>Ga0137412_10000008_pt1 | contig 115117 bp, 104 predicted proteins | sample CZODoug2_1_16fun_FD_122160 | JGI IMG/M metagenome (GOLD analysis project Ga0137412, IMG submission 122160) | Vadose zone soil fungal communities from Angelo Coast Range Reserve, California, USA - CZODoug2_1_16fungal (Hybrid Assembly) | ecosystem: Environmental > Terrestrial > Soil > Vadose...
ACAACCTCCATCGCCATGGACGATCTGGACGATGTGCGCGCGTGGCTCGGTTACGACAGGATCAATCTTTTCGGAACGTCGTACGGAACGCGGGCGGCGCTGGTTTACATGCGGCAGCATCCCGAACACGTGCGCAGCGCAATCCTGCTGGGTGTCGCGCCGACCGATTTGAAAATGCCGTTACACCACGCCGAGTCGGGAGCACGTGCAATGGAGTTGCTCTTGGGCGAATGCGGACAGGACACCGCGTGTCACGCAGCTTTCCCGCAAATTCGCGACGACTGGAAGAACGCGCTGGCGCAGTTGGAGAAACAGCCTGCGCGTGTGGAATATTCTCCGCCCGGCAAATCCGCGGCATCGACGACAGTCGAAATTCAGCGCGACGTGTTTGCGGAGAAGATCAGGACCTGGATGTACGGACGCGACAAGGCGGCGCGGATTCCCCTGATTGTTCATCATGCGGCCAATGGCGATTTCGCGCCGTTTCTCCAGCAAGCAATTGGGCCGTCAATCCCTGATTTCGTGGCTGACGGAGCGTATTTGTCGGTCACGTGCGCGGAAGATGTCCCATTCATCAATCAGGAGGAAGCGGCAGGGCTCAATGCGGGTAATTCGTTTGGGAACTATCGCGTTTTCCAGCAAACGCGCGCCTGCGAGAGGTGGCCGCGCGGTGAGATTCCAACCAATTTTCTCGAGCCGGTATCGTCAAACGCGCCGGTGCTGATTTTTTCCGGCAACATGGACCCGGTCACACCGCCAAAGTACGGCGAAGAGGTCGCCAGGCATCTGCCCAACAGCAGACATGTCGTTATCCCCGAGGCCGGCCACGGCGTTGATGGCCTGACGGATCCTGGCTGTATCGATCGGATCGCGATCGAATTTCTAGGCGACGCGAAAAATCTTGATGTGAGTTGCGTCGAGCGAATGGCGCGGGCGCCGTTTGTAACGAAGTAGCGCAGGCTATCTCGTGCGCCAATGACGGAGCACGCGATGGCGCGGAGTAGCGGTGACGTGATCCGCAGTCGTCGCAATTAGTTGCCGGCGGCGCAGCGTTGCCAGCGCGACCTGGATTGCGCTCTTCGAAAGGCCTGTTGCCTCGGCGATTGTGCGTAAGCTCGCGGAAATCGGTTTCCATTTCTTCCGCGCGGCCTGGCCATAAAGGTAGAGATAAACCAGATAAGCGGCTGGCTTTTGGTCGTGCCCGATCAAATCGCGCATCAGGACGTCGAGAACATAATCGTCGATTGGAATCGTTTGTTTGAAGCGGGGCACAGTGGAAATTAAGAAAGTAAGAAGTGAGAAGTGAGAAGTGAAACGTGAGAATCGAGCGAATGGGATTAGCGAGATAGAAGGTAAAGTGACGAGGGTGGAACGCGCGAACGCGGGCAGTGAGCGAGTTTCAAGTAAGAAACACGAAGCCGATATCAGCTATACTTCTAAATGACCCGCCTTCGTCCCGCAGTCGCGGGACTACGGCGCGGCAGGCAGCAATCATTTTGATCCAATACCAGCTATACCTTTAAAGGGACAGCGGTTTTTGATAAGAACCGCGGGTCGCCTCTGGACGCCAAGAGATCGCTCACATTAGGTTCAGCGCATCATGATCAAGCAAATCAAATTCATCAGTATTCCGGTCGCCGACCAAAATCGGGCGTTGGATTTTTACACGGAGAAACTTGGGTTCACGATCATCACCGATCAGCCCTTCGACGAGAAGCAGCGCTGGATCGAATTGCGAATTCCGAAAGCGGAAACACGTATCGTGTTATTCACACCGGAAGGCGAGGAAAAACGAATCGGGTCATTCATGAACATGTCGTACGTGTGCGATGACATCGACAAGACGTATGACGAGCTGAAGAAACGCGGTGTGGAATTTGAAGGCCCGCCCCAAACGCAACCCTGGGGCAGGTACGCGATGTTCAAAGACAGTGAAGGGAATCGGTTCTGTCTTTCATCGGAATGAAAGAGGCAATTCCATCTAGGCAAATCATTCCAATCCAATCAGATTGCGACTGACCCGCCTTCGCTCGACTTCGGCGTGGCACGCACAGCCGCCGCTACACCGCACTGTCGTGACTCTCGCATAATAGGCGTTGTAGGCACGGCGCTGTGTCGCCGTGTTCTCGAGGGAGCAACAGCGCCGAAGCGCCTCGACACAGCGAGGCGGCTACAACATTTATAAATTGGGTTGCGCTATTTCTTCCCCGCGCGGGTGTAATTGATCTTCCACCTTCGCCAAGGCTCCGGCGGACAGGCCATCATTTTACTTCTTACGCGTGTAGTTGATCTCCATCGTTTTCACTTCCTGGCCACCATGGTTTTCGTACCACTCGAGGGTGTGATGGTCCTTGTCGGTGACCTTGATGACTTCGCGGATCTGCTGGTTCATGCCGGGAAGGGCTTCGACGTCGCTGGTGTAGGTGAAAGTCTTCGTCGTGGGATCGTAAGTGCCTTCAGAAAACATGATGCCCGTGCCCATGTTATCGACCCAGCTCCCAACGAATTTCTTTTTCACATTGTCGTAGCCGTCGATTCCATGCCCTTTGAACGTCATCTCCTTTTTCTGACCATCCGGTCCGAACATTTCCATTTTCCCGGTGACGTCGAGCGTTGAGTAACGGCCATCCATCATCGATTTTCTGACGGCAGTGCCCTTTGATTCTTGCGGCTTGGCGTTTGGATCGGTAGTCATCCAGAACCTGATGGTGTAAGTCCAGTTGCCGTCGAGGTCGGTAAGAAGTTTGTGGTTTTCATTCAACTTCGACAGCTCCATCATTTGTTTCATCATCTCCTGCGGATTCGGCTGGCCGCTTGAAGCTGCCGAAGAGCCTGTTGCGGTAGCGGGCGATGAGGCTGTTGTTTGTGCAAATGAGGAAGCTGCGATCAACGTCGCTAACAGAATTGTGGTCAGTGGGGTAGATATTTTCATGGCGCGGATTCTGCCAGTGCCGGGTGACAGGTGGCAAGTGACAAGTTTGAAAATCGACAAGAGGAAATGTTCGCATGACCAGGCCTTCCACATGAGATTCCGGAGATGAAACGAGAAAATCCTACGATTGAAATTTGCCCAGGCATTACACGCCGGACTGTTGCCCATGGCAAGACGATGTATCAGATGATGGCTACACTGGCCGCCGGGAGCATCATGCCTGCGCATTCGCATCCGCAGGAGCAGATCGTTCACATTCTCGAAGGGCAAATGCGACTGATCGTTGACGGCGTGTCGCACGAGCTTTCAACGGGCGATTCGTTCTATCTCGCCAGCAATGTGCCGCACGGCGTGGAAACCGTGCTACCGACGCGCGTTCTCGATACGTTCAGTCCGCCGCGGAACGATTACCTGGCAATCGACGAAAAGGTTCGCCACGGTGCGTTGTAGCTGTTCGAGCGGAGTCAGTCAGTGCGGCAGCCTTGGCGAGAGCGCGCTGGTTGCAGTCAGCGCGCAAAGCTTTCATCTCAGCGCGCAGAATGACCATTCGCGCAGCGACACCTTTGTACTTCTTCGTGACTCCTGTCACTGTCCGGTTGACCGCGCCTTGGTGGACAAGGCCCTGAAGCCTTTCATAAGCACGCAAGCGCAGCATCTCTTCGCCGCCGCTGGCTGCGTTTCGCTCCCGCAGTTTGAGCAGGACAATTTCGAATAACGGTTTGAACTCGAAAGAGGCTTTCGACGAAAGGACAGCAACCAACTCTTCGGTAAGATTGTCTGGTGCGCGACGTACGAAAGAGATACCAGATCGTTTAGACATCTAAAAGTGTAGCACCGATCCGGGAAATAGCGACTGATACCGTCTCGCCACAGGGAGGGCATCCACAGATTTGAACTCGCTCGTCTCCCAGTTCCCCTCGCCGCTACCCATTGCGGCTTAACGTTCTATGTCGCTGATCCCATCAGCTCCATTCGCATATTTTCGACACCTAATTCAAGGCTATTTGGATCCAGAAGGCAGGAGAGGTCTTACTTCCTCTCATCAATAAAGATTTCCCAGCGCTTTACGCTCTCCAGTTTGAGGATGCCGTGCCTGGCCCACGGGTCGTTCTTCAGTTTCTCTCTCACTTCATTTTCAACTTCAGCATTGAAGATTAACAGAGAGCCGCCTTCATCCACCAAAGGGCCTCCCATCAAAATAAACCCGTCATCAACCAGCTTATCGATGAACGCGGCGTGCTCGTTCCAAAACGGCTGCTCGCGGGTGCCTTTGGAGAAATCTCGATTCGGACCGGCCGAAGAGATTGCCACGAAGATATTTTTCATGACGGACGAACTTCAAACGTGCGCGGGTCGCGTCAACTTTTGGGCTCGTCTGCGATCCGGAGCACAACTTTGCCGCGCGTATGATGCGTCGCGGCCTGTTGTTGGGCCGCAATCGCTTCGCTCAGCGGAAGAACCTGCGTCACGGTTGGTTTGATTTTTCCCGCGTCGATCAGTTGCGCAATCTCAGTCAGATCTTCGGCATCGGGATGAACGGAGATACCCGCGCCGCGGATTCCGCGTTTCTTGAGCTCGACTGGGTCCGGACGCGCAACCAACGACATGACAATACCGCCTTTCTTCACTACGCCATAAGAACGCGCGAGCGTTTCTTTGCCCACGGGATCGAGCACGGCGTCCACATCCCTGGCGACATCTTCAAATTTGGTCTTCGTATAATCCACCGCCACGTCTGCGCCGAGCTGCTTGAGAAGATCCTGATTGGCAGTTGAAGCGGTCGCGATCACGCGTGCACCGCGTGCTTTGGCGATTTGAATGGCAAAGCTCCCCACACCGCCTGAGCCGCCATGTATGAGAACTGTTTGCCCCGGTTGCAGTTTCGCCACGTCCACAAGCGCCTGCCACGCGGTCAAGGCGCCCATCGGCACCGCGGCGGCGTCTACAAAGTTCAGGGACCTGGGTTTTGCAGCCACTTCCAATTCCTTGACCGTGACGTAATCGGCCCAACCGCCGCCGAAAGTTGGGTAACCGTAAACTGCGTCGCCCACTTTAAGTTTCGTGACGTTTGCGCCGATTTTTTCGACGACGCCGGCGATTTCGTAACCCGGAATCAGTGGCAAGTGCGTGCCAAATTCCCGCGCGTATTTTCCGCTGAGCGTAAGCGGATCGGCTGGATTGACGCCGCTCGCGATCACGCGCACAAGAGCTTCATCTTCGTTCGGTTCCGGCTGCGGAGCCTGCTCAATTTTCAAGACTTCAGGCGCGCCATACTCATGCGCGACCACGGCCTTCATCATTGGCTTTTCGTCGGCGCGCACGGCTGAAAGAACTACGAGAATCGTGAGGCTTATAGTCGCCAGGATGCGGTGAAACATTTGTATATCCATTAGCTTGGCGCGCGATAGCACGCAGCGCTAATCCGAAATTTCGTTATCTGGTATGCGGCTGACCGCCTTCGCACCAGTTCCGGCGCGGCAAGCACAGCTGCCTCTACACCCCTTCGCGCGATCCACGCCGCCGAGATATCACCTTTCGATTGAAGCCCGCTGCTCCGAGTGCACAGTAACGAGAACCAGGTGAGAGCCGCCGCCGAAGCCCAGAATTCCAGTGCGAGGAGAATAGTGCTTGTCCTCGCTGTGACCACGACCGTCTGCCTGATCTCGTTAATCATCGCAGGCGCCGCCAGCTTGATTTTATTGGCTGATAGAATCCATCCGATCGCTGGCACTATCGTTTTCTGGGCTGTCTGCCTGGCCGCTGGATTTTTCGCGCTTTACTGCACGATTGCATACGCAAGACTTCCTGCCGCGCTTGTTCTGCCCGAAAAGGATTCCGGTCCGGAGCACGACGCCTATTTGCAGGCTCTCCGCGCACGTCTCGCCGCAAATCCGCGGACACTCGATCTGCCGCTCGTTACCACGGAGGAAATTGAGAAGGCGATTGGGCATCTTTCAATTCAAGCGGATTTGGTCGTCCGCAGAACGGCAAGCACAGTGTTTCTTAGCACGGCCCTGATGCAAAATGGTCGGCTGGATGGGCTGATTGTCCTCTTCACTCAAATTCAAATGGTCGGACGTATCGCCCGCGTTTATGTGCAGCGTCCTTCGCCTCGCGAATTGGCGCGATTGTATGCAAATGTTGCCGGCACGGCTTTCGTCGCGAGCGGACTGGAATCGCTTGACCTTGGAGAGATGGTCGCGCCGCTTGCTGTCTCTGTAGTGCCGGCGCTCAAAGGCGGAATCCCAGGCTTGAGCGGCATTTCGGCTCTCCTGGTGAAATGTGTTTCCAATGGCGCTGCGAACGCGTTCCTCACACTCCGCGTAGGAGAAGTTGCGCGGCGCTACTGCGAACTGACTTCAAAATGTCCGCCTGAACTTATCCGCAAATCCGCTACAGCTGCGGCTGTTCAGCATCTGGGTCGAATCGTGCGCGAAAACGGCGCGCTGGTTGTGAAGAAGATCTGGGCAAGCACCGGACGCGCGCTCATCGACAGCGGCGTATCGAAAGCCGAGGACATTGCAGGCGCGACACGCGATCTTTTCGGCAAAATCTCGCCCTGGAGAGTTAAGGAAGAAGATCCGGCGAGCCGTTTCTAAAGGCCTTTTCGGAGCCTATTTTCAGCCACGAGTCCCTGGCATTTTTTTAAATCGAGTTTGCCTGAGGCGAGGACTGGGATTGCGTCAACGCGCTGGATCTGTTTGGGAATCCACAAGTTTGGCACGCCGCCTTCGTGAAGCTTGCTGCGCAGCTCCGCGAGATCGATATCGACTGCGCTAAGCAGCACCAGCGCTTCGCCCTTCGCCTCGTCCTGCACACCCATGACGGCCAGCGGACGTTCGTCTCTTCCGGACAAACCCAGGAGATCGACAATTTTGGTCTCGATTGTCTCGTGCGGCACCATTTCGCCGCCGATCTTTGAAAAGCGCGACAGGCGCCCTTCGATATAAAGGAATCCATCCTCGTCAAACCGGCCGATATCGCCTGTCTTCAGCCAGCCATGGCAAAGAACTTCTGCGGTTTGCTTCGGATCGTGCAGGTAACCTTCAAAAATGTTTGGACCGCGCAGCCAAAGCATCCCGGTTTCGTACAGCGAGAGTTTTCGGTCCGTTTCCGGCTCGCGAATTTCCGCGGCCATTCCCGGCGCCAGTCTGCCAACCGACCCCAGACGGCTGGATGGTTGCACATGTTCTCCGGGCTTTTTCGGTTCCGGATCGGGCAGATTTGTGCTAACGACCGGAGCTGTCTCGGTGAGTCCGTAGCCTTCGAAGACTTTTTTGTCGAACCGCTTTTCAAAATGGCTGGCGAGATCGAGCGGTAACTTTTCTGCACCGGTGATAATGAGGCGCAAGCTGCGAAGCTGATGCGGTTCGGCTTTGCGCAAGTACATGCGCAAAAAAGTGGGCGTCGCCAGGAGGAACGTCAGTTTGTATCGTTCGAGCAACTCTGCGTTCTTTGCGGCTTCCAGCGGATTGGGATATGTCACAATTCGCACGCCTTCGATAAGCGGATACCAGAGTGTGACGGTCGATCCAAAGGTGTGGAAGAACGGCAGCGACGCGAGAATGGCGTCGGTCTCTCGCGCGTCCAGCAATTGGCGGAACTGCGAGACATTTCCGACGACATTACGATGGCTGATTACAACGCCCTTTGGTTCTCCAGTGGTTCCGCTCGTAAACAGCAGGACTGCTTCCCTGTGGCCGCCTTCCTTTGGAATTTGCAAAAGGCGCAAGAGCAAACGCGCCGGGACGAGAACCGATACGATCCACCAGAAAACGATCTGACGTTTCAACTGCGGGATGAGTTCTTCCAATTTCAAAACGCGTTCCGGCCATGGAAAATCTTTGAGACGTTCCATGAATTGCGTTGCTGAGATTGCGACCCGCAGGTTGGCGCGCCTGCAGCAAGATTCATTCGCAGCGCGTCCCACGGTGAAATTAAGATCTGCAGGAACTTTGTTCGCCAGCGCGACCGCCAGGTTAGCGAGCATCGATGCTTTACTGGCAGGCAAAATGATTGCGATTCGTTCGTCGGAAAATTCCTTTCGCAGATAGCGACTCAATGCCGCCGCCGCGCCGAGCAATTTTGCCCGGCTCAGCTGGCTATGATCAGTCCCGTCGATCACCGCCGTCGCGAACCGTCTGCGCTTCAGGCCGCGGACGCATTCTTCGGCGAGATGTCGATCCAGCGACGGCCGCCGGCTGAAACAAAATTCACCGAGCTTAAGCAACTCCTCGCGGACCGTTGCATTGTCGGCGGCCTCGGCTTTGAGCGGTTTGCCAAAGGCGATCGTTACAGGGTACGGGATACGCTTGGGAAATTTCGTGAAAAATCGGCCGCCCTGAAATGAGAAGATCGAGCCCCAAAGTTGATCGAGCCAGACCGGAACGACCTGCGCATTTGCGTGCCGTGCGATCAGTTCGTAACCGCGTTGCAAACGCAAAAGGACCCCCGTGCGCTCTAACTGGCCCTCGGGAAAAAGACAGACGATCTCGCCCTCAGCGAGTTTTTCCGCCGCAGCGCGAATGGCGGAATGCGAATGGCGAATATTGATCGGGATGCAACCCAACGTGCGCAGAATCGGGTGCAGAATAGGTTTATGATAATGTTCCTGGTCGATGACGTAACGAATCGGGCGAGAGCACGCGAACTGCAGAACGATGGCGTCAATCCAGGTGATGTGGTTAGGCAAAAGCAGGAACCCGCCTGTGGGAATATTTTCCAAGCCCAGCGCAGTGACCCGATAAAAGCAACGCACCAGCAGTCGGCCGAAAAAATAAAGCGCGCGTTCAGGGGCGGACATGGAAGACATCGTTTATCATTTACAATCGGCGTCCAGGAAACTGCAATCAGCAAGTGTCGATGGAATCTGTGTCGAAAAGTACGCTGACCGGCGCGCGCTCCGCGCTCTTTCTTCTCCTGGCCATCAATCTTTTCAATTACATCGACCGGCAGGTTCTGGCTGCGCTCGAGCCTGATATTCGCGCAAGTTTCTTTGCAGCCGACGACGTAAACGCCATGACCAAGACCGGTCTGCTTGGCGACGCGTTTTTCGTGACTTACATGATCAGCGCGCCGATTCTCGGTCTGCTCGCCGATCGATTCTCGCGCTGGATCATCATTGGCTCGGCTGTGATTTTGTGGAGCCTGGCCAGCGGGGGTTCCGGCCTTGCCGCGACATTCGCCATTCTCTTTGCCACTCGAGTATGCGTTGGAATTGGCGAAGGCGGCTATGGGCCAGCGGCGCCGACGATTTTATCCGATCTTTTCCCGATCGAAACGCGGGGTCGCATCATGGCGATTTTTTGCGCGGCGATTCCAGTTGGCAGCGCGCTCGGCTATGTGATCGGCGGATTGATCGGTGCTCATCTCGGCTGGCGCTGGGCATTTTATCTGGTTGCCCCGCCGGGTTTGTTGCTGGGCCTGCTGTGCTTCTGGCAGCGCGATCCGCGCGTCGCTGCGGATCATCTGGCACAAAAGGCACGCCGCAGTCTGCGTGACTACCTGAATTTGTTCCGCACACGCTCCTATCTCATCAACTGCATCGCGATGACATTAATGACTTTTGTAGTCGGCGGTTTGGGCTTTTGGGTGCCGGCGTATCTGCGTTATCGCCATCAGAGCCCTGAGATAGGCATGACGATTTTTGGCTTGATCACAGTGGTCGCGGGTTTGGTATCGACGCTCTTGGGAGGGGTCATCGCCGACAAATTGCGTTCGCGCCTTCCCGGTTCCTACTTCTGGGTCTCTGGAATTGGGATGCTGATTGCGTGTCCGATTTTCGTTGTGGCCCTTTACATTCCGTTTCCTGCGGCATGGATTGCAATGTTCCTCGCGATCTTTTTCCTGTTTCTGAACACCGGTCCCTCAAACACAGCGCTGGCCAACGTGTCGCTGCCTGCAGTGCGCGCAACGGCGTTTGCTGCAAACATCTTTGTCATCCACGCGTTCGGTGACGTGCAGGCGTTCTGGCTGCTGGGATACATTGCCGGCCATACGAATATGCACGTGGCGTTTCTGTTTGTGTCCGGAATAATTCTCCTCTCCGGTTTGGCATGGCTCATTGGTGCGAAATACCTTCCGGCAGACACAGCTGCTGTAGAAAGCCAAACCAGCTAGGCGATTACCGACCGATCAATGTGGAGTGAAGCCTCGAATTATTCCTACTCCTGAGGTCCCGGTGGGGGAGACGCGCTCTCGGGCCTTTCCGGCTTCCTATGAGGACGCGATTGTGTGCCTTCTCTAGTTCTTTCGCTGGGACTTGCTGCTTCGGGTGGAGATTCCCGGGTTGCCTGAGATGGTTCTCGCTGAAGTTCAGCACCGCCGGCCGGAGATTCGGTTTCCTCCGGTCTGGCTCGCGTGCCGCGCTCTTCTCTGGTTCTACTGCTCGGAGATTCTGTTTCCTCCGGTCTGCCTTTCCTGCCTCGCTCTTCTCCAGCTCGAGGGCTCGCAGCAGCGCCCTCTCGTTCGCGTGGCGACGCTGTAGCGTGAGGCCTTGCCGCTGTGCCACGCGGACTCGGCGACGCTCTGCCGGCTGGCGACTCTCTCTCCGCCGGTGACCTTGTAGTAGCAGACGGAGTCGTTGTCGCAGGTGAAATACCTCCGGCTGGTGGTGAGCCGGCGGAAGCTGCACCGCTGGTTGCTGCGGAGGAATCACCTGTGGTCGTACGTGAAACTCCAGCGCCAATTTCCGCTCCCGGGCTTACGCCATAGTAACTATAGACGTTGGTAATGTAATCAGGCCTGGAATATTCATCGATGCGCGCATAATCGAACACCGGTGCGCTATAGATTCGCTCTCGATCAACTGTCACAGTGAGAGCGCTTACGTCAGATGCAGGAGAATAGACCGCCCAGGGAACTGCAACCAATTTGCCACCGCCTGCAGCCCGCGCTCCACCGCCTTCGCCGGTCGAGAGAACAGTATACGCCATACATCCTGTGCTGCGGTCGATCATGACATCTTTGACCACGCCGATTTCTTCGCCCTGCGAGGATTTCACTTTCGTACCGACGAGCTTGCTGACTTGAACGGTGCTGCTCTGAGTTTGTGCTGATATGGGAACAATTACCGCGCACAGAACAGCAACTGTTACTCCGGATAGTAGGGATGTTTTCATAAGCGATGGGAATTGCGGGGTAAACTGATGGAGCCGCTACAAACCAATCGCCGCCGATCGTTGCCGCAGATGTGAAAACAAGTGGCGAGGCAATGAAAATGCGTTCCTTTCTTATGCCAATTTTGCGCTGCCTCGCGGTCTTCCTGCTAATAATGCCTTTCAGTAAAGCGAATGCCGATGGCGTTCCGAACGGCTGCATGCAGCTCATCGTCGGTATGGCGCCCACGTCAAATTCCATGCGCGGCGAGCTGCGGCTCTTTGAACGCGCGCGCGGCGGTGATTGGAGTGCGGTCGCTGGACCGTTTCCGGTGTTGTTTGGAAAAAACGGGCTCGCCTGGGGCACCGGGCTCGCAGGGCAAAATGAGCCCGGCCTTCGAAAGAAAGAGCGCGATGGTCGCGCGCCCGCAGGGGTTTTCGAGATTGGTCAGGTTTTTGGATACGAAGCGCATCTGCCTGCGGGCGGCGACTATCCATACCGTCAGGTGACGGAGGCAGACATTTGGAGCGATGACCCGCACTCGCCTAACTACAACCGGCACATCGTCATTGATCCGAAGAATCCGCCAGACAATTACACTCACGAGAAAATGCGCTCGGGCGATTTCGCTTATCACTGGCTCGTTGAGATTCGCCACAATTCCGATCCACCCGTGCCCGGCGCAGGGAGCGCGATTTTTTTTCATATCCGGCGCGGCGTGAATCGGCCGACCACTGGTTGCACGACGATGGCGCAGGAAAATCTTGTAAAGCTGATTACCTGGCTTCGAGCGAAACGGCATCCTTGCTATGCATTATTGCCAGCCAACGAATACGATGAGAAATGGCGTTCCTGGAACCTGCCTTCGCCGGACGCGTTTCGCCACGCGCCTCAGGCGGGCTCCCCGAGTTTGCCTCGTTGATTGCTGAAATTGTTCAGTTAGTTTCGCTTCATGCGAAGACGACGTCCTAATCCTGATTCGGAGGCGAACATTCGCCGCATCGACACAAAAACGCGCGCGAAGAAACAGACACATGGTTTTCAGGTCCACTTCCTTCGCGGAGACAAAATCGTAACCAAGATGTTTAGCGATAGCGTCTACGGCGGCAAACTGAAGGCGAGACGCGCCGCGCGAAAATTCAAACAAACGGCTCTACGCCGTTTGCCGCGGAGAAAGTTTGTCGGATTTAAGTAAGCGCGCTGCAATTGCCGCAGTTTTTCTGACGATAGAGTTTCCAGCATTCGATGAATCCTGGCGCAAAGTCTTCTGGTCGCGCCTTGGCCCAACCATCGACGACGGTCTCAGGAAAGAACGCGCCTGTTTCAATCTCTGTTCGATTTGGTGACAAGTTGTCAGCACCTCTGCCTCGATAAAGCCAGATGAACTCCTGGTCAGTGCGTTCTGAAGCAGGAAGCTTTGAAATTTTATCAAGAGGAACGCTGATGCCTAATTCTTCCTTCAGTTCGCGCCGAGCTGTTTCATCGTAGCTTTCCGCAGCGCCTGCATGACCAGCAGCGCTCGAGTCCCATTTCAGGGGATGCCGATCTTTCCAGCGCGAGCGTTGCTGCAAATAAACTTCGCCCGCTGCGTTGAAAATCAGGATGTGAACGGCCCGATGGCGCAAGTTATTCGCATGCACCTCGGAGCGGCTGGCATCCCGTAAAATTCTGTCGTTTTTATCGACGACCGAAAAGCGCTCATTGTTCGTCAGGCGCACATCCGGGAACGGTGGCGGCGCAACGAAATTCGCCAGGCCAATCCATTCAAGCAACGAGAGTTCTTCGGCTCGAGCTTTGGGATTGATGTTGACGTAGCGCGCGAGAGAATCCCAATCATCGAGTCGCTCCCGAAGCAACTTTCTTAGTTGCTTTCTTCTCTGAGAAAAACCAAGGCGAATCAGTTTTAAGAGCAACTCTTCGTCGTGTGGAGGCAATTCGCGCGGGTCTCGCGGCAGGATTCGCACCACTGCGGAATCAACCTCAGGTCGCGGGAAGAAGACGGTTGCCGGAACAGCGCGCAGAAATTTTACGTGATGCCGCAATTGGATGCGCAATGTCAGAGCACCGTAATCATGAGTAGACGGCTGCGCGGAAAGGCGTCTTGCCATCTCCTTTTGTAATGTAGACAACCACAGTGATATAGGGCTTGGATAGGCAAGGAACTTCAAGATCAAAGCGCTCGAAATATTATACGGAAGATTGCCAAGTAATTTCACGCGTCGAAACGAAAACAGAATGCGCGGATCGAATTTGAGCGCGTCGACGTTTACTATTTCCAGCCGCTCATGTGCGAAGCGCTCGCGTAAGAAATTAGCGAGGCGTGTATCTTTTTCGATCGCCAGAACCCGCGCACCTTTCTCAAGAACAAATTTCGTTAACGCCCCCAAACCGGGTCCGATCTCGACGACGTAATCGTCTGAAGTAATCTCCGCTCGATCGACAATCCATCGCGCAAGGTTTTGGTCGTGAAGGAAATTCTGACCGAGAGTCTTGACCGGTGAGACGCGTATTTCTTGAAGCGTCGCCCGTATGTGGGAGAGCTTCATACTGAGGTTGGCAAAGGCAAGGCCAGCCCAGCGAAATCAGTCTCTTTGTTCACAAAATCGTGTGAACAAAATATGCGGGAATGAGGAATTTTATTCACAAGTTATTCACGGGAGATTACTAGGGTTATCCCTGATGTGATCAGCGAGTCGAGAGACGCCTTCGCGTCCGCTCATTGCGCTTCTTCCAATTCCCGGCGGTGGCGTTTTTTCCGGCTCGTCAGATACGTGCGACGCGCATCCTTGAGTGAGACGCCTTCAATAAAGTACGCAGTCGCGGCGCGACCAATCGCGTACGTTCCCGAGCCTGCCACCAGGCCGCACACCACGTTCCCCCAACCCGGAAAGAATTTCAGGATCGCGCGGGCGCCTTCGCGCATGAGCATTGCTGCGCCAACATTTGCACCGATGGCGCCGGCGAATTCTGTGGAAGCCCGCAAGCTGCGTTCCCGCCCGCTTACATACATGATCCCGGAAACCATCATCAGTTGCAGGCTGGTCAGGATCGGCAGATCAGCGAGCGGTATCGGTTGCGCGCCGATGGCAGTACAGACGGCGGTCGTAGACTTTATTAAAAGCTGCGCCACTTCACGCTGTGCCTCACGGTCTCGCGCAATCCGGATCATCTCCATCCGCGCTTCATTCGGCAACTCACGCGCGAGGATTGACATAAGCCGCCGTGCTTCCACAGGGGGCAGTTCAAATCCCTGATCATTATCCACAGGAACCAGCCGCAAAGTTTCCAAAAACGAGCCGGGCCTCGCGAGACTTGATCCGGGTGCGCGTTCGTTGGATGTCGCACCGAAGCCATTGTGATCGCGCGCGGTGAGCGTCTCCAACGGCGGGACGACGATCTCGATTATCTTGCGATCCGTTTCCAAAGTCTCGTTCCAGCTAAGATAACTATTTAAGTCAGCCAATTCCCGCTTCTCCAACTCCTGCGCGATTCGCTCGTCGCGAATGAAAAAAATGATGTCCGCAGGGCGATATTTGAGTTCGTCCCGGACGTGAATGGCCGCGGAATCGTCAACCCCTCGAATGTCAATGATCGAAATCTTTCCTCTCTCAGGAAAGCCGACCTCGAACCAGCGGCAAAGCGGGCCAGCAGCATTTGGCGCGGCGAATTCGGCCGAACCAAAGAGGGCCGAGATGATTTTCCTGGCAGGTACTTTCGCTGAGCCGGCAAAAAGAAAACGCGGCGCGCGTTGCTGGAGAAATAATTGCTTCAGCGGCGTGAGCTCGTTGAGAACAGCTTTTCGGATTTTGGAAGGCAACCTGCCTGCGAGGCGTTCGAGCCTCTCAACAACCTGGAGCAGTGATGGCGTCTTCATAGGAGAAATGACGAAATACGAATAACCCGCCTTCGCTGGGCTCCGGCGTGCCAGGCGAATGACAAAAGAAACCCGAATGCCGAAGCCCGAAGCGACACCGGGACTGGCGGATTCCATGGATATTCGCGCTTCGTCATTCCTTCGTCATTCGACATTCGTGCTTCGTCATTGATAAGTCGATCTTGGTAAAAAGCACGCGTGCGAATTTTCAACATTTCCCTTCCGACTGCGCTCTGCGTATAAAGCAACCATGAGTCTAAATATCAAAATTCTCTCTGAAGCGGCGGACCAGGCACGTGGTTTGTGCATGGACGCTGTAGAAGCTTCGAAATCTGGTCACCTTGGGCTTCCACTCGGTTGCGCCGAAATAGGCGCCGTACTTTACGGCTATGCGTTAAAATACAATCCGGACAAACCGCGCTGGATCAATCGCGATATCTTCGTCCTTTCGGCTGGGCACGGCAGCATGTTCTTGTACGCATGGCTGCACATGAGCGGCTACGACTTGCCGATGTCGGAGATCAAACGATTCCGGCAACTGCATTCCAAGACGCCGGGGCACCCTGAATTCGGCGAGACCCCGGGTGTCGAATGCACGACAGGCCCGCTCGGACAGGGAGTCGGCAACTCAGTGGGCATTTCCGTGGCGACAAAAATGGCTGCTGCGCGTTTCAATACTGATGAGCACAAGATTTTCGATCAGCACGTGATCTGTTTGTGCGGCGACGGCGACATGCAAGAAGGCGTCGCTTCCGAGGCGTGCGCACTCGCCGGTCACTGGGGCCTCGATAATTTGATCTACATCTACGATTCAAATGCCGTCACGCTGGATGCCGCGGCGAAAGAAACGCAGAGCGAAGACACCCACAAACGCATGGAGGCGTATGGCTTCGATGTCCAGGAAATCGATGGCCACGACATGCAACAGTTTCTCGATGCGTTGAACGTGGCAAAGAGGCGCGATAATGGGAAACCGCAATTCATTATCGCTCACACGCTCATCGGCAAAGGGATCCCGGAAGTAGCAGGGACATACAAAGCCCATGGGGAGGCGGGCGCAAAATATGTTGATGCGGCGCGCAAGGCGCTCGGCCTGCCAGACGAACATTATTTCGTCTCGCAGAAGGTGTACGACTATTTTGCCGAACACAAAAAGCAGCTTCTCGCCGACTACGAGAAGTGGGAACAAACCTACAACGCGTGGCGCACGAAAAATCCTGACCAGGCGAAAATGCTCGATGACGGTGTTGAGCGAAGAGTTCCGGCGGACCTTTTATCGAAGATTCCTGACTTTCCCAAGGATGCAAAGCTAGCGACGCGAAAAGCCGGAGGGGAAGTATTGCAGCCCATTGCGCAAGCGATGCCGTTGCTCATGAGTGGCAGCGCCGATCTGTACGGATCGACAATGAACTACATCGACGGCGGCGGCGATTTCAATCGCGATAACCCTGGCGGACGCAACGTCCGATTCGGCATTCGCGAACATGGGATGTGTGCAATCCTAAACGGCATCTCATATCACGGATTGTTCCGCGCATCGGGGGCAACCTTTGCTGTTTTCACCGATTATTGCCGCGGTGCCATTCGGCTGAGCGCGCTGGCGAAGCTCCCCAATACTTACATTTTCACTCACGATTCGATCGGCGTCGGTGAAGATGGTCCAACTCATGAACCTGTAGAGACGGTAAGCTCGGTTCGGTTGATTCCGAACATTGACGTGATTCGACCCGCCGATCCCGAAGAAACTGCGGGCGCGTTTGTGGCGGCCATGGAACGAATCGATGGGCCCACGTTTCTTGCGCTCACGCGCCAGACGGTCCCGATGCTAAACGATATCGATGTGAAATTACGCCGCGAAGGAGTCCTGCGTGGCGGTTACATTGCCAGGAAAGAGAAAGCGAAACTGGATCTGATTATCATGTCCTGCGGGAGCGAACTGCAGCACGCGCTAGCAGCGGCGCAACAGCTCGGCGACGGCGTGCGCGTGATTTCCATCCCTTGCTTCGAACGTTTTAATCGCCAGCCGCAGGAATACCGTGAAGAAGTTCTGCCTAACGAATGCCGTAGACGCGTCGCGATTGAAGCCGGAGTGACTGAGATTTGGTTTCAATACGTCGGTCTGGACGGAAAGGTGGTCGGGCTCCATCAGTTCGGCCTGAGCGCGCCCGGCCCGGAAGTGATGAAAGAGCGCGGGATTGACGCGCAGCATGTGATTGAGGCTGCGAAAAGTCTTGGGTAGCGCACGCGTCTCGCGTTTTGGTTTCGGCGTCGCGCCGAAACACGCTTCCCTTTAGATTCGCCCGCCGCACAGGATAGAAACCGCAAGCACAGTCCGCGATCGCCAGGATGCTAGGCGCGTGCGCTACCCAAAAGCACCTAAAACGCTTCTCGCGGCTCTTCCACGTTGCGCGCGCGAGTTTCGAAGCGGGTGAACTCTTTCAGGAAGGTCAGCGGAATCTCGCCGACCGGGCCATTGCGCTGCTTGGCGATGATGAATTCGGCCTCACCGGCTTTCTCTGCGCGCGCTTCCTCGTCCTCTTCGTAAATCTCAGGTCTGACAAGCAATCCGACCAGATCGGCGTCCTGTTCGATGGAGCCGGACTCGCGCAGATCGCTCAGGCGCGGTTTTCCACCGGTGCGTTGTTCCGGTTGTCGATTCAACTGTGCCACTACGATGACCGGAATTTTCAGTTCCTTGGCCAGGCCTTTCAGGCCTGCGGAAATTTCGGAGATTTCCAACTGCCGATTATCCTGAGCACGGCGCGATGTCGATCTCAGCAGTTGCAAATAATCGACAATGATGAGTCGCACATCCTGTTGCGCCTTGAGCCGGCGCGCCTTCGCACGCAACTCAAGGATTGTCAGGCTCGCGCTGTCGTCGATGAAAATTTTTGCTTCCGCCAGTTTTGAAGCAGCGGCGGTCAAGCTCGGGAAATCGCGCTCACCGAGGAATCCATCGCGGACTTTCTGCAGATTCACCCGCGCTCGCGAACAAAGCAGCCGTTGCACAAGTTGCTGGCTGCTCATCTCCAGGCTAAAGACGCAAACCGGGAGCTTTTCGTTGATGGCGACGTGTTCAGCAATATTCATGGCGAGCGCTGTTTTCCCCATGCTCGGCCGCGCCGCTATCACGATCATTTCCGAAGGATGCAAGCCACTCGTCATCCGATCGAATTCGACGAAGCCGCTGGAGATGCCAGTGATACCGCCTTTGCGCTCGTAGAGCTTCTCGATCGCCTCGATCGCTTCCATTACCTGGTCTTTCATCGAGAGCATTTGACCTTTGAAACGGTCTTCACCCACGGCGAAAATGCGCTGTTCCACTTCGTCGAGAAGATTGCTCACTTCGTCCTGCTCTTCGAAGGCGCGCCGGACACTCTCGGTCGCGGCGGAAATGATTTGGCGCAGAATGTGTTTATCGCGAACGATCTCCAGGTAGTACTCAAGATTCGCAGCCGTCGGGACGAACGTGAATAAGCTGGTGACGAACGCTGCGCCGCCCACGCTTTCGAGGAGGGTTCGGTCGCGCAAGACTTGCGTGAACGTAATCAGGTCGATCGCCTGTCCCGCATTCCAAAGATCGACAAGGACACTATAGATCGTCTGGTGGGCCGGGACGTAAAAATATTCCTCATTGATTTTCTCGACACATTCGCCAATGGCTTGCCGCGGCGAGAGCAGCATTGACCCGAGAACGCCTTGTTCCGCCTCGGCGCTATGCGGCGGTGTGCGGTGAATATCCTGCGCAGAACCTGTGGGCGAAATGGGAACAACCTTTTCGCCACTTCGCGCCGCCGAACCTCGGCCAGCGCCATTTCCCGCTTTACGAGGCTTCTCTCCTGTCCATGCGGACGATTGAGTTGCCATTTATTCGGTTTCTTTTTTCTCTTCTTTTTTCCTGTGGAAAAATCGCTGTTTCTTTTTCTTTTCAGGTTCTTCTGTCGCGCTCTCGGCCTCGGCCCCGCGGTCGCGGGGTTCTTCTGCGGATTTCACCTGAAAAACAAGCTGCGCAGTCACGTCGTGATGTAATTTGATCGCGACTTCGTGTTCGCCGGTATCTTTGATCGGGCGCTCAAGGACAATTTTATGCCGGTCAATCTCGGTACCGAGTTCGTTTTTGACGCGGTTCATAATATCCTGCGCGGTAACGGATCCAAATGCCCTGCCGGTCTCGCCGGTCTCCAGCGTGAAGATGAACCGCGCCTTACCGATTCGGCGCGCCAATTCTTCTGCCTCGTTCAACTCACGGGCTTCGCGTTCGGCGCGCTTCTGCTTCAGCGCATCGAGCTTGCGTAAGGCGCCTGACGTAACCTCATATGCTTTTCCGCGGGGCAAAAGATAATTGCGCGCATAGCCGCGACGCACCTTGACCAGGTCCGCCTCGGCACCCAAACCGGGAATATTTTCTGTCAAGATAAGTTCAGTCAAAGGCATATCGATTTTTAAAACGCGCTCGGAATTTTTCAACTTGAAGCGCTTCGGGGGGCCACGAGTGTAAAATTCAAGCGCGACTTGTCAACGCGAGAATAAAAAATTTCACAAAACAATTTCACAATTGCTCTGTCCGTCATGTTGAGCGAAGCGAAACATATCTGGCTACCCTTGCGGCGCCGCCCGGCAGATGATCAGAGATTCGTCGTTTCGCTCGGAATGACCGGAAGAGTACGGCTCAGATCATTCCGAGCTTCATGCGGCCCGCTTCGCTGATCATATTTTGATTCCACGGCGGATCCCAGACGAGCTGGACATCAGCCTCATCTATGCCGTCGATCGACAAAATCTTGCTTTGAGCGTCGTGCGCGATCGCTGGCCCCATCCCGCAGCCAGGCGCTGTGAGCGTCATTTTCACTTCCACGCGCGTGCCGCCATCATCCTTTTTGATCAAACGGCAATCGTAAACCAGACCGAGATCAACAATATTGACTGGGATTTCGGGGTCGTAGCACTGCCGAAGCTGGTTCCAGACGTCTTCATCTGAGACCGCGCCATTTGTCGTGCCTAGAGGCTTTTGAGTTGGTTGCGCCTGGGGTTTTTCAAGACCCAGAGCATCGAGATCTTTCTCGTCGATTCGAGACAGGCCCTGATACGTCGCGACCGTATAACTGCCACCCAGGCTTTGCGTGATCACGCCCTGAGTTCCAGCCGGGATCGTTGTCTTTTGCCCGCTCGGAATCTGGATCGCATCGCAATCGCGACTCAATGTGAATTCAGTGTTCTCGTACATGGCTTTAACCGGTGTAAACTATTATGCCACAGATCAAGAAAATGACGAAATCCGAATGACGAAACAACATTCAAGTCGTTGCGCCTTCTTTTTCAGTCATTCCTTCGACATTCGACATTCGTGCTTCGTTATTTTCCTAATACACATCGCGCTTGTAACGCTTGTCGCTCTTGAGCTTCTCAACGTATTCGTTGGCCTGATCGAGACTTTTACCGCCCTGTTCCTGTACGATTTTGCGCAATGTCGCATCGACGTCTTTAGCCATTCGCTTCGCGTCCCCGCACACGAAGAAATGCGCGCCTTCCGCGTCGATCCATTTCCAAATCTCCGCGGCATTTTCTTTGAGCAGGTGCTGGACATAAATTTTCTCGGATTGATCGCGTGACCACGCGCAATCGAGCCGTGTGAGAAGACCTTCTTTCTTGAATGCCTCGAATTCTTCGCCGTACGCAAAATCGCACCTTTGATGCTGCGACCCAAAAAAGAGCCAGTTCTTTCCCTTCGCTCCAGTAACCTTGCGCTCTTGCAAATACGCGCGGAACGGCGCTACTCCGGTTCCGGGACCCATCATGATAATTGGAATGTCTGAGTCCTCCGGCAAATGAAAATGCTTCGCTATGCTGGGGAAAACCGGCACCGGTACGTCATCAGCGCGTTCTGCAAGAAAAGATGAGCACACTCCTTTGCGAAGTCGGCCGTGACTTTCATAGCTGACCACGTCCACGATAAAGTGCACCTGCTCCGGGTATGCCTTTAAGCTCGAGGCCACAGAATAAAGGCGCGGCTGCAATTTTGTGAGCAATCCGACAAATTCCTCTGGTTTGAAATGAGCTGAGGGATGCTCAGTGAGAAAATCAATTACCTCCATGCCCCAAAGGTAAGTCATGAGGTCCTGCTTGCGTTCTGGAGCGAGAAGATCGCCCAGCAACGGCGCAGCGTTGGCACGTTCGGCGATGGCCTTCAAAAACTTGGGCGTAGGCTGCGTGATGCTGTAATCGCGCAGCAACGCTTCGCGGAATGTTGTCGGCAATCCCTTCGGTCGAGGGACCTCTTCCTTGCCGGTGGCGCCAAGCGCGTGAATGATTTCCTCCACGAGCTGCGGGTCGTTTGTTGCGTATACCGCTAACGAATCGCCGACCTCAAAGCTCAATCCCCATCCGGTCAGGTCGAGTTCGAAATGGCGCGTATCCTTTGCCGACTCCGGCCCGCTCAGGCGGCGATTGACCAGAAGTTTGGCGGGAAACGGGTTTGCCCGCGAATACGTAGGTGCGGCAACAGAAGCTTCGGCATGCATAACGATTTTGTAGCGGCGATCTCTGGTGCTCGCAAATATTCATCCGTCGATTCAAGTAAACTCAAGATGGCGTTGAACAGAACCAACGTGCCCTGAAGCGACGATAATGGCAGGGCTGAATGTCTGTTGGGTTGGCAGTCTCACTGCCCGCGAGGAGCAATCCTGGATTGTCCCCTGATCCGGCGGGGTTTTTTCGATGCTTCGGAAGCAAGCGCAATTGTGAAATCCACCTGTCGTTTGAAAGGGTCAACACGAACAACAAACACTGATAACTCATCGCCTACGCTAAAGCGGTTGCGCGACCGTCTCCCGATAAGCTGCCGGCGAGCCGGCTCAAAGACATAAAAGTCGTCCATCAATGAGGAGACGTGGATTAAACCGGTCACGAGAGCATCCGGTAGTTCCACCAGCAATCCGTAGTTACGGACATCGACAATGCTGGCGCGGAAGATCTGTGGCTTGCGCTCATCGAGTTGCCGTTGAAAAAATTCAAGTTTCTTCATCTGGATCGCGTCAATTTCCGCCTCGGCTGCAATTCGTTCGGTAGTTGAAACGTGCTCTGCGATGGAAGCGATCTCGGCCATGTCGGGGCTCAATTCACGCTTTTGGTAGGGATCCCGCGGGCGCGGGGGGCCGTTCGGCGCGCTCGGCGCGCTCGCCTTACCCAGCGCGCGATGCACAACCAAATCGGCATAACGCCGAATGGGACTGGTAAAATGTAAGTAATTTGCCTTGGCCAACCCGTAATGGCCGAGGGGTTGCGGAGAATAGCGGGCGCGTTTCAAACTTTTAAGTAAAGCGACCTTGAGAGCCTGCTCTTCCGGTTTTCCACGGAATGATGCCAGCAATCGCTGGAGCTCAGCGCGATGAGTCAGATCGCCAACGTGGTAATTAAAGCCGAGTGCAAATTCGCGATACTCTGCCAATTTTTCCGGGTCTGGGTTTTCGTGGATCCGGTAGATGGTCGGAATTGCGCGCTTTTTCAGTTCGCCCGCAACAGCCTCATTCGCGACCAGCATGAATTCTTCGATCAACTGGTGTGATTCATCGTTCTCGACGCGCTCCAATTTTACGGGACGCCCATCTTTATCGACCGAGACTTTCACCTCTGGAAAATCGAGGTCCAACGCGCCATGCTCGAATCGCCTCTTCCGTATCACCGCGGCGAGTTCCCAGGCAAGATGCAGTCGTTCGCCCAACTGGTCGGCGGATGGCGCGGTCAAAATCGCGTAGGCCTGCTTGTATGTGAGCCGGTGCGCACTTCGAATCACGCTGCGTGTAAACCTCGCGCTCTTCGCGGATCCGCGTTTGTCGAAGTGAATAAAGACCGAGTGCGTGAGGCGATCGACGGCAGGTTTGAGACTGCAGACACCGTTGCTTAATCGCTCCGGCAACATCGGAATCACGCGATCGGGCAGATAAACGCTGTTTCCGCGCCGGCGCGCTTCTCGATCCAGCGGGCTGTCGGGCTCCACGTAAGCGGCGACGTCAGCGATGTGCACACCGAGGCGCCAACCGCTTCCAGTCTTCTCAACTTGAATTGCGTCGTCGAAATCGCGCGCGTCATCGGGATCAATGGTGACGATGAATTCTCCGCGCAAATCTTCGCGTCCCTCGAATTGCCGGGCATCAACCGTCTCGGGAATTCCCTTCGCCTGGTCCAGAACATCCCTGGGAAATTCCGTTGGCAGATGATATTTCCGGATGATCGACAGCATGTCGATGCCCGGAGCCGACGCGGGCCCGAGCACTTCGATGATCTCACCCTCGGGATTAACGTGGCGCGATTCCCACACCTCCAGGCGAACTACAACTTTGTCACCAACCTGCGGCGCAACTTTGGAAGTTGCGAGAGGCGAATTAGAAACTTGTCCTACATAAACGTCATGAACGATGCGTGGGTCATCCGGGACTACGTAATAAAAGTTCCGCGAGCGTTGGAGAGTCCCAACAATCGTATCGTGAGCGCGTTCCAGGATTCGAATCACCCGCCCTTCGCGCCGTCCTTTGATGCGGCGATCAGGTTCATCCCGCGATATGCGCGCAACCACACGGTCGCCATGCATGGCTGTTCCGGTGTTTTCTGCCGCGATGAAAATGTCTGACTCGCCCGGTTTTTCGCTAATCAGAAATCCGTATCCCGCCTGGTGAATGTGGAGTTTGCCAGCGATCAGATCGGCTGCAGGCGGCAGAACGTAGCGGTTTTTCCGGATCCGCGCGATCTCGCCCGAGCGCTCGAGATCGCGCAACACCTGGCTCAAACCCATGCGCACGCCGCTCTTCCTGCCGAGCGCTTTCGCCAGTTCGCTCTTGTTCAGAGGACGATAATTGGCCGACCCAAGAAGCGCGAGTATTTGTTCCTGAATCTTACGTCCGTTTGAAGTAATCACAGCGAAACAATCTTGTCGAGTTATGCTGGATGTAACGCGATTTCAACCGGAGGTCGAATAGTGCAAAAAGCGATTATTGCCGGCGCATTAGCGATTACAATGGCCGCGATTGTCTCATTTGCCTCAGGAGAAGCAAAGATGAAGATCACAAGTTCTGCCTTTCAGGAAGGTGGGAATATTCCGTCAAAGTTCACATGTGACGGCGGCGACACCAGTCCGCCCTTACAGATTGCAGAGGTTCCTTCCGGCGCGAAAAGCCTGGCCTTGATTGTAGATGACCCGGATGCGCCGAGCGGACTCTTTACGCATTGGATGGTTTGGAACATTTCTCCGCAGACCAACATGATCGCAGAGGGAAGCACGCCCAAAGGCGTCCACGGAACAAATGACTTCGGCAAATCCGGTTACGGAGGACCGTGTCCACCTTCTGGCACGCATCGCTATTACTTTAAGATTTTTGCGCTTGATCGCGAGCTGGACTTGCCGTCCGGCGCGAAACGGAGTCATCTGGATGCAGCGATGAAGGGGCATGTAGTCGCGCAAGGGGAACTGATGGGACGCTATTCAAAGCAGAAATGACGAAGCAGCACGAATGACCAATGACGAAGGAAGCTCAAATGATCAAATGACGAAAAAGCAATCGGATGCTCTCTGTCGGGATTCTGATTTCGTCATTCCTTCGTAATTCGACATTCGTCATTAGTCATTTTCGGCACTCACAACCCGGGCTTGTCTTTCTCCTTTCTCTTGCTTCGAATAATCTGCGTCTGGTGATAGTCTCATCCATGATGCGTGGGAGACTTTGGAAAATCGGTGACCGCATCTTCGATCTCTCCCGGGAGGGGCTGATCATGGGTGTATTGAATGTCACTCCGGATTCATTCTCCGATGGCGGCGAATTTTTCGAGGTGCACAGGGCGGTGGAGCATGGTCTGAGGATGGCAGGGGAAGGTGCGCACATCGTCGATGTCGGCGGCGAATCCACGCGTCCGAAGGCCGAAGCTGTCACCGCAGAGGAAGAATTGCGCCGTGTGATTCCGGTGATCGAACAATTGCGCAAAAAGAGCGAAGTCATTATTTCGATTGATACGTCGAAGGCGGAGGTTGCGCGCGCGGCCGTTCGAGCGGGAGCTTCGATCGTCAACGACGTTACCGGAGGGCGAGGCGACGAGGAAATGATGCCGCTGATTGCCGAGACCGAATCAGCTTTCATCGTCATGCATATGCAGGGAATTCCACAGACAATGCAGATTGCGCCGCAATACACGGACGTTGTCTCAGAAATTTCTGATTTTTTTCGACAACAATATGCGCGCGCCATAGTTTATAATATTGACCCCATGGCGATTGCGTTCGATCCGGGCATTGGTTTCGGGAAAACGCTTGAGCACAATCTTGAGTTGCTCGCGCAGCTTGAGAAGCTCCGCGCGTGTGATCGACCAATCGTGATTGGCGTTTCCCGAAAATCTTTCCTGGGCAAACTGATCAACTCGGCGCAGATCAGCGATCGGTTAGCGGCTGCGGTGGCGTTGACTTCGCTCCTGCGAATGCGCGGGGCGGACGTGCTTCGCGTTCATGATGTCAAAGAGAACGTAAATGCCTTAAAGGTAACAGAAGCAATTCTTCAGAGGGTAAAATGATTCATCAACTCATCGATCTCTGGTTCCGAGGATGGCGCAGTTTGATTGAAATCCTTCTGCTGAGCGTGGCGATCTATTACGGTTACCGTTATTTCCGGGGAACACGCGGCGCGAAGGTGCTTACCGGGCTGGCCATCGTCTTTTTGACGCTGACCCTGATTTCCACGCTGCTCAATTTGGTTGTGATCGGATGGATCGTTCGAAGCTTTTCAGTTTTCCTTGCAGTCGCACTGGTGGTGATTTTTCAGCCAGAGCTAAGACGTGGACTGGCCGCGCTTGGCGGTCACCCCATTTTCTCGCTGACGAGCGAGAAGCGCGAAACGGTGCATGATCTGGCCGAAGCAGTCATGCAACTGGCAAATAAGCAATTCGGCGCGCTCATCGCGATCGAGCGGGACACATCGATTCGTGTTTACGAGGAAACAGGCGTAACGATCGACGGAGATTTTTCTGTCGAGCTCATGCTGACCATTTTTCATCCAAAGGCCGCGCTGCACGATGGCGGAGTGATCATTCGCAACGGACGAGTCGCGGCCGCGGCGTGTATTTTTCCAGTGAGCCAGCGCGAGACGCTCGACCGCAGTCTGGGATTACGTCACCGCGCCGGGCTCGGGATTACTGAGGAATCGGACGCCGTGGCGGTAGTCGTCTCCGAAGAGACGGGCGGTATTTCCATTTGTCATCGGCGGCGAATTGAGCGCAATTTCACTCCGGAGACCTTCCGGCAACGGATCGCGGAGATTTTGTTGCACAGCAAATATGAAGAGACTGATTCTGGAAAACTGGCGCGCGAAGTTGATCTCTCTCCTGCTCGCGACAACGCTCTGGTACCTGATCAAAAAGAACGTAGTGACGACGCCCTCGCCGTCTGAGAGGCCGTCTCCGCCGCCTATCACGGAAACGCGCTGATTTTTGGATATCAGGCTAGTAGCCCGATATCCGATCTTCTCAGCGCAAGAACCGCGACAGATTTTTCTCTTCCCAGCGACGGGCGCGCCGATACCCCGGGAATGCGCGCTCGCGACGGTTGAATTCTTCCGTGTGAACTCGGCGACGACCGCGGGAGAGCGCCTCGTCGGGCACTACCGAGTGCAGCATCTCGTGATAAAGCACGTACCGCAGAAACCAGGACGGCACAAATGGCTGGTCCAGCGCCCGATTGATTCGAATAACACGATCCTGCTCCTGAATTGTGCCAAAGATGAAGTATTCCTTGGGGCGATGCCTTCGCCGGCGACCCCACATCACGTTGTAACCACGAAGACGTCCGCGAAAGTACCGTTTGTTTAAGCCGTCGAACATCGGGAGTAGATCGAAATGCGTCCCCTCGTGACGCAGATTCAACTGCCGTTGCATCGGCAGTTTAGGGTGCGCCAGCTTTCGCTTCGTGTTTTTCTTTGTCTTTTTGCTCTTAGCCATTTGCATTCTCCGCCCGAAAACGAACAAAAGTGGAGACTAGTTTAGTGGCCTTCAAATCTTGAGACAAGTGAAGCGCCAATATTTACCAGGAAAATTTTTAATTAACTGAAAATCAACTAGTTACGCTGATAGATTCCAGAACTAATAAGTCAGCCAGCGTAATTCCTAGATCATCTGACCTTTAGCAGAAAAATCGCCCGCAACTTGACCGGATTCTGCCCCGATCCCCGTCGCGTTGCTAGATTGAGTTCAGCGAGACTGTTTGGATCGCCGTTAAGAAGAGTCCAGGTTGAAAGCTACGCCACAATTTTTTGCGAAGACTGCAATGCACGTGTAATTGTCCTCAATTTCCCTGCCGATGTGAGGGCGATTTAATCGAGTTCAAATCGAATGACGCCATTTCTTCGAAAGTTGCTCGGCCAAAACTGGCTGCTGCTGCTGACCACGCTCGCTCTGGCTATCTTTGGAGTCGTGGCGATTTACAGCGCCACTTCCACGCGCGCAGACGCGAACGCGGTCGACTTCTGGCGAAAGCAGGTAAACTGGGTCGTCGTCGGTGTCTTCGCCTTTATGCTGACGAGTTTGATCCACTACCGCTGGATTCGCTGGGGCGCGCTGCCGATGTATCTGGCCGGCATCGTCTTTCTGATCCTGACGAAGTTTATAGGCACAAAGGTTTACGGGGCGCGCAGCTGGTTGCATTTAGGGCCGGTCAATTTTCAGCCGGCACAGCTTGCGGTTGTCGCCGGCATCATGGTTCTGGCGCTGTTCCTGACCCAATTTCGCGAAATGCATCCGATGCTGCGGCTGCTGCTTTGCGGAGCGATTGCCGCTGCGCCGTGCCTGCTCATCCTGATGCAACCCGATCTGGGTGAAGTTATCATTTGGGCGCCAGTGCTCCTGGCGCTGTTGTTCGTCGGTGGTGTTCCGCTTCGGTACCTGATTTGCGTGATTCTGATCGGGATCGCCTTTGTCCCCATTGCAATCAATTTCGGTCTCAAACCGTATCAGCAACAGCGGATCACCGCGTTTACGCATCCCGATATCGACAAGCAAGGCTCCGCGTGGGCGATCAACCAGTCTCTTATCGCAATCGGCTCGGGTGGTTGGTCAGGCAAGGGCTTCAAAGCGCCAAACACGCAGATTGAGCTTGGGTTCCTCCCCGCCACTGCCGTGCATAACGACTACATTTTCTCCGCCATTGGCGAGCAATGGGGATTTATTGGAGGAATGTTTCTTCTTGGTGGATTCGCTTTGCTCCTGATGACGTGTCTGTTTGTCGCTTTTTTTGCCGGTGATCAATTGGGTCTGCTTTTGGTTATCGGGATCACGACGCTCATCTTCACACATATCTTCCAAAACATGGGAATGACGATCGCTCTGCTCCCCATCACGGGTGTGCCATTGCCATTAATCAGTTACAGCGGCTCGTTCGTGCTAATGATCATGTTTGGCCTCGGGCTTGTGAACAGCGTTTGGATTCATCGAAAAATTCCGACGTAAGGAGCTTGTGGCTTGTCGCCTGTAGAGGTAGCTGTCAGCCTCCCCTACAGATCAACTAAACATCCGGTGACGCATGGAAGCCGACTACAAGGTTAAGCTGGAGGTTTTCGAAGGGCCGCTCGATCTGCTGCTTTACCTCATCAAGCGGGATGAGATCGATATTTACGACATTTCACTTGAACGCATCACTCGTCAGTACCTCGAATATCTTCAAGCGTTCAAAGAATTGAATATCGAACTGGCCGGCGAATTCATCGTCATGGCGGCGAACCTCATTTATCTGAAAAGCCGCAGCCTGCTGCCAATCGATCAACAGCCGCCCGAAGAAGACGCTGAGGAAGATGATCCCCGCTGGGATTTAATCCGGCAGCTGATCGAGTACAAAAAGTTCAAGGAAGCCGCGGCAGAGCTCCATTTTCGGCAACTGGAACAGGAGCGGATTTTCCCTCGAGAGGGCAGCGCGTCGTCGCTATTGCAGGAACCGCTGCGCCTGGAAGAGGTTGGAATTTTTCAATTGATCAACGCATTCCAGACGGTGCTGAAACGGATCGAAGCGCGACAGGACCTGCAGGAAATTTTCGCCGAACGTTTTAGCGTTTCGGAGAAGATTGATATTATTTTGCAACGAGTCGCAAACAGCGCGCGGCTGCGTTTTTCCGATTTGTTTGGGAATGCCGTGTCGCGTGTGGAAGTCGTAGTAACTTTTCTAGCGCTCCTGGAACTCATTCGTCTTAAACAAGTCCGCGCTGTCCAGAAAAACATGTTTGAAGAAATTGAAATCGCGGCCGCGGCGTGAGGCGCTGGCGATTATGCAAGCGACTGTTGTAATCTTGGCGGCGCGTCGACGCCGAAGGATGGGCGCTCACGCGTCCTGGTTTGGGTGTTCTGGTAGGGCGGGCAGTCCTCTGCACACAGCTTCACGCATTCAGGTAACGGCGCGCGCGGGAGTCACGCGCCCTACCCGTGCAAGCGGCAGCACCCACGGGTGTGATGCGCAGGGAGGCCCTCGACTTCCCAGTTTTGCCGGGACTACAGCGACATGCCGCGAATCTTGATCGCTGGCTGCGGTTATGTCGGTCAAGCGACTGCGGATTTGTTCCATGCCGCAGACTGGGACGTGGAAGGCTGGACCGCTTCTGAGGAATCCGCAGCGGCGCTGTCCGCCAAACCGTATCCTGCCTGCCAAGTCGACATTTCAAACTGCGACCAGGTCGCAGAGCGCCCCGGAACATTCGACGCTGTTATTCACTGCGCGAGTTCGCGAGGCGGCGGAGTCGAGTCTTACCGGCAAATCTATTTGAATGGCACACGCAATCTGCTCGATCGATTTCCTGGAACAAAAGTGCTCTTAACCAGTAGTACCAGCGTTTATGCGCAACGCGATGGCTCGTGCGTAACTGAAGAAAGCGAAACCATGCCAGCTCGCGAGACAGGTCGAATTCTGCTCGAAACGGAAAAGCTGATGCTCGAGCGGCGCGGTACGGTCGCGCGGCTCGCCGGTATCTACGGCCCGGGGAGGTCGGCGTTATTGAACAAGTTTCTTGCCAGCACGGCAATCATCGACCCGGAAAACGATCGCTTCGTTAATCAAGTGCACCGCGATGATATCGCGTCGGCAATTTTCTTTTTGCTCACACGAGAAACTCAGCGAACTCAAATCTACAACGTGGTTGACGATCAACCGATGTTGCAAACTGAATGCTATCGTTGGTTGGCACAAAGACTGGATCGCCCACTGCCGCCGATTGGAAAATCAAGGGCACAACGTAAACGCGGCGACAGCAACAAGCGTGTTAGCAATGCGAAACTGCGGAGTCTCGGCTGGACTCTGCAGTATCCCACATTTGCCGAAGGGATGGAAAAAAGTGTCTTGCCAAGCTTTGCAGAAGCTATTTTCGGGTAGTCTATTTTTAAACCCCCAACGTCCAATGCCCGACATTCAACGAGGTTGTCTGAATTGAACGTTGGATGTTGAGAGTTGCCATCCCTCTCAATTCGCAGCGCCTACGGCCGCGAGATTGGCAGCACGATGATTTTCGCGGCGCTCGCCAAAAAGCTGGCGGATTACTTCTTCCACGGGCACTTCCTGTACATTGATGTCGCTCACGTCGCAGGCTTCGAGCAGTTGGCGGCAGGTCTCGGTGACTTTTGCGCGTGGGACCTTTAGTTGTACCGAAACAGGCGTTTGTTCCGTTATCTCACCGAAGGCGGAAAGATCGCGCGCCGCTTCTTTTTCGAAAGTTAGACTCAGAATCTTGTACCCTGAAAACCGGTCGACGATCTCATCCAGCGGTCCATCGAAAAAGATTTTGCCGTGATCGATCACGAGAACGCGATGACACAGCTCCTCGATATCCTGCATGTAATGGCTGGTCAGCAATGTAACAATGCGATGTTCCCCATTATAGACACGCAGAAATTCACGAACCCGTTTTTGACTCACCACATCCAGGCCGATTGTTGGTTCGTCGAGAAAAAGCACGCGCGGTTCGTGAATGAGTGCGGAAATCAGCTCCATCTTCATCCGTTCGCCTAACGAGAGCTCACGGACCATCACATTCATTTTGTCCTGCACCTCCAGGAGCTCCGATAATCCGTCCACGATTTTTTTGAACCGCACACGGTCGATTCCGTATATGGCACGATTGAGTTCGAGCGATTCTTGCGCGGGCAGATCCCACCACAGCGCATTTTTTTGTCCCATGAGCAGGCTGAATTGCCTTTTCATTTCGTTGCGTCGTTCCCATGGAACAAAACCGAGCACGCGCGCATCGCCGGACGTAGGATTCAATAGTCCGGAAAGCATCTTGAGCACCGTGGTCTTACCTGCGCCGTTTGGACCGAGAAAACCAACGAACTCGCCTTCCTCAATGTTAAAGGAAACCTGATCGGCGGCGCGCGTTTCATCGTAACGCCGTTTAACCAGGCCTTTGATTGATCCCCAAAGTCCCCGCTCCTTCCGGTAGGTGCGATAGACTTTGGTCAGGCCTGAGGTTTCAATCACTGGCATAAGCGATGGGAATGATTTCCAAGTAAAACGTTACCCGCGATTCGTCTGGGGAAAACTAGCGCGCAGTGCGAAAGCCTTTTCTGTTATGTCCTCGGACTTAATTCACTCTGCGCCAGATGACGTCTTCGTTGTTTCGACGATCGATGAGGACGTCCACTTTCCCATTATCCGCGTAGCGAAATAGGATGCGGCCTTCGACGCCTTTGCGAAAAAAGATTTCGGATCCCTCAGAAAGAAGTTGTTCGCGTTTCCCGTTGCGCTCTACATACAAATTTTCGCCTTCAGAAAAAACTCGTCTGGTCTGGCCCGGCGCCAGTTCGTAGGTGCCGTTGAAATCGGCAAATTTTTTCGGGTCGATCCTGGCAGCAGCCGGATCTTCATAGTAACGCATCGCCTGGCTGGAAGCGATTTGCCAGACGCCGTTGCGTCGCAGCCACGTATCGGTCACGTGATAACGAGCGGTCAACTTCTGGCCAAAGATGGTTTCGGTTTCGTCGAGATCGTAACTTAAGATGGCCGTGTCCCCGTGAATGACGCTTTGGGGCTTCGCGACCTTGATCGTGCCCGAATAACCTTTCGGCAGCGGCGTAATATCGGCAACCAGTTGCGTCTTGTTTAGATTGCGACCCTTTTCATCGGCGAAAATGCAATCGTCGGCGAAGTATTTTTGCCATGGCTCCTTGTTGCCTGGTACTACCGCGTCGAAAAGTTCCTGGGCACGGCGAACAAGTTCCTCCTGCGTTATCGCTGCAGGATCTCCACAAATCGAGTCCAGTGGTTTCAAGACACTCAGAAGAAAAACCAGGATCAGTGGCCGAATGTTCATGCGATAACTTGTTCCTTAGTCACCGACAACCAACAGAAATGTTTGTGAGAGTGCCATGTGGATTTCTGTGCGATGCACTTCGGAAACCCCTGACCTTAATCCTCTCCCTTTGCAAAAGGGCGAGGCGAATCGACCGTTCCAGTGGCGCGCGAATCTTCAGCGAGATGAGCCCGGAACGTTCCGCTTCTCCCCGTTCGCGGGAAGAGGACTGAGGTGAGGGGCGCGCTTCTAAAGAACATCGTCCAGACAGCTGAGCAAATGCGCCACAGTTTCTTCGGTCTCATCGCCCATGTTGGAAAGGCGAAAGGTTTTTCCTCGGATTTTGCCGTAACCGGGGTCGATCACCAGATGATGTTTTTCGCGAAGCTTGTTCGCCAACTCCAGAACGTTGATCTCCTTGTTGTTTTTCACGCAGGTGAGCGTCTTTGAGCGGAATCCTTCCTCGGCGAAGAAGTCGAAGCCAGTGCGGCGGACCCACTCATGCACGAGCGCGTTCGTCCGCTCGTGTCGAGCAAAGCGCGCCTCCAGGCCTTCCTCGAAAATTTCATCGAGCTTCGATTGCAGCGCGTGCATATGCCCAATACTCGGCGTGCTCGGCGTCATCCAGTCTGCTTGTTGCTTCTTGAACTCGAGGAAATCAAAATAAAAGCCGCGGTTCGGGATTTTCTCTGCGCGAGCAAATGCTTTCTCCGAAACTGAGAACAATGAAAAACCTGGTGGCAACGCCAGCGCCTTTTGGGCGCCGGTGAGCATCACGTCGATACCGAGCGCATCCATGTCGATCTTTACTCCCGAGAATGAAGAGACAGTATCGAGGACCAACGCCACATCGGGATACCTGGCGAGCGTGCAGCAGATCTCCGGAAGCGGATTCATCACGCCTGTTGAAGTCTCGTTGTGGACGAGAGTGACAGTATCGAATTTTCCCGTGGCCAATTGTCTGTCGATCGTCTTCTGATCGATATGTTTTCCCCAGTCGACCTGAAGCGAAGCGGCCTCCTTGCCACAGCGCTTTGCCACGTCGAACCATTTGTCCGAGAACGCGCCGCACATGCAGCAGAGCACTCCGCGATCGACCAGGTTCCGGACGGATGCTTCCATCACGCCCCATGCCGAAGAGGTGGAAAGGAACACTGGCTGCTTTGTTCCAAATAATGTTTGGAGCCCTGGATGAATCGCGAGGTAAAGATTCTTAAAATCTTCGCCGCGATGCCCAATCATCGGACGCGAAAATGCGGCCCAGGTTTTTTCCGATACTTCGACGGGACCGGGAATGAAAAGTTTGTCGTGTGGTTGCATTAAAGCAAACGTCGAACACTGAACCTGCCTTCGCAAGACTACGGCGCGGCAGGCACCGGACGTACCGGTGGATCATCCAAACACCGGTCCGCAACTACTATGGTGAGAACGACGAGGTCATCAGCGTCGGCTTGGGCGGTCTGGCGATGACTTACCAGCGCGCGATTGGGAACGAGCGCGTCGAGGCCATCTCGACGGGGAACACCAACCATCGCGGGACCTTTGCCCGGGCTGTGCCGCAATGGAAGAGATGGTTCGACACCCTCTCCAAGTGAAGCCGACCGCCAGATGGACGCGTCCGATTCAGGTTCGCTGAGGTTCGTTACTCGTTAGGCGTTCAACTGCGGCTCATTCATCAATCTCACCTGCGCCCAGCGCTGATTTGCCGCGCGGATCTGGCTGACTGATGCGGCACGTTATGGAACCGTTCCATGTTGTCGAGGGAGCGTCCCATGCCGGGCAGGGAATTAATTTCAACAAACAGGGTCGGCTTGCTCAATTGCCGATCGCGCTGTAATCGAAAAAGATGGCCCGTCGCTGTTGCGTGATCATTTCTGCTATGCTCCTTGCGATTGCTCCCGCCTTGCACGCAGAATCACCAAGTTATTTCGTTTACGTCAGCAACGAACGATCAGGTGATATTAGCGTGATTGACGGTGCGACGGACGCTGTGGTCGCGACTTTTAAAGCGGGCAAAAGACCACGCGGGATTCACGCGGCGCCAGACGGCAAACGGCTCTTTGTGACGTTGAGTGGTTCGCCGCGAATGGCCCCCGGTCTGGATGAGAACCGCGCGCCAGCGGACAAAACCGCCGACGGGCTTGGTGTAATCGATCCAGTCGAGCACAAATTAATCGATCGCTGGCATATCGGATCGGACCCGGAGCAATTCGCGATCAGCAAGGATGGAAAATTCGCTTTTATCGCGAATGAAGACGATGCGAGCGCTTTGATTGTTGATCTCGGCTCCGGGCAATCTCGTGGAAAAGTGAAAGTCTCGGAGGAACCGGAAGGCGTTGGTGTGAATCCGCAGAACGGCGAAGTCTATGTCACCTGTGAAGAGAAAGGCGAGATCTTCGCGATCGATCCCGATCAACAGCGCGTCGTCGCAAAAATCGAAACAGGCGGACGGCCGCGGTCAATCGCATTTCTGCCGGACGGCTCGCGCGCATACGCCGCTTGCGAGAACGGCGGCTACATTGCCGTTATCGATGCGGCTTCGCACAAATTGTTATCAAGAATCCAACTGCCAACAGGCTCGCTGCCGATGGGCACTGCGATGGCTAGGGATGGAAAAGAGCTTTATGTATCGACAGGCCGTGGAAACACGGTGGCAGTTATCGATACCGAAAGGAACGCAGTAGCGATGACGATTCCCATCGGAAACCGCGCATGGGGAATCGCGCTAGAGCCAAGCGGATCAAAACTCTACACCGCAAACGGAGCATCGAACGATGTTTCAGTTGTCGATGTAAAATCGCGCAAAGAATTGCGCCGTATCAAAGTCGGTGACGGTCCCTGGGGTATCACGACCGTAAGCCCTGCAAAATAGTTGCGGCTCGATCTATCGCGGCGGCAGGATTGTCGACATCGCGCGATGCGAGGACGCATCGGACTCCTAAAGCTGCCGCGAAAATACTGACCGCGTCTTTTGTGGATTTCGCACGAAGTGCTTTGGCAGTGCGCAGGCGTCCTCGCGTCGTTTTTGGCGAATAGGGAGAAACCGCGCCGAAACGGATTACCCGCCGGCGGCGTAATTCGGATATCGCTCGCGCAGCTCCCGCGACAACCGATCTGCTTCGTCGGTTTTGCCCGCTTGCCGGTACGCGAATGCCGCTTTGTCGAGTGCGCGCGGAGTAATGGCCGGATCATCGTAAAGCAAAGCGACTCCCTTGAAGGCCTTACCCGCGTCTTCGAAATTCCCACGCTCCAGTTGTACTTCGCCCGCGAGCAAGCGCGCTTCCGCGTTGACACGTCCCTCCGGTTGCAGCGCCATGATCTCCTCGGCGATTTTCTGAGCCTCGTCGGGTTTATGGGCGCTGATCTTCACCGCACCGAACGCGAGCAGCACCTTCGCTTTTCCAGCCGGGTCTTTTGCTGTCTGCAAGTACTTGCCAAACGCATCCTCGGCTTCAGGCAGGTTCTTTAGCTTGGTGGCCGTGTCTCCGAGATAAAACAAGAAATCGGGTTTAGCGCCGCCGGGATTATCGATTTTGCGGAGCGCGCTCAGGTATTTTTCGGCCGCCTGGAAATTTTTCTCGTTATAATATCCAATTCCGAGCCACTCCAGAACTTCCGGTGGCACGTTTGTGTTCGGGCTATTTGCCATGAAACTGTTCACCTCTTTCGTGAGCGCAACCCGGTCTTTCAAATAAAATTGACATAGAATGATCCGGAGCGACGCGAGGTTGTAATATTGCTCCTTGCTAAGTTGGCGGGCTGCGTTGAGCGCCGTTAACGCCGTTTTGTAGTCCTTTCCTTCAAACGCAGCTTTGCCAATGTAGTATTGTGCCTGCGCCGCAACAGCACTCTTGGGGTATTCTCTCAGAAGCTGGCGAAATGTGTCGACCATCGCCTTGTTGTTTTCCTGCTGTCCGAGAATCAAAGCTTTTAACTGCAGAGCTGCCTCCCGCTCGTGCGCCTTGGGATACTTGGTGAGGATCGTGTTTAAATCCGCCACCGCGGCGGCGTAATTCTTGTCCTGCTCGTAAGCCAAAGCTCGTTGAGCGAGCGCGGCAGGCGCTTGCGGATCATCCGGAAACGCCTGCACGTAGTACGTGAAAGCTTCGATCACGCCGGCGATATTTTTCATCTGCGCGTGACACAAGCCCGCTTTGTATGCAGCATCGGCGCGTAACCTGGCAGAAAGCTGAGAAGTGCGCAGTTCCTCCAAAATCGGGACTGCATCCGCGCAATTCTGTTGTTTATAGAGCGCTTCAGCCTTTAACAGTTTCGCCTGATCGGCGCGTTCACTGGTCGGATTCGTTGCGAGAAACTCGTCCACTGCGGAAATCAGCGCGGACGGGTCCGAGTTGTACATGTTGATCAGACGCTGATAGGCAGCATCTTTTGCTTCCTCTCGATCCGGATACTTCGTGACAATCTGGCGATATAATGCTTCAGCCTCCTTCGAGTTACCAAGTTGCCGCTGGCTGTTTGCGGCGAGTAGCAACACTTCGGCCTGGGCGGCCTCCGGCAGATTCCCCTGTTCTTTTTTGTACTCTGCTAACAACTGCGCGTACTGCCCGGCCTGATATTGCAAACGGCGTAAGCCGACCTGCGCGATCGCCCGGAATTTTCCGGCTTCAGGGAGAGCGCGGCCTTTCCGTAATAATGCCTCGGCCCTGTCAGCCATCGCCTTATCGATTTTGCCCTTGTCGACTTGGACAAGATCGAGCGCAATCATGCCGCCGCGCACGGCCGATTCAGCCTTCAAGGCTGGTTTCTGGGCTTCGTTAGCCAGCGCTTCGTATTGCTTCAGCGCATCGATTTTTCTTCCTCGCGCTACGAAAATGGCTGCTGCTGTAATTCGTGCGTCCTCGCGGAAAGGATTCGGATTTCCGGTCTCGGCAACCTCGGCATAAATATTGGCAGCTTCCTCCTTTCGGCCAAGTGCCTCGAGACAACGCGCTTCGAAGTAATGCGCGGAAAGCGCTACTGCCGGTTCTTTTGATTTTCCGACAGACCGATGAAACAGCGGAAGCGCAGCGGCATAATCTTTATCCGCGAACGCCATCTCGGCGAGGGCATATGCCGCCGGTCCGGCGAATTCACTATCGGAGTAATCGTTGAGCACCTTCTGGAGGTTTGTGCGAGCGCCGGAAGTGCGACCGAGGTTGCGACTACATTCACCCAGCGAGAAGTAAGCGTTCGCCCGGCCAGCGCGTCCGGGATAATCGTCGAGATATTTTTGATATTCAGGGGCCGCCAGGTCATAAAGTTTGCGAGTGAACAGACCGTTCGCGTAATCGAGTTGACGCTGAGCTGCTCCCTCGCCTTCATGCTGTGATGGCGCTGACGATTCCTCCTTTAGAGAGCGGAGAACTCTCTCGACTGATTCATCCGCGGGGAGTGCGCGCGGAACGGGCGGTTCATCCACGGGACGCGCCCGGCGAACTTCCGGCTGTGATTGAGCAATGGCGCTGCTCGCCGTGCAAAGCAGCATCGCCAGTCCCAGAAGACTGGCTGCGCTGCGCATTATTTTCATTTTGCTGTCGCGAAAGCCACGTTGGTTACCCCCGCTTCGGTACAAATGTTCAGCACGCCGATGATGTTCTTGTAGGCACCGGTTTCATCGCCGCGGATCACTACGGCTTGCTCGGAGTTTAGTTGGACAAGGCTTTTCAGTAATTCGCTCAATTCAGCACCGCTCAAAGTGCGGCGGTTGACCACCACGTTACCGTCTGCCTTTACGTTAACGATAACGTCACCAATTGGTGCGGCCTTCTCTTTTGCGGCCGATGCTTTTGGCACTTTAACGTCAAGCTCATTCTCAGTCCGCGCTGCGTTCCACGTGAGCAGGAAGAAAATCAACAGAAGCAATAGCACGTCCACCAGCGGCGCCAGTTGGATGCCTGGATGATGGAGAGGCGCGTGACCACGCAGATTCATTAGAATGAAACAGCTTTTACAGTTCCTCTTCGATCAGCACCGGAGTTCGCTGGGGCTTGCCATACTGCAACGAAAGCAGGGCCAGCACGTGCGTCGAAGCAGCTTCCAATTCGGAGATCAGCTTTTGTGCTCGGCCGCGAAAGAATGCGTAGAACATCATCGCCGGAATGCCGATGGCCAGCCCGGCAGCCGTGTTAACCAGCGCCTCGCTGATCCCGCGCGATAACGCTACGTAACGCGCCGAACCGATGTCGGCTCCCAGTGCACCGAAGGAATGGATAATTCCAAAGACCGTGCCAAGCAGGCCCAATAGTGGCGCAATCATTCCAATATCTGCGAGGTAAATCACCCGATTATTCAAATTCGCTGCGACTCGCGTTCCCTCCGTCTCGGCGATTTCACGGGCCTGCTGAAGATCTGCTTGCGGATTCTTGGTCATGAAATCGAGAACTTTCTGCACGACCCGGGCGATCGCTTCGCCGTGCCGATTGGAAACGGCGAGCAATCCCAAATAATCGCGCTTACGCAAAAGCGCGTCCGCCGTTGCCATGTAACCAGTCGAAACAACCGCACCACGCCGGATTGTCATCAAATAGACCACGATCAACATGACAAAAAAGATCGACAGCAAAACCAGCGGAATCATTACGGGGCCGGCTTTGAACAGCGTTTCGAGGATGGTTGTTTGTGAGCGCTCAGGCACCAGAGGCGGCGTAGCTGAGACTTCTTGTGCTATAACAGGAGCTGCGCTCGCCAGCGCAGCAAACAACAGGACCCAAATCTTCATGCCAGAAATTTCGTAATGATATGCAGGGCGATCAGCCGATGCAAATGCGCCACTGACAGATCAAACACAGAGTTCCTCCCCGAGTTGCTGGAAACCATTTGGTAGAACGCGACCGCCAGGCGCGCCGAATCGAGCGGATGGCCTCCCACTATTGTGGGATGCCTGTCATTATCAGCGGCGGACCAGAAAGACATGCGCGGGTTGAATGTTCGGATCGAGCTCAACGTAATTGCGGCGGCCACGCCAGGTGTAAGTCGCGCCGCTCAGCAAGTCCTGCACTTGATAGACGTCGCTCTCCATTTGCCCGAAACTCTCAACCGGAACGTAGACAAACGAATTCTGTTTCCGATGCGGATCAAGATTTACGACCACGAGAATGATGTTATCGCGCGCAGCCGTCATCTTGCTGTAAAATAGAATGGCGTCGTTGTCGGCGTCGTGGAATCGCAAATTCGTGTAAAGCTGCAGCGCGCGGTTTTCCCTTCGGATTTTGTTTAGTCGCGCGATCCAGTCCTTGATATTTCCCGGCGCATCCCAATCGCGCTCTTTATACTGATATTTTTCGGAATCCAGATACTCCTCGCGGCCCGGCAATGCTTCATTCTCGCAGAGTTCATATCCGCTATAGATACCGTAAAGGGGTGAAAGCGTGGCGGCCAAAGCTACGCGGATCATAAATGCAGGCCGCCCACCCTCTTGAAGCACAAACGGAAGGATGTCAGGTGTATTAGGCCAAAGGTTTGGACCAAAATACTGGCTCATTTCGGTTTGGGTCAGCTCCGTAAAATATTCGATGAGCTCACGCTTCGAATTTCGCCAAGTGAAATACGTGTAACTCTGGTTGAAACCGGCTTTCGCCAGCGCCTTCATCATCTTGGGTTTGGTGAACGCTTCGGCTAGAAAAATCGTGTCGGGATATTTCTCGCGCACGCCTTTGATCAAATACTCCCAGAAAGCGACTGGTTTGGTGTGCGGATTGTCCACGCGAAAGATGCGGACCCCGCGCTCTGCCCAAAACAACACGACGCTTTTCATTTCCGCCCAGAGCTCGCGCCAGTTTTCGCAGCGAAAATTCAATGGATAAATGTCTTCGTACTTTTTAGGCGGGTTCTCCGCGTATTTGATCGTGCCGTCCGGGCGTTTGTAGAACCAATCGGGATGCTCTTTGACGTAAGGATGATCGGGCGAGCAATTGATCGCGAAATCAAGGGCGATTTCCATTCCGCGCTTGCGCACCTCTTTCTGAAGCCAGTCGAAATCTTCCAGCGTGCCGAGCGAGGGCTCAACCGCCTTGTGTCCGCCGGCCTCGCTGCCGATCGCCCATGGCACGCCCGGATCGCCGGGTTCGCAGGTGGTGGAGTTATTTCGGCCTTTTCGATTAGTGTGCCCAATCGGATGAATCGGCGGAAAATAAATGACGTCGAAACCCATTGCCCGTGCGTCGTCTACCCGTGGCAAACAATCGCGAAACGTCGATCCGCGATCGCCCCGGCCTTCTGCCGAGCGCGGAAAAAATTCGTACCACGCTCCAATTAACGCCGCAGGCCGATCTACCACAACGCGGGGAGCAGGATCGTATTGTGTTGCAGCCGCGCGATCGGGATATGTCGCCATCAGCACTTCCAGTTCGCCCGATTGTGCGATGGCATGAATTTCTGAATTAGCACCGGTCGAAATTTGCTGGGAAAACTCCGACAATCGCTTGCGGTCCGCTCGATCGCGCGCGCGCCTGGCGGCAGCTTCTACCAAAGCCGCGCCTTCCAGCGCTTCGCTTCGAAGATCGGAAATGCCGGCTTCAAATTTCTTTGCGAACTCCGCCTGCCAACTGCGAAAAGTGTCTGTCCATGCTTCGACCGTGTATTCGTGAATGTCCTCATCGTACAAAGTGCAGACGCCGCGCCAGCGATCGTTATCAACGAAATTCATCGGCGTTTCCCGCCATGCGCGTTTCCCCAGAACACGCCACTTGAGGATCGCCGCCACGACATCATGCCCATCCTTGAAAATGTCCGCGTCGACAACCAGGTCTTCGCCAACGATTCGCTTTATCGGGTAGCGCCCGCCGTCGATCAATGGCTGCAAATTCTCGATGACAACGGAAGGAAAAGCCCGAGCCATGGGCCTTCAATCAACCGAGATTCGCGAAGAGCGAAAGAGCAAATCAATTGGCAGGCAGCAGCGAGCCTGTAGCCAGGGCCCTGTGGGCCGTCTTCCGAGTGTGAAAAGTAGCGTGGACCTAGACCGGCCACAGGCCAGTGGCTACAAAGGATTATCAAATCGCTCTGGCCGCGATATTTTTGCGCGCCTTTTGCGAGGTACAATTCTATGCCGCGAAATGAAACGCGCACTCGTATAGACCCGAGTTGCGCATTATTTGCCGGCGTACTTTCGTGCCCAACACGGCCTCAAACATGTCCTGCTCAAGCCGGCCTACGATTGGATAACGATCCAGCAAATTCAGAATCGGCGAATGGCACTCGACAATCCTGGGCCCACCGTCCTGGTGATTGTTGACGAACTGGGACATGTAACCTTCGCCATCGCGCGAATTGGCCAGCCACTTGGCGCGTTCAGCGACGGTGTCTCCCCTCGCCTTCGCCTTGAGCGCAGCCGTCCTTTTCTCAAAAATACTGTAGAGCAGCTTCTCCGGAGCGTTTGGTCCATGGATTTCCTGTGCCGATTTCAACAGGTCGAGAGTCAACTGATGGCTGTCGGCCTGAAAAAGATCATGGCTACGCCGTGTGAGCCGATAGACCATCTCCGGACGACCCATCTTTTGCGGGCGACGCCAGGTATCCAGATAACCGTCCCGTTGAAGGGTGAGACAATGCTGCTTGATGCCCATGTAGCTCATCTTCATTTTCTCTACCAGTTCGTTGACGGACATTCCCCTGGTGCGTTTGAGCGAGTTAATAATTTCAAGTCGTTGGGTGCGGCCAATTTCCGAGATTAGGCGTTGGTTCATAAAAATGACAAAAATGACAAGTGAGTGACGAAAAAACTAAAGTGCGGGACTTTATACGGCGCGGTCTTTAATACGCAAGTTTAAAGTTTACGCAACGAGCCAAACGAAAAGAGATTACGAACTGGCAAGAGGCTGAGGCCCAGCGCTATTTCACGATGACAACATCGCCGCTTTGGATTGGCCGTGGCAGATCGGCCCACTGAATCATGATGTTGCTGAAGTTCACTGGAATGCCAGCGCACATCAACGGGTCGGACTTGTCGCAGACGTGGAAGTGCAGATGCGGCTCGGTCGAATTGCCAGATGAACCGAGTTTCCCAATCACGTCGCCGGCTTTCACCTGGTCGCCGACGTGAACGCCCACACTGCCCGGCTGCAAATGCGCATACAGTGAGTACTCATTCTTTCCGTGATCAATCATGACGTAGTTGCCTGTGATTGCCGTTAGGCCTTTGGCCAGCCGCGCCCCTTGCTCTTTCTGTAGCCGCGCAAAATACGCTTCCTGAGTTTCGTTAGGACGTTGCATTGCTGAAGGATCTTCTTGCTGATCGTTTGTAGCGCTGGTCACACGACCGTCGGCCGCGGCGAGTACATCCGCGCCGTAAGCATAATAATCATCGAAGCGTGTGCCGACGCCTTTGTGCGTTAATCCATCACCACCGAGTTTTGCAATGTCCAGCGCAAACTCTTCCGGAATGGCCCAGCGATGGCCGGTGTGAAATGAAGCTCCCCAGCCCGCATACCAAACACCTCGTAATGGAAAGATGTATTTGTTCTTTGCGAATTCGGATTCGATCGGGATTGAGCCGGCGAATTCCGCAGCCCGGCCGTCGGCGTTGCCATGCACGCGAACTCGGAGCGTGTCGCGCGCGCCATTGAACGCGAAGACCTGCGATGTGACGAGCAAGGCCTGATCTCGATCCAATTTCGGTCCGGCCAACCTAATATCCGGCCCGATCAAATCGTTGCCGCAGAATTGAAACGGAACCTCTTTCAAAACACCCGCCGCCTGCGCCTTGGCACCGCGATCGACAAAGCGGTGGATCGCACTGGCATCCAGTTTTTTCGTGTCGAGGACGTGACCCGCCTGCAACAACTCTAATTCAATCTCTTTCGCATCAAAGGCGACTTGGCCGTGATTGATGATGGCAACATTCTGCAACAACAGACTTTGTAGGTCGCGTTGCGTTTCCAGCGGATAGGTCCGAATGGCCGATGCTGGGCAAAAACGGATTTCAACAGACTGAGGCTTCTCAGCGAAAACACTCGACAACCAGATTGCGAAAAATGCGACGGTAAAATATTTCATCGAATCGATTTTCCTTCTCGGAGCAACGTTGAGATGCAACATCGAGCTGCTGTGGATTCAACAGATTAGTTCGATTCGCATTATCCGCGTCGTCGGCGCTTGAGCACTAATCGTTTTCGCCGTTTGTCATGTCGAGCGGAGCCGAGACATCTCTGGATCTTACGAAACGCAAGCAGTCAGCGATTTGATTCGCTCACGGCCCGTTCGCTCAGCCTTCAGCTCGCCCGTCCATGTCGCAGCTTCCCCAGCCGCTCCATTCTCGAAGTTTACCCTGAGCGAGCGAAGCGAGTCGAATGGGCTATACCCGGGAACGACAAGGAGCGTCAGGAATACAAGTATTCGTCGTGGTACTCGCGCTGCGGGGCGAACTGGACCTGTTCGTTTCCCGTTTCCGGATACTCGAAGATTTTGCCTTCGTAATTCCGGATGACGATCTTCTCGTTATCGTGATAAAGAACGTAACCGGGATTGATAGGCACTTTGCCCCCGCCCCCAGGCGCATCGATGACGAATTGCGGCACGGCATAACCGGTGGTGTGACCACGCAGGCCTTCGATGATCTCAATGCCTTTCGCGACAGAAGTACGGAGATGCGCTGAACCGTTGATCAGGTCGCACTGATAAATGTAGTACGGGCGCACGCGACACATGAGCAGTTTGTGCACAAGCGTCTTCATGGTATCCAGGTTGTCGTTCACGCCGGCGAGCAATACGCTTTGGTTTCCGAGAGGGATGCCCGCGTTGGCAAGACGCTCCAGAGCTTGCTTCACCTCAATCGTTAGCTCCCGTGGATGGTTCACATGCACACTCATCCAAAGCGGATGGTATTTCGCCAACATCGCGCACAGCTGAGGTGTGATACGTTGCGGGAGGAAAATTGGAACGCGCGTGCCAATCCGCAGGAATTCAATATGTGAAATCGACCGCAACCGCGAAAGCAGCTTGTCGAGCCTTTCGTCAGAAAAAATCAGCGCGTCGCCGCCGCTTAACAGGACATCGCGGACCTCGGTATGCGCTTCGAGATAACGAAACGCCTCCTCGAAATTTGTGTGCAACTCCTGTTCGCCCACACCGCTAACGACGCGGCTGCGGGTGCAATAGCGACAGTAACTGGCGCAGCGATCCGTTACTAAAAAGAGGACCCGGTCCGGATAACGATGGACCAATCCCGGCACAGGCATGTGCGAATCTTCGCCGCACGGATCGGCCATATCGTACGGGGATGTCCAGGTCTCCTCGATCCGTGGAATCATCTGACGCCGAATGGGATCTTCGGAATTGTCCTGCGGCAAGAGGTTAAAGAAGTGCGGCGTGACCGCGAGCGCGAGCTTGTCGCCTGAGAGCAAAACTCCGCTACGCTCCTCGTCACTCAGCTCCAGGTGCTTTTCCAATTGAGCCAGGGAAGTGACCCTGTTCTTGAGCTGCCATTTCCAATCGTTCCAAAGGTCCGGCGCGATCTCTGGCCAATACCCTGGCGCGTGCGAGATGAATTCTTTTCCGTCCCCTTTTTCTTGGGTGATCGTTTTCAATTGTGGACGAAAAAGTTAAGAGCCTCAAATATCGTGTCAACGGAGGCACTTTCTTGTGCGCTACGCACTCGTTAGTCCTCATCCGATTGGATGATGCCGCACTGTTTTGCGGTGAGTCCCGATACCGCGCGCGAGATGGTGGTCGCGCAGCTATTTACCGCCAAGGACACTTAGTTCCCAGCGGTAACCGTCGGGATCATGGAACCAAAGCCCCATGTTTTTCGATCCCGGAGCTTCCGGACCGATTTCGTCGCCCGGATCCTCAAGGTCGGCATCGACGCTCTTCAAGTGCGCGAGCGCCTTTCGCAACGCCGCCATGTTCGGCAGGTGAAACGACATGTGATCAATCGTTTCCGGCGACGGTTCACCTTTGAACAGCGCAATTGTCACGTTGTCGTTGCCCACCGCGACGCCACTCCCGAAATCGAATTCTTTGCGCAACCCGAGCGCGCGTTGGAACCATTGGGCGCTTTTTTTCGGATCACGCACAGCCAGACCGAAGTGACCAACTTCTCCCAGCGTGAATGGAACTTTCATAAGAAGGCGTTGGACCTCTAAATCAATCGGTGTCGTGCGGTTCGGAACCGTTTTGAGAAATCAGCGGCTCCATGAAGTGCTGGTTGAAATCTTTCAGGGCGTCGCGTGGCGTTTCTCCCAACCCGCTGGCGCCCCGTCGCACTTCCGGCCCGATGAAGGCCAGCCAGATGTCTCCGACCATTCCCATTCTTGGGCGTAAGCGTGCGGCTGGACTGCGCGGATGGTTTTCGAGAAAGTCCTCTACGTCCTCTTTTATCACTGCCGGAAGTTCTTCGATTGCGAGCGACGTCATATTCTAGGAAACGTGCGGGGACCGCTTTTTGGACTTGACGACTTCGAAACCGTTCACTCGCGATAATGAAAGCGATGCGAGGACGCATCGCACTCCTAAATCACTTGGTGCGAAAATCCATTGGAGGCCTTTCCCATTTTGCGAAGCCTTTGGGTGCGTGTGCGTCCTCGCGTCGCTTTGAGAGGCGACCCTCAATCGGGCCGTCCGTGCGGAATTACTCGCGTCCCCAAACCATGGCGACAGAAGTCGTGAGACTGCCGCCCATGTTGAATGTGAGGAATTTTCGCGCGCTCTCGATCTGCCGCGCGCCGGCCTGTTCCGTCAGTTGCTGATACGCTTCGAAAACCTGACGAACGCCAGTTGCGCCCACGGGGTGACCGTCGGCGATCAAGCCGCCGCCCGCGTTTACTGGAATTTGAAAAGGCCCTTTGAATTTTTCCGTGCGCACCTGCGGCAACGCCGTCGCTCCGCTTTTCACAAGCTCCACGCCTTTGCCAGACTCGGCGAGTCCGAGAATTTCGTAGGCGACAATTTCAGTAATGGAAAAGCAATCGTGCACTTCTGCGCCTTGGAGGTCGCGCGGCGTCAGATTAGCCATGTGGAATGCTTTCTCGGCCGCTTTGCGCGCGATCGAAAACGTTGGCGCATCCTTTTTGTCGAGCGGCAGATAATCGGTGGTGTGACCGTAGCCAAGCAGTCGGGCAGTCTTGCTTCTATCGCGACCGATTTTGTCCAGATACTTTCCGGAAACGAGAACAACCGATGCGGCGCCGTCGGTGATCTGGGAACAATCTGAAACCTTAAGCGGTGGCGCGACGCTCGGGTTCTTGTCGGAAACTTGCGATGCGCAATCGAGTGTGAGATCTGCGTCCCGCATTTGCGCAAGCGGATTCAGCTTGGCGTGCGCGTAATTTTTCCATGCAACCAGGGCCAGGTCTGCTTCGGTCGCGCCGTATTTCTCGATATAAATCTGCGCAATCCGTCCGAACAATTTGGGAAACATGAAATCGCCGTACTCCGGCTTTTCATTGTGATAATCGGCAGCCGCCCCGAGCACATCCGACCCATCGAGCGACGACATTGTTTTCTGCTGTTCCGCGCCGACGACCAGCACGACGTCATGAAATCCGCCCATGATCCATTCCGCGCCGAGTAACACCGACAACGCCCCGGAAGCGCACGCCGCTTCCGTGTGCATTGTTGGAATTCCACGTAATTTTGGATCGATCTCCGGGATGAACGCCCCGAGCTGCAATTGCTTGGTGAACTGACCTGCGTTGAAATTGCCAACTGCACCTGCCTGGATCTCCGCGGGATCAATCTTCGCGTCGTCGATCGCCTTCTTGCCGGCCTCGATGATGATGTGCCGGATGGTTTTCCCTTCTTTCTTCAGGTTACGCTTAAAATCGGTGCGCCCGCCGCCGAGGATATAAACTTCGTTCATGACTCGTTAAATTTACCCGATCTTCTTACGCTGTCATCCCGAGCGAAGCGAGGGACCTCGCCCACGTGTTAAAACGCTCGTGAGATCCTTCGCCGTTTTCGCGGTTCAGGATGACACTCTCTCTCTATTGGATCAAATCATCCACCAAAAGCACTGATTCCGGTAATATCGCGGCCAACGACCAGCGTGTGGATGTCGTGCGTGCCTTCATATGTAGACACGGTTTCAAGATTCATGAGATGCCGGATCACGGGGTAGCGATCGGTGATGCCGGCGGCGCCGAGTATGTCGCGCGCCTTCCGGGAGCATTCCAGTGCCATCCAAACGTTGTTCCGCTTCGCGAGCGAGATCTGCGCAGGCCGCGCGGAGCCCATCTCCATCATGCGTGTGAGACGCAACGCCAGTAATTGCGCCTTGGTAATCTCCTGCGCCATCCAAACAAGTTTTTGTTGCACCAGTTGGAAGCCGGCAATTGGGCGGCCAAATTGTTCGCGCGATTTGGCGTAGGCCAGCGCCGTTTCGTAGCAATCGATGGCTGCGCCAATCACGCCCCACGCAATACCGGTGCGTGCGTGCGAAAGACAGGACAGCGGGGCACCGAGCCCGGACGCCTTGGGCAAACGATTTTCCGCAGGGATTCGGCAGTTCTCGAACCAGCATTCCGACGTGCGCGACATGCGCAGACTAAACTTTCCTTCGATGTCCTGTGCGCGAAACCCGGGCGCGTCTTTTTCCACCACGAATCCGCCCACGCGCCCGCCGTCATCCTTTGCCCAAACAACCTTCACGTCCGCGATGGAGGCATTACCGATCCAACACTTGCTGCCGTTCAAAATGTAATGATCACCTTCGCGCTTGGCGCTGGTTTCCATTCCTTCTGGATCTGAACCGTGTCCATGTTCCGTCAGCGCAAAACAGCCGATAAGTTTGCCGGAGACCAATCCCGGCAGCCAGCGCGCCTGTTGCGCGGGTGTCGCAAAAGAATGAATGGCGTGTATGACCAGGGAGCCCTGAACTGACGCCAGTGAGCGCAGGCCGGAGTCAGCCCGCTCAAGCTCTTGCATGATGAGACCGTACGCGGTGTGGCTAAGGCCGGCACAGCCGTGCTCTTTCAAATATGGCGCGTAAAAGCCGAGCGCACCCATACGCGGGATGAGATTATCTGGGAATTTGGCCGCGCGATGGCACGGAACGATCTCAGACAAAACTTCCTCCTGTACAAAACGCCTGGCCCGATCGCGCGCTGCGCGTTCTTCCTCAGTCAGAAGCTCTTCGATGCCATAAAAATCCAGAGAAGTTGGTGTCATGTCGTTTCAGTCTTCGTAATGAGCGACAGTTTACCGGCCGCGCAGCGCGAAAACAATGCTGACGGGCAAAGCAGATGCCGAACTAAAGGCGCTTGGCATAAGCGCCTTAATTACTTCGCCGTTGACAAACCTATGGCTTTCCAGGCTTTGAAACCGCCGGCCATGGAGCGGACGTTTTTGTAGCCCATTTTTTGCAAGCTCTCGGCGGCGAGCGCGGAGCGGCCGCCTCCGCCGCAATGACAAATGATCATTGCGTTGGTGTTGGGGACTTTTTCCTCGATATCGAGCTCGATCGTCCCGCGACTCATATGAATCGCGTCAGGAACATGTTCCTCGTCCCATTCGTCTTTCTCGCGAACATCGATAATCACCGCTTCGCTGTTTTTCGATTTCTCGGCTGCTTCGCTCGGAGAAATCTCGGTAATCTTCTCCTTCGCTTCTGCGACCAACTTTTCAAAAGCGCTGTGCTCTGCCATACAGATTTCTAACCACTAATGCACACGAATAAACACGAATTTGTCCTTAATTCGTGTCAATTCGTGGTTAAACTTTTATTCGTAACGCAGCGCTTCGATGGGATCGAGCGCGGCAGCTTTGCGCGCCGGGTAAAAGCCAAAGAAAATCCCAACGGCAGCGCTGAACAAAAACGCAATCGCGACCGAACTGATTGATATCAACGTCGGCCAGTTTGCGTATGCGGACAAAATTTTCGACGTGCCGATGCCACAGATGATCCCGATTACGCCGCCGACTGAGCTCAACGTGACGGCTTCGATCAGGAATTGAGTGAGAATGTCAGCGCCGTGTGCGCCCACGGCCATTCGCACGCCAATTTCACGCGTCCGCTCGGTGACACTCACCAGCATAATGTTCATGATCCCGATCCCACCGACCACAAGCGACACGCCGGCGATTGCGCCCAGCAAAAGTGTCATTACACGCGAAGTGGCGGTGGCTGCCTGGGCGATTTCCTGCTGGTTACGTACCGTGAAATCGTCATCGCGCCCGGGACGAATGTTATGCCGTTGTCGGAGCAGCGAGACAATCTGTTGCTGGGCCGCTTCGAGCTGCTGCGGATCGGCGATTTGCACATTGATATTGCGAAGATTGGTCCCGCCGATTACACGCTTCATCGCGCTCGTGTACGGCATGATTACGATGTCGTCCTGGTCTACGCCCTGTGTACTCAATCCTTTGGGCGTCAGGACACCGGTGATTGTGAACGGCACCTCTTTGATTCGCAGGATCTGGCCGATCGGATTTTCGTTTCCATAAATCTGCGTGGCGGTGGTGCGACCGATCACACAAACCTTGTTCGTGCTACGAACGTCTTGCGATGTAAACGGCGCGCCATCAGCCAGTGGCCATTGCCGGATGTCAAAATAATCCGCTGACTCCCCGTAAATGCGGGTAAACCAATTTTGATTTCCGGCGGCTACTTGCGTGGTGGAAACAACTTCCTCGCTTACTCCGATGACGCCCGGCACTTCCCGCCGAATCGCCTCCGCGTCTTCGATTTTCAACGTGCCGGCGCCGCCCCACCCGGTGCGAATGCCGCTGGAAGTGGTGCTACCGGAGAAGATGAGGATCACATTTTGTCCGAGGCTGGCGATCTGCGCTTCTACTTGCGCCTTCGCTCCATTGCCGATCCCAACCATCGCAATCACTGCGCCCACACCAATGATGATTCCGAGAGCAGTCAGCACCGAACGCAGTTTGTTTCGCCGCAAAGCGCGGAGCGCGACGTTAAATGTCGGTGCGATTCTCATTTGTGGGTCGAAACGCTGAAGCGTGTTGTTGTTGAAGCTGTGACGCCGCATCCGAACGTTTCGAAACCAGGTGATCATCGAGGATCATACCATCGCGCATCATGACGTTGCGCTTCGCGTAAGCAGCGATGTCCTGTTCGTGCGTCACCATGATCACGGTGATTCCGCGCTCATTAAGCTGCTGAAAAATGACCATGATTTCGACGCTGGTTCGGCTATCCAGGTTGCCGGTCGGCTCGTCCGCAAGAAGGACTTCCGGTTGATTGATCAACGCGCGCGCGATCGCCACGCGTTGTTGCTGGCCGCCCGAAAGTTGGCTCGGATAATGATCTTCGCGACCTGCGAGACCGACGGATGCAAGGACGCGATCCGCCCTTTCGCGAAGTTCTGAGTGTGTCAGAGGCTGGGCGCTGTAAACCAGGGGCAACTCAACGTTCTCTCGCGCAGAAGTGCGTGGCAGCAGATTAAAATTCTGAAACACGAAACCGATCTTGCCATTCCGGATATCGGCGAGCCGATCTCGATCGAGACCCGAGACGTCTGCTCCGTCCAAAATGTAGTGACCTGTCGTGGGCCTGTCGAGGCAGCCCAGAATGTTCATGAGCGTGGATTTTCCGGAACCGCTCGCACCCATTAGCGCAACAAATTCGCCGCGCTTGATTTCGATCGACACGCCGCGCACAGCGGGCACTTCCATTTCGCCTGTGCGATAGACTTTGTGCACATCGATCAGCCTAACGAGTGCACCGTTGTTCATATCGATGACCCGTTACTCATACTCATACTCATACTCATGCTCATGCTCGACTTCGCTCGAAATGACAAAAACCTTACGGAAATCGCCGCGGCCCGCCGCCAAAGGGATTCGTCGCAGGCGATGGCGCAGCCATCGCTGAACTGAGCTCTGCCGTGACGACGCGGTCGCCTTCCTTCAGGCCTTCGATCACTTCGGTCATAATCCCGTCACTGATCCCGGTCTTGATCTGTTCCGGCTGCGGCCGACTGGCGCCAGACGGCAAAACATACACAGTACGTTCGGCACCCTCGTGCACACTACCGCTACGTCCTCCGGCAGGCCGTCCCATGCGATTTGTGCCCGTTCTTCTTGTCTCTACCGGGGTTGCGTCCGGCGGACGATAGCGCAGGGCCGCGTTTTTGATTTGCAGCGCATCATCCTTGTGCGCGATGACGATTGAGACGTTTGCTGTCATTCCCGGTTTCAATTTCAAATCTGGATTGCTCACCCCAATGACGGTGTCGTAGGTCACGACGTTTTGCACGGTGATCGGCGCGTTGCGCACCTGGACAACTTTTCCATGAAACGTCTGCATGGGAAAAGCGTCCACTGTGAAATCGACATTCTGATCGATCTTAACGACGCCGACATCCGCTTCGGCCACATTCGCATCGATCTGCATTTTGGTTAGATCATTCGCAATCGCAAAGATGATCGGCGCCTGGAGACTGGCTGCGACCGTCTGACCAACATCGACACTGCGCGAAATGACCACCCCATCGATCGGTGAAGTAATGGTGCAATGGTCGAGATCGGCCCTGGCTTTATCCAGCGCGCCCTGTTTAATCTTCACGGTCGCCTCGGATTGATGAAGGGTCGCCATCGCTTGATCGACGTCAGCCTGCGACGAAGTGTTTTTCGCAAACAATTCCTGTGTCCGTCTGGCATTTACTTTTGCGAGCTCAAGCGTGGCCTGGGCGTTCGCCAAATCTCCTTCCGCCTGGGTGACAGTGGCCTGAAAAAGCGCCGGATCGATCTGGGCAACCACCTGGCCGGCTTTCACCTGGGAATTAAAATCCACAAACAGCTTTGCGATATTTCCTGAAACCTGACTGCCTACCTGTACGTTAACGACCGGATTGAGTGTGCCGGTTGCGGTAACCGCCTGGGTAATGGGGCCGCGCGTGATCGTTGCGGTTTGATAGTTTGCAGCGCCACTGTTCCGACACTGGCGGACAACCGCTGCGACAACTAGCAGGCCAATAGTGATGAGAAGCCAGGGGACAAAACGTTTCATGCGGACCGCGCTGGATCTGACTCTCCGCGCGTGTCATCCCGAACCGCGAAGACGGTGAGGGATCTCACAACATGCCGCTGATCACACGAGAAAAATTGTGTGATTTCGAGGCGCTTGAGGGGTTCCTCACTTCGTTCGGGATGACGATGCAATTGATCCATCGTGGTTGAGCAATTACGCGTGGCAATATGTTAAGCTAGGAAAAGTGATGCGGCGTTACATCGAAATCTACTCCATCATGCTGCGCAACTCGCTTATTCGCGAGCTGAGTTTCAAGGCGAACTTTCTGTTATGGATGGTTGTGGAGGTCCTTTGGTTCTGCGGCCAGATCGTATTCTTCAGCATCATTTTCGCCAACGTCGATCGTATTGGTGACTGGACAAAGTGGGAGGTCGTGCTGCTTATCGGCACGCACCAAATGATTGCCCAGCTTTTTCAGGCATTCTTTTTTGTTAACGTCGCGAACATTCCAGAACTTGTGCGCACCGGAAAATTGGACTCCCTGCTGGTTCTGCCGATCGACAGCCAGTTTGCTGTTTCGACGAAACAGTTCGGTCTCGACAGCATCGTCAACGCTGCGTTAGGGGGTGCGGTAGTTTGCATAGCGCTTTCGCGTCTCAATATCGTTCCAAGTTTGACATCAATTGTGCTTTACCTGGTTGCGCTGGGGTTTGGCATTGCTGTGCATTACTCAATCATGCTTGCTCTGGCAGCGGTCAGTTTCTGGATCGTCCGCGCCCAGGGATTGGTGTATGGCTACTTTAATTTCCTGAATATCGCGCGCTATCCAGATGCGATCTTTCCATGGCTATTCCGCCTGATCTTCGGCTGGATCATTCCGGTGGTCATTATCGCAAACATCCCAGCCCGCTTGTTGATCAAATCGCTCGGGCAGCCCTGGCTGTTGATGCTGCATCTTGTTGCTGCGTCGACTATTGTTTTCCTCCTGTCGCGCGGCTTCTGGAAATTTGCCTTGAACCGTTATTCAAGCGCGAGCTCTTAAGGCCATGTAACGACAGGGTGGCCGCGGTTGAGGTGGGCTGCGGCTGGGTAGTGGTTTCGCCTAGGCGTGAAAGCCAGTTTGCCGAGGACCAAATTTTTTAACCGAATCCGCTTGCGCCGTCTGGGAAATGTTCTTAATTAAGCGTCCGTTTTTCCCGTGCCACTCGATTAGAGGGCGCTTTCAACGCTATGGCAAAACCAACAAAAAAGAAGAGTTCTGCGAAGAAGCCGGCTGCACGTAAGGCGGGACCGGCACGCAAGGAACACGTCAAGCGACCGGTCTCGAAAAAGGTCGCAAGGCCAACCAAAGCCGGAAAACGCGAGTCTTTCAAAACCAAAAAGGCAACGATTGAATCTCCGGCAATCTTGCTAGGTATGAACCATCGCGAAAGGAGGCTTGATCCGTTTGTGCGCAAGCAGAAAGAGAACCTCCTCCAGCTTCGGGACGCCATGGTCGATTCGATGGCTGGCGTCGCCCAGGACACTCTGAGATCGCGAGCCGAAGGCAGCGAGGCATCCGCGTTTGGAATGCATCAGGCTGACGCCGGATCGGACGCGTACGACCGCGATTTCGCACTGAGCTTGCTCTCCCAGGAACAGGACGCGCTTTACGAAATCGATCAGGCGCTCAGACGCATCGAACTGGGAACCTACGGAAAGTGCGAGATGTCGGGCAAACCAATCCCGCATGCACGGTTGGAAGCCATCCCATTCGCGCGTTTCACCGTTGAATGCCAATCGCAGCTGGAAAAGCAAAACAAGGCGTCGCGGGTCCGTCAGTCGGTCACTTCCCTGTTTGGTTTGACCGAGGAGGAAGGCGGCGAGGCTGAGGAAGAGGAAGCCACGCCGGCGGAAGCGAAGGAGTGACGAATGGCGCAGGAAATTGTCACACTGGAATGCACGGAGGCCAAGGCTTTGGGTAAGCCTGCCTCCCGTTACATGACCACGCGGAACAAAAAGAGCCCGCGCACGCCCAATCGGCTCGAGAAAAAGAAATACAATCCGTTCTTAAGACGGCACACCTTGCACCGCGAAACCAAATGATAGGTCCTAAAACCGCCAAACGCCGTTCTGCCTTCCGCCGGGCCAATCGCGCCATGCCGCGCCGGCGAATCGACATTGCCCTTGAGGCTATCGATTACAAAAACCCAGATCTCCTGAAGAAATTCGTCACAGAGAGCGGCAAAATTCTTCCACGCCGTGTCACTGGTATGCCAGCGCATCTGCATCGCAAAATCACACGCGAGATCAAGCGCAGCCGCTCGGTGCTGTTGATGAAGTGACAAACTTGGCTCGCGCCAAATTTGTCATCCGGTGCGAAGTCGGAGGGATCTCTTTACCTGTCACCGTAGGCAGGCCCCGTGTCGATCACTAGCTGGACAGGCTAGGAAGCTTGTCTGCCACGAACATGCGCGACCCCTGTCTTCTTTACGCCTTCCGCGTTTTCTCTCCTTGCTCGATCAGTTTCCAGAATTCCCGAGTCTCGCCCAATTGAGCGTCTTCGGACACCGGCAGCTTGCTCCGAAAAAGAAAATCGCGAAACGTGTTCTTGTGTAGGACACGATGGACTCCGATACCTTGGTCAGTCTTGGCAAAATAAATGCGATAATCTTTCGCACGATAGCGATATAGCTTTTTCCCCTCGCGTTCGATCACGCCAAACCGTTCGGAATCGAGTTGGTCGAGGTCCTCGGGCAAAATTTGGAACTCCGCGAGCAACTCAAGCTGCAATTTTTTCGGGAGTGCCGATATCTCGGCCGCGCTCAATTCGTTAAAGATGATCTGAAACATGATGCTCGTTAGATCGTTGAAGTGTTAAAGGGCTGAAGCGGTCTGAGCCGAGCTCCGCTTCTACGGTGCAACGATGCTCAAACATAAACCCGCCGCACGCGTGCGCCAATTCGTGTCGTAATTTCCCAGGGAATAGTGCCAGCCGTCCTGGCCAGTTCCAGGCAGGAAATTTCCTCATTCCCGTCGCGTCCCATCAAAACAACCTCGTCGCCCACTTGCGCATTATCGATCTTGCTGACATCGATCATCATCAAATCCATCGTCACACGGCCGAGAATGGAGCAACGCTGCCCCCTAAACAGGACGGCGGTGTCACGATTGGAAAGATGCCATGGATATCCATCGGCGTAACCAGATGACAACGTTGCGACCCGCATTTTCCGAGGAGCGATAAACGTGCGGCCATAGCTGATAGAACTTCCCTTCGGCATGTCGCGCACCAGACAAATGCGTGTTTTCCATGTCATTACCGGTTTGAGGAGGTTCTGAAATTCCGAAAGTGGCGAAATCCCGTAAAGCACGATCCCGGCGCGCACCATGTCGAAGACTCCTGCTGGCTCAGCGAAAGCGAGCACCCCGGCGCTTTGAAGCACATGCGCTTTGTAATCGATTGGAACTGCGGCGCGAAATTGCTTCATGATTTCGCCAAAACGCAAAAGCTGATCGCGGGTGTAATCCGCATCCTCACCAGACATCGGCAAATGAGTCGAAACGCTGTGAATCCTGATATTCGGAAATGCCGAGACTTTCTTGAGAACGTCCGAGGCTTCGCCTTCCGGAACCCCCATGCGACCCATGCCCGTATCAATCTTGAAATTGACGGCTACGGGCGAGCGGTGTGCTACCCGATTGAAATCTTCTGCTTCTTCGAGCGCAGAAATTGTGGGAATGAAATCGCGCTCGGCGATTGTCGATCTCTCCCCCGGCAGGGCGGGACCAAGAATAAGGATCGGATGGGAGAAGGATTCCCGGAGTGCCAGAGCCTCTTCCAGATTGGCGACGCCAAAAAGTTGCACTTCATCCGCGAGGACTTCCGCTACGCCGATTAAACCGTGCCCGTACGCATTCGCTTTCACCACAGCGACGATCTCTGCGGAACCGACGCGTTCCCGCACGATTTTCGCATTGTAGCGCAACGCGCTCCGATCGATCTCGGCCCAGCAACGATAACTTTGCTTCATTTCGGCATGGTGATGTGTGGCTCGCGCAAGTAAATTGGTTCGAGCGGTGGCAAAGAAAAGCTGCGCTGCGGTTCTCGCGCAAGTCTGGCGAGCACAAGAGCGGATGGGAAGCGAACTACCGCGCGCTCAAATTGCGGGAGCGAATCCGAGGTGAAAACTGGCGTTGCGATCTCAATAGTGTCCAGTTTCGATTTCAGCTCGGACTCCGAGAAAAGCGTTGGACCTTGGACCAGGTCATTCGCGCGGATACACGCAAAGAAAAAAGATTTTCTCCGAGCATCACCGATCACGAAGTATTCCTGCGCGTTAGACTCCATTGCGCAAATTGATGGAAAACCGATCAGGCGCGCACCGGAAGAAACCATCCCGATTGCAGCTGAAATTGCAATGCGAGTGCCCGCGTAGGAGCCGGGACCAAGCCCGACCATAATTGTGTCTGGGAGCCCAAGTTTCTTCGTTGCATCGGCAAGATTTTCAAAGAAGGCACCAGAATTTTTCCGCTCGTTCGGCCAGTCACGACTGAGACCGGCCCCGTCTTCATCCAACCACGCCAGACTGCCGCGCGCTGTGGAAAGTTCCAGCGCAAGAATTTTCACGTTCCCTGGAAAGTAATGGCGCGCTGATTTTCCGATTTTATCTCAAACAGAATCCAGCGTGCTTGTTCGGGAATGAATTCCGGAAAGCGATCTGCCCATTCGATCACCGACACTCCGTCGCCAAAAAAATAGTCGTCGAGACCAAGCCGCGCGAGGGACTGGCGATTCTCGAGGCGAAAAAAATCAAAATGATAAACAGGCAGTCGTCCGTCTCGATATTCGTGCACAATCGTAAAAGTGGGGCTGGAAACGGCAACGTCGCTTCTCATACCGGCCACGAAGCCCTTGGTGAATAGAGTTTTGCCGCTTCCCAGTTCGCCCTGCAAGGCCAAAACCGATCCCGCTTCTGCATCCTCTGCGAGTCGTCGCCCGACCGCTTCGGTCTCAGGCGGGCTGTTGGAAATGAACGTAGCCACGGCGTAAAAGTTGAGAGTTTTTAGTTGAGAGTTGAGAGAGGGAACCAATTCGGGTTAGAGGTAGCTTCGGGAACTTGCTTCGCCATTTTCGCTCCAGGCGGTTTCTGTCACGTCGTGAAATGGCGAAGAGCAATTCGTAATCTTCGCCTTCTGAAATTGCGTTATCGATCTTCGCGCCACGGGCGAGCGGCAGATTCTCTATTTCGATGGCAAATCCAACTCCACTCGCTTTTGCAAGTCGCGGAAGATCGGCTCCCAATCCGTCGCTTAGATCCATCATTGCGTGGATAGGAAAATTTCCGGTGAGCCAGCGCGACTCGACAATCCGTGGAATGAATTGGAAATGCTTTTGTTTCAGGGCGCCACCGAGTCGGCCGGTTACAAACAGATCATCGCCCACCTTGCCGCCCCGGCGCGATACGCAGCGATCTCTTTCAACAAAACCAGCCACGCTAACGGAAATCGCCACCGGTCCGGGTGTGCCGCTCATTTCGCCGCCAACTATGCTGACTTGAAACCGCTTCGCGGCCCGGCTCAGTCCGCGATAAAGCCGCTCCACCCATTCGACTTTCGTTTGCTTGGAAGCAATGAGAGTGATCAGCGCGAATTGAGGCACGGCCGACGTTGCAGCGAAATCGCTTAGCGGACGCATCATCGCTTTCCAGCCGACGTCGAGGGCGTTCGCCGTTGGCAAGAAGTGCACACCTGCGACAACGCAATCGGTCTTGAGTACAAGGAGGTTTCGGTGATCGCGAGTTTCCACCACGGCGCAATCATCACCCGGACCATTGACGACTTTTTTTCCAAGCGAAAGACGAGACAAAAGCTGGCCGAGCAGCCGGTCTTCGCCGATGTCGCGCAACTTCATGGCGAAGTGATCCCTGAAATGCAAGTAGAGCTTTTAGCTGACTCGAGGCCGCGGCTTCTGGGAAGCGTCATGGAGAAAAGATCTCCGGAAATGCAAGAGCGGTAAGAGTGAGCGAATTGAAGAGCGAATGCATTGTCATGGCGACAAGAATGGAACCGCTCCATTCGTATGCAATCGCGAAACAACTCCCCAGGACGAACAGTGGCGCAAATGAAGGTAAGTGCGCGTGCGCTGCGGCGAACAGCAGTGCGCTGAGTGTGACGCCCAGAAGACGGCCGAAATAGCGCTTGAGTACACCGTAAATAAAAAATCGAAAAAGAAACTCCTCAACCACGGGCGCGATTGCCACGGCAAAAACGATGATCATCATTCGCTGCTGGATCGTGCGCGATCCGCTAAAAAACTCGACGATGTTTTGCTTGCTCGATCCGCCCCCAAAAAACCGCTGCATAATCGCGTCAGACAACAAGATCAACGGATAAGCAAAAAACAGCAGAATCACTCCCGTACTCAGTGTCTTGATAAAACTTAGTCTGAAAAAACCGCCTAACGAATCAACATCAAACCCGCGGAACTGAAGGAAAGTGATTATGACGAGCACCACGCAACTCGTGAGAAGAAAATTTGCCAGAAGATTTTGCGGACTGAACTGGATCGAGGGTTGCGAAACTGAGGCGCCAATGGTCAGAAAAAGAAAAAGGATCAACAGCGCAGCCAGTATTGCCTCTGGCAGTCCAAACCTTCGCGCCGTCGACGCGTCAGCACCGAAAGCCTCCGGTGTTCGCGCGCTGATCTGATAAATCAGCGAAATATAGACATAAAGGCTGGCAAGAAGGTAAAGAAGCGAGAGGAGAAGACCCAAGACTGAGCTGGAAACGGCTCCCGATGCCGCGAAGAGGCTGCCGGATCGCATGAATCCGGAGCCTACCAGACTTTCGAAAACGTACTCTATGCCCACCTATTACTCCTGATTTTAGTGTTGCTGATCGTCTTCAGAATCCCCCGAACATTCTTTAAACGTCCAACCCTCAACGCCCAAGTCAGCTAGTTGAGCGTTCGGCGTCAGGCGTTGTGCGTTCCCGCCTTATTTCGCAAAAGATCTCGATGATCGCGGCTCGTCCTCTTACGGTTTTCACCAACCGCTACGGCGCGTAATAGCTCGGCAGCAAATATGCGCGCCCACTTTCCAGTTGTGGAACGAGTTGCTTTGGAAGTGTGAGCTCAATCTTTGAATCGGCCTGTCCAAATATCCGGAAGAAGCGGCTCAAACTAAACGGCGGACCATATTTCACCACCTTGGCGTCCGGCGCGTTTCCCAGTTCTTTCGCCTTGCCGAATGCGTCGTCCAACTCACCAAGGCCATCGATCAGCTTGTGCTCGAATGCATCCTTGCCCGACAGGATTCGCCCGTCGGCGATCGTATTGCGCAAAAGTTCTGCCGGAAGATTTCTTTCCTTCGCAACAATTCCGAGAAATTTGTCGTAAGTTTTCATGATAAAGCTCTGCACGAGCTCGCGCTCTTCTGGAGTGATCGGTCGCGCGCCGTTCAGCATGTCCTTGAACTTTCCGCTTTTGAAAATCACGGAAGCAAGTCCGACCTTGTTAAACAGCTGCTCGTAATTGAGCGTTTGAATAATGACTCCGATGCTGCCGGTGATGGTCGTTTCGCTTGCCATCAAAAATTTGCCGCCGCAGGAAACGTAATAGCCACCGGATGCCGCCAGTGAATCCATATAAACGACCACCGGTTTCCTCGCACGGACCTTAACCAGCGCGCTGTAGATCGCGTCGGAAGCGGTCACTTCTCCGCCGGGAGAATCGACTTCAAGCACGATGGCTTTGACGCGACTGTCATCGCGAGCTTGTTCCAGCGCCGCGCGCATGTCATCGACCATTGAATCGCTTACGGTGCCCGGCAGCGAGGAACTGATCAGACCGCGCATGGTAATGACCGCGATTTTATCCGTGGTCCCGCGTGCCCCTCGCTGCAGCAGGATTTCACGGAAACGGGGAATTGGCTCGGCTTCGCGGATTCCGCCAACGCGCTCAAATGCCGCGACAATCAACACCAGGTTAAAGAACAAACTGGCGCAAAGCGCGACGAACAAGAAGATGCTGAGACAACCGAGCTTGCGATTCGCCGCCATGACAGGACGAAACTGCCGGAGAACCGCCGCTCGCACAAGAGCTTTTCGTGTGGCGCATCTCCGCTTGAACGGTTCAACGCATCAGATCTGCGTTAGAGCGTCTTTAAGTATTCGAGCAGCTTCTCCTTGTCCTCCTCCGACAGTTGAATGCCGTAGGTGTGCCCTTTGTTGCCGTTGCCTTTTTCCGTCGTGTCGAAAAGGAAATAAGGTTGCGTCAGCTCGCCGGTTGGCCCGGTTGGCCGCGGTGGCGGCTCTTTGAACCCAACTTTGATCGGATCGAAAACATCGTAGCCGCGATGAAAAGTTTGCGGCCGTTCATTTGGCGCATTCAACATGTCGCGCAACGTCGGCACGGAGCCATTATGAAGATAAGGTGCGCGCAACCAGATTCCATCCAGCGGCGGTGAGACGTAGCCGTATGGGTCCAGCATCTCCACCATCGGCGGACGATCGATGCCCAGCTGCTTGACGCGCCGGTTCGCTTCCGCTGCAGCCTCTTTCGACCATGAATACATCCGCTCGGGATCAGTACCGATCTCAGTGATGGGAACCACCTTGTTTGTAAATTCAGCGCGCGGCTCATGGCACGCTGCGCAGTCGCGAGCGTAAATCTGCTGACCTTCGCTGGTCATTTGCTGGTTGATTGGATTTCTCTCGGCAAAGGGCCACTTTGGCGGCGGCAAATTACTCAAGTACTGGTCGAGATCGGCCATGCGTTCTAAAAACCATGGCCGCGCCGGTGCGCCAAGACCCAGCGCAGAATCAATCAAGACTGAACGGACCGCCGGCGTATCGCCAGTCCAGTTCAACAACATCTGCTTTCCCGCATTATCTTTTCCACTGCGGACGCCGAGATTCCAGATCGAAGGAAAATCGGTTGGCCCGAATGTGTTGTCCTCCGCCATGCTGGTCATGAAATACTTTGTGAGGTTCATGGCATCATCGCGTCCCGGCCCCCAGTGTGGCTTTGGCTTGCCATCCGTGACGTAGCGCTCCATCCACGTGAATTGTTTTTCCTGCTGGAGCAGCGCCTTTTTGGTGAATGGAATCAACAGGTAACGATAAATTTGTCGGTCGATGAACGAGAGGCCGCCATTTCCGTAATTGTTCGCGCTCACCAGGCGGATTTCGTTCATGATGATATCCGAATTGAAGCGAGGATCGTGTGCTGCTTTAAACAAAAAGCGGAGCATGCTTTGCAAATTATTGGTCTGGCCCGGCCCCGCGACGACGACGTGCGGCACTTCATCTTCGCTCAATCGGTAGGTCGCAGTATGGCAGACTGCGCAGTTGTTCGTGATTCGCGCGAAACCGACGACCTTTTTCGAAAAGCCGACCGGAATTTCATGGCCTTCTTCCCAAACAACGCCAAAGGACTTGTAGCCGCCCGGCCCGGGCATCAGGTCTGGAAAAATACGCGGCAAGACCATCCAGAGATAATACGGAATGCCGCGGTCGCCCTCGGCGCCAAGCGAGCCGTATTTGAAATGTTCCTCCTCGTTCGCGAACACTTCTTTCTCTTCCCGGAAAAATTTTGTCCACGCAAAGAAGGCCCCAAGCGCGAGCAGGATCACAATCACAGCCGCGGAGACCCAAATAATGCGTTTCGCTTTAGGTGAAAGAGTCATCGGGTAACAACTCCAGAATCCGTGACCATGCTCCGAACAGCGACATTGCGGTAGTGAAAGCGATGCGATGACGCATCGCACTCTGAAAGCTTACTTAAAACAGAACTCGTGCTTCTCGTAGATTTCGCGTGAAGCGCTTTGGGAGTGCGCACGCGTCCTCGCGTCGCTTTTGGCACATGGTATTGCGCGATCATCAATAGCTTCATGGTTTGCTTAAAACGTTTTCAGATATTCCACGATCGCGTCTTTCTCTTGAGCAGAAAGCATCGTTCCGTAGGCCGGTCCCTCGTGGCCGGCGTTCGAATTGCCCTCATTCCGATCGCGCGGTGTGGTGCCGCCCGGTTTTACTTGTGTGTCGAACCTGAAATATTTTCTTGCGTTGTCGGGTTCATCCTTGCTGCGCCCCTCCGCGTCGAACCGGCTTACGTCAGAAACAAAACCGACTTTCACCGGCTCGAAGACATCGTATCCGCGATAGAAAACCACGGGCCGTTCGGCACTGGGATTTAGAAGATCACGCAGCGTCGGTACCGAACCGTTGTGAAGAAACGGCGCGCGCAACCAGACGCCGTCCAGCGGCAAATTGACGTAACCAAAAGTCTTTCGGAAATGACTGAACCGCCATGGATAACCGGCATAGAGCGTATTTTGCACAGCGGTCAGTTCTTCTGTGTAAGAGTCAAGCCGGTGGCGGTCGGTTCCAATTTTGTCGATCGGCACTATGTCGCCGACATATTCGCCGGTGAAATCACGGCCGTTACGCCCGTGGCAATTTGCGCAGTATTGCCCATACAGTTTCTCGCCCTGCGCGCTGAGTTGTCCGTTAATTGGAAACGGATATTTGGGCGGCTCCTTGTAAAGCAACCACTGCTCGATGCGCGCCATTTGTTTCAGGTCGATCGTCGGGGGAAATGCGCCGGTGCCGAACGCCGCGCTCTTGTTGCGCTCCTCCATCATGCTGTTATTGCCGTCCCAATGCGCGTGAATGCTTTTCTCTTTCCGCGGGCCTTGCAGCCAGATCGATGGCAAATCGCATAGACCAACCAGCTCGCGCGTTTGTAGTTTTTCCAGGGGGAATTCCAAAAGCGTCTTCGCTGGGTTGAACGTGTCGGTACGGCCAGGACCTGCGTCCGGTTCCCAATCGCCGAAACGAAAATGGCCTTTCAACATGAGCAGCCGTTCGCGCATGAAGGGCACGGCGTAATAGCGCAGGAGGAGGCGATTGATCAGATCATATTTCGCACCGATCCCTTCCATCTCGGCGAGGATCCGCGGAGCGTTAAAACGCTGATCCGACGCACAGGCGAAAATAAAATGCTCGAACGCCTCAAGATCGACAGTGTTCGACGGCATGCCAGTATAGATGGCGCGCTGGCTCTGCGGGCTTCCGCGCACGGAACCAGCGTGACAAATCGCGCAGTTCAAGAAGACGCGATCAATTCCCTGCGCGTTGCGACGTGAAACACCGATCGGCAGATCCTTGCCCGGCTCGTAGAGGAACCCTAACGACGCGTATTCGGTACCTGGGGTGTAGGTTTTACCTGGTAAATATTCAGGAAACATTTTGGGCAACACCTTCCAAATCCAGTAGGGAATGCCCGATTCGCGCTCGCCACCGGTTGAACCGTACTTGAAATGTTCTTCCGGGTCCGCGTACGTGACCGGATCGTCTCGGGTAAAACGCCAGGTGAGATAGGAAAACCCGATTGCGGCAAGCGCGACGATTACCAGCAAGACGATCCGCCACTTCCAGCGCCGGCTGTTTGAAGGTTGGTCTGGAGCGTCGGCCATGGCCGCAGAATGTATTTACCCCGAAGCTGGAAACTCGAGTGCGAAATCAATCAGCCGTTTCTTGCTCCAATAAACTTTGCCCAGATAAACCCGCGGCGCGACCTCACGGATTTCGTCACGAATCCAATGCGCTAGCAGCGAAGTCTCGGAATAATCGAGAACGATGCATTCCTTGTTATCGAGCCAGCTGGGCCCCTTGTAGACCTTCGCGATGATCGCGTTCAGTCCGAAGGGTAATATCTTATTTCGCAAAACGCCCTTGGCTGGATCGAATACTTTTCCCTGCCATGCGAAATGATTCACGAAATTCGCGATGTCCTTCGTGTAAGTGGTCCCGGGCGCGACGATGGCAGTCCCTTTGGCCTCACCGCTTGGGATTTCACCGGCGGAGCTTTGCGTGAAAAGATCGTCCAGCTGCGCCTGCGACATTTTCAACATTTCATCAACCGTGACAGCCATGCTTTCTCCTTTCGTTGGATTGGATCTCGATCAAAACGTTTTCAGATATTCGATTAGCGCGCGTTTATCGTTATCAGGTAAATCGGTGCCAAAGTAGTGGCCCTTGTCCTCGACAAAATCGGGACACTTATTCGCCGCGAGCAGTTCAGGGACCGCCTTCGTCAATTCGTCCGTGGCTTGTTCCGATGAAAGATTCTGCGCGTGAATTTTCAGTAATGCTTTGGCCATTTTTGCCTGCAAAACAACCAACTGCCCAAAATCAGGCTCCACGTTGGCAATCAGGTTGACCGGTGCGCCTTTCGGGATGGGTCCAATCTGGATGTAGCCATTCTTATCAGCCAGCGCTTGCAGCGGCTTCGGCACAAATTCCTTGCGCAAATGCAGCGCACACTCGTTTTGCGTGCGCCAGATAGAAGCCTTATTCAGTCGTTTTTCCGGCCACAACAATTTTTCCGCTGCATCGTTGAAGGCGTCTACCCGGCCGGCTACGGAAGGATCGCCGGTAAATTTCCCGAGCATGTTATTGTGTAAAAAGGGTGCCGAACTCCACAGACTAACGAGTGAAGGAGTCCGATAGTAACCAGGGGCCACATTCTTGTCTTTCGGTTTAAATTTGATCGGGCGGGTTTCGTCGAATGGATTGAAAAATTCCAACTCATCGACGGGCGAAAGTTCTTTGTAAGTCAACGAGGAAAAATTGTCCCAGACGTGACCGGCTTTTGCGTTCGTCCCAAACGCACGAGCGGAATTCGTCTCGATCTTGGTCAATGGATAACGCTTGTCGTTAGACAGGAAATTGTTCTCCAGGAAATCGGGCGCCATTACCGCTGTGCGAAACCAGGCTTTTCCCTCGCCGGAATGCGGATCGATATTTGGCGGCGGCTGTTTGCTCGAATGACAAGCCGCGCAACTCTCTGCGAAAACTTCTTTTCCCCGCGCCATCGCAGCTGAATCGGCTGTGATGTAAGCCTGGCCACCGGGAGCGTCCGCGAGATGAAATGGTTTCAGGCGACGGAAGAATGCTGCAATATTCCCCAGGCGCTCTTCCGTTGCGCGCCAGAAGACCGAATGCTCCCGCGCATAAGCGATTTCAAACGGCTTTTGTGGAGTCAGCCCAATCAATCGGTTGTGAAGTGTCAGCCAGTATTCGGAAAACATGCCGATGTTGACATAGACGCGGATCGTTGCGCCAGCGACGCCGATCGAGTCTGCGCCGTCCTTCAGGACGTGCGGTACGGCCATCTCCTCCTTTTCTCCGGGAAAAGCGAGCGTGCCGCCCGCCATTTTTTCCGGGACCGCGATCCGCTCCCGTTCGGCGAGCAAAAAAATTGGATTGATTGCGTTTGGATTGTTGATGTGATCGGTCGCGATCCGGGAAGTATCGGAGGTGCCACGCGGCTGCGTGGCCAGCATCTCATAGAAGAAGCCGCCTTTTTCGACGTTAGAGGCAAAGACTTTTCCTTCGTTGATGTACTGATTACCAATGGCCGATGCGAGATTTTCCCAGAGCGGATTCTCCGGATCGGCAGGCGGATTATCTGGATAGGGCGCGATGTGACAGGCACCACAGGCGACACCGACGCGATACGGACGAACCAGCTTGTTGTCGTTGTAATAAGTCGAATCGTTCATGAAACGATCGCCGTCCCATTTTTTGCGTGCCTCGTCGTTGAAGTCCGGATTTCGGAAAAGCCGGAAACCGAGGACCCCGGATGATTTGCCGTAAACAGTCTCATCGATGCCCGCCGGCTCCGGTTCTACCTGGTCATCGAGCCACAAGCCAAATTCATCCGGCTTGGTCGCGGCGCGAAATCCAGGCTCGTTCACCAGGCCCAAAGTCTTGAAACGCTCATCGCGCGGATATTTGCGGCTATCCAGCATCTTTAAGAGATCCATTAACCCGAAGCTGTCCTGGGCTGCACGATTCCAAAAACGCTGATTGCCTGCGCTCCACAGGTTCCACGTATTGCGGCCCATAATTTCCTCAGGCGACAGATTGATGCCACCATCCATCGGTTTAAAAACGTCCGCCGTGATTTGCGGAAAATTCTCGGCGGTTTTTCCCGCTGCTTTCGCCTCGTCGACTGGCTCGTTTTTTTCGCAACCGGAGAATGTCAGCGACAGCAAGGCGCCAAGACAAATTCCGACCCGGGTGAGACAGAGAAGATCGCGTTTGGCTTGGAGGAACGCCTTCACCGAGCCGTCATTGATATCTCTCTTGCAAACCGTGAGGCAAGATAATTCTGAGCGCCCGAACAGGTTGTACCCGAAAACCGGGAGTGATGCCTGGAACCCGTCTGACTCCGTTGAAAGGTCTTGGCGTGAAATGACGAAGCACGAATGATGAATGACGAGAGAAGCTCGAATGACTAATTACGTGGCGCGAGTTTGTAACTCGCGGTCTCTGTACTCCTCGCCGCGAACGCCACATTAGTTTTCGGCATTCGGATTTCGTCATTCCTTCGTGCTTCGTCATTCGACAGTCGTCATTTGCCCTGGCAGCTTTTCAACAGAGCTAATCATCTCCGCGTTACGTAACGCTGTCGTCGTACACATGCGGACGTCCAGCGAGTCATTCGACGAATGAAACTTCGACTGGAACGTCGGTGTAGCCCTTGTTGTACGCCTCCGCCAGAAATCGCCGGATAGCGTCGCGACCAATTTCGCCATAGTCGCGAGTAAATTCATTCACATACATGCCGATGAATTTCCCAGCCAACTTCGCGTCCATGTCGCGCGCATAGGGAAGCGAATGCCGCACCGCCTCCTCTCGGTGCGCCAGACCGTAGTCGATACTTTCGCGAATGATTTCGCTGAGATCGTGGCGTACCGGCTTTGGAATATCCTTGCGCACGACATTTCCGCCAAGAGGCAGTGGCAATCCGGTTTGCTCTTTCCACCATTTGCCAAGATCGACGATTTTCTCGAATCCCGATTTCTCATAGGTGAGTTGTCCCTCGTGAATGATCAACCCAACATCCGCTCGCCCGGTGCGGACCGCGTCGAAAATTTGATCGAACGGCACTACAACGCAGTCGAACTCCCCAAGAAAAAGTTGTAGCGCAAGAAATGCACTGGTCATCGTGCCGGGCACGGCAATTCTCTTACCAGCTAAGAAATCTCGCGCGGCTGATTCCTGCGTCGAATCTTGGTTGAACGTTGGGCGTTGGACGTTGGGCGTTGGACGTTTTCTGATCACGATCGGCCCGTAGCCGTCGCCCATGCTGGCTCCGCAGGGCAGCAGCGCGTATTTACTTCCGACGTGCGCATAGGCGTGGATCGAGATCGCTGAAATGTGCAACTCGCCTCGAAGCGCGCGTTCGTTCAATGTTTGAATATCTTCCAATCGATGCTCGAACCGGTACCCGCGCAGATCGATTTTATTCTCGGCCATAGCATAAAACATGAACGCGTCATCCGGATCTGGGGAATGACCCAGGGTAAAGACGTTAGTGCTTTTAGTTGTTCTCTTTTGCATGGGGGCACTCTCCTGCACGAATCCTAACGCCGCATAGCGCGGCCTTCCAAGTCTGCTGTATCGCGGGTTTCCAAACCCGCAAAACGCTCGACATCGCATCCCCTGCCGATTTGGAAATCGGCGATAAAGCAGGTTTAGAAAACCTGCGCTACGACACTCGCCCTGCTCGATGGCAAAAAACAAAACAGCCGCCGCGATTTCGCGCGGCGGCTGTTTGAAACTTTCTATAAACGTCCGGTAAACAGTCTTATCGGTTCTCCACTACTCGAGGCGTCGGCCTGACCATTTCAAGCTGCGCGCTCACTTTCTGAATTTGATCGGCTTGCTGCTTGAGGCCAGCGGTGAGGGCATTAATTTGCCCTTCCTGCAAAGCGATCACTGCCGCTTGTCTTTCAGTTGTGGCCTTCAATTCCTGCACGAGCTGTTGCTGTTGGAGCAACTGCTTTACGGAGACCTTTCCTCCGCCGGCATCAATCGCCGAGCCGAGCTGGCCGTTTGCATCTACAGCGACGAGGTCGCCGGCAACTGGTACACCCGAGATGCCGCCGATAAAGCAGGCTGTGTTAAACACGTCGCCAATGCGGATCGTTTCGCTTTCAGCTACCGGTGCTGGTGAAGGAGCCGGGCCAGCAAACGCGCCGATATAGATGTTAAAATCACCCTCGACACCTCCGCCGGCTGAATCACCAACCGCCACGTTTCCAGCGCCGCTAACGTTGTCCGCCATTGCGTCAAAACCCACGACGTTGTTGAACAAACCATCGAAATTGGCGCCTAGCGCGTTAAAACCGACGGCATTGTTTGAATCGCCATCAACATTGCTAAAGAGCGCACCAGCGCCAACAGCTGTGTTGGCATTTCCAAGGCCAGCTCCACTTGAATCGTTGCTGGAGAGCGCGACATCGCCGATTGCCGTGTTGGCAGAACCGATGATATTGTTAAACAGCGCGCTCTCGCCAAGAGCGTTGTTGCTGTCTCCGTCGGTGTTGAAAAGCAGCGAATTAGCGCCGACGGAATTGTTGAAATCACCCGTCGAGTTGGTAAACAGCGCGAATGCGCCGCATCCGGTGTTGTTCAGTCCGATGGTGTTGCTCAAAAGCGTGCCTGCGCCAACGGCCGTTTGTTCAATTGCGGTGTTGAGCAAAAGCGTCCCAGCTCCAACACCCGTGTTGAAGCTAGAGGCACCGTTGCTAAGGCCCGCCAAGAAACCAAACCCTGAGTTATAAAAACCGGTCACCCCTGACAGTGCACTGGCGCCATCCGCCGTGTTGGTTGACGCAACACTACCCGGATCTGGCGTGTTTGGTTGAGTGACTGCTTGTGTTTGCGGTGAAAACGCAAAGCACACCACAGCTAGCGGGATGAGAAGGAACCCGCGCCGGAACGGCAGCGAGCGAGCCGGATCTCGTCCGCATGAAACTAATGTTTTGAGTTGATTGAGTGGATACATGGATTGTTGTGTTCTTTCTCTCCCGGTGTTTCGTTTGTTTTTGTGATTATCAAGGCCCTGACAGACAAAGAACCTACCGGGTAAAAATCCTTCGTCTGTCTCGGAGCCAGGGGCGCGTGATACCAAATTTCGGTTTTCGGTGTCAATACAATTTTTTCAAACTTTTTTTGGAGAAGGGTGTGGCACAGCCATCTTGGCTGCGGGGCCAGCGGGCATCCTGCCTGCTGGGGAGGCTACGACCAGGCGGGATCTCCGGTCGCCCCACAGGTCCGCACTTCGGACGGATTCGCCCTGTGGCGAACTGGGAAGCCTTTGCTACGTCACGGAATCGCTGATTGCTGTTTGCGTTGATGAAACTGTTCCCGTAGCCTCAGCCGCATGGCACGGTCTGGTCTCGGCAAGGGCCTTGGCGCACTGATTGGTACTCCGTCGCCCGCGACGCGCGCAGACACTGGCGAACCGGGCGAGAGAGTGCACCAGATCAATTTGGCAACCATCGTCCCCAGTGCGCTGCAGCCGCGCAAAAATTTCGCACGCGAAGCGCTGCAGGAACTAATCGATTCGATTCGGCAACATGGCATTATTCAACCGCTCATTGTCCGCGAGGCGGGCGCTCGATTTGAATTGATCGCTGGCGAACGTCGCTGGCGTGCGGCTCAGGAGATCGGCCTTACCGAGGTTCCAGCCATAATTCGAAGAGCAAACGACCTGGAAGTCCTGGAACTATCGTTGATTGAAAACCTGCAACGCGCTGATCTGAATCCAATCGAAGAGGCCCAAGGCTACGCAAGGTTAGCGAATGAATTTGGAATGCGGCAAGAAGACATCGCGCTCAAAGTAGGGCGAAGCCGGGCGGCGGTGGCCAACGCGCTGCGGCTTTTGGATCTTCACTCGCAGGTGCAAGTCTGGCTCGCCCAGGATTTACTTTCTGTGGGTCACGCAAAGGTGCTGCTGTCGTTAAAAGGGCCTGAGGAACAGCTCCTGGCTGCGGAAACTGTTTTGCGTCGCAATGCCACCGTGCGTGGCACAGAACGGCTGGTCGCTCGCCTGCTTGGGATCGGTCGTTCACGACGAAAGTCTCGCCGCGCTGGGGCTGAGCCCAGCGTCACGCCAACGACAGTGGAAGATTTACAGAACCGCCTGCAGGAACATCTCGCTACACACGTCACCATCCATCATGGAGACAAACGCGGCCGGATTGAAATCGAGTACTACGGGAACGACGATCTTCAGCGGATTGTAACTGCTGTGGGGCTGCCAGAGCAAAGCTGAGGCCGCGCTCTTCGGACCCTCATCAAGAGGAAACACTTCCAACGCCCAACGTCCAACTGTCCAATTGAACGTAGGGGGTTCGAACCAACCAAATATTAAAGTGTCCCAAGCGATGAATAGCGCGACTGCATTTGCGAGACTCATACTTCTTCTTCTGTTCGCGGCTTCGATCACACATGCCGACGCTGCGAAAATTTGGGAGGAGATCTCGGGTGAAAAAGCTTTCGCGGATGTTCAACGATTGGTCGACTTCGGGCCACGCCCGTCTGGATCTGAGGCCATCGAGAAATCCAGGCGTTATATCGAGGACCAGCTCCGCCGCTCCGGCTGGCAGGTAACAAGGCAGGCGTTCACCGAAGACACCCCGCGGGGCAAGGTCCAGTTCGCGAATTTGATTGCCCAATTTTCGGGCCAAGAGAACGCGGCGCCTTTGTTTTTGTTGTGCTCGCATTACGACACGAAAACGTTCGACGCGATAAAATTCGTCGGGGCTAACGATGGTGGCTCAAGCACAGGACTCCTTTTGGAATTAGCGCGAGTAATCGGGCAGCATCCGAATTTGGCTGCGAAAGTCGAGCTGGTGTTTTTTGACGGCGAAGAAGCGTACGATCATTTTTCGGAGACGGATGGATTGTACGGAAGCCGCTATTTTGCCAAGCACCTCGGAGGCGGCAGGCAATTCCGCGGCGGGATATTGTTCGACATGGTTGGCGATCGATCGCTCGACATCACGCTTCCCGCAGATTCGCCTTCCGAAATGGCGCGAGATATTTTTGCGGCAGGCGAAGCGCTCAAGTTGCGAAGTTATTTCACGTACCTTGACCGGGAAATGATCGACGACCACTCACCGCTAAACGCTATCGGCATTCCGACGATCGACGTGATTGATTTCGATTATCCCTGGTGGCACACCGCCGGGGATACAATTGATAAAATTAGCGCGCGAAGTCTCCAGATCGTTGGATCAGTCGCATTGTATTACCTGTCTGAAGTCGCGCTCAAATGATCGGAATGACGAAATAATGACGGAACACGAATGACGAACTTTGTTGCTTTCAACTTTGGCGTTTCTTCGTCATTCGGCATTCGTGCTTCGTCATTCGCATAACTTCTGCATTGCCTCACGTCAGTTTTACCGGCAGTTTGATTAGAAGTGGCTGCTTCAATGGAGCGCCTGAAGCCTATGTCCCATGCAACGCGCAAAAACATCGGTGTAATCGGGCTTGGGATTATCGGTCGCAGCGTGGCTGGGAACCTGCGGCGGAAAGGGTTTCCTGTTTATGTTTGGAACCGGTCGCCGCGTTCGGTTCCGAATTTTGTCGGGTCGCCCGGCGAAGTAGCCGAGATTTGCAATTATATCCAGATATTTGTGTCCGATGATGACGCTTTGCTGCAAACGGCCCAACAGCTAGGTGAAAGACTTACCCCGCGCCATCTCGTCCTTGCGCATTCGACGGTTGCTCCGGATTCAATGCGCGCCGCCGCTGAGATTGTCGAACGTCGCAAGGCGCGGTTTGTCGAGGCGCCATTTACAGGGAGTAAAACTGCAGCCGAAAACGGTGAGCTCGTTTATTATGTGTGCGGGAACGATGCGGCCCTGCGCGACGCGCGTCCGATCCTCGAAGCCAGCAGTAAAGAGATCATCGAGATCGGACCGACAATTGGCCAGGCGAGCGCCATCAAGATCGCGACCAACATGATCACGGCGGCAAGCGTCCAGGCAACTGCGGAAGCGCTGGCGCTTGTTCAAGCTTTGGGCTTGCCGTTGGACAAGTTCATCGAGGCAATGCGCAGTAACGCCAGCCATTCTGCAACTCTTGCGATGAAACTGCCTAAAATGATTAGCCGTGATTTTGAGCCCCACTTTTCTGCCAAACACATGTTGAAAGATATGCAGATCGCTAATCAGATCGGTCTGTCGAATTATCTCGATCTGGGTGTGACTGCTGCGGCTCGCGATCAATTGCTCGAGCAAATGCACTGGGGCCATGGAGACGACGATTATTCGGTAGTAGCGCGAAAATATTTGCACGAGCCTGCGCCAGTTGCCGGTGAAGAGTTGCAACTGGACGAGCAGGAAGAACAAACCGGCGCCGGCGAGTCGATCGCCAGCTCAGCAGAAATGAAAACCCAGAGCCAGCAAGAAGCGGGTCCAGAGGTGTCGCCCGCGCCATTGATCAGTGTGGCAAGCAGCGGAGCCAGTAACGAAACAACACGATTGCGTCCCGGTTTTTTCAAGCAACTGCTGAGTCGGCTATCATCCGGGAAAGAATGACGCCGTCTGCTCAAAGAACACCCGTCTAGCGTGGTTTGCGGAACGCCAGGTGCCCTAGGCACGACAGGGTCATAGACTTTGGGAAGGAGAATAGAGCAAGCCCATTTTGGAGCGTCATGTAAAGTATATCGCTCTGAACGGGTTCGGTATCTTGTACGTGACGGATTCTATAAACATGTCGCGCCCACAGGCTCTCAAAGAATGCGAAGCAAAGCTATGGACACGCCGAACAGATCTTACCAAAGCGAGCAAGCCATCTTTCTCGACCTTTCGGGTCGCGTAAAACTTCGTGTTACCGGCGCGGATCGGCTTCGGTTCCTCAACGGACAAATCACGAATGATCTGCGCAAGACGAGTGAAACGTCCGCAATCGAAGCGTGCATTCTAAATGCGAAGGGCAAAACAGATGCGCACATTTATGTTTCCGCATCGGGAGAATCCTTTTTGGTCGATGCGGCGGCCGATCTTCGGGAAGCGCTCAATATTCGACTGGAGCGCTATGTGATCGCCGACGACGTGCAGATTGAGGACGTCACCGATCAATTTTCGCTTTTTCACGTGTTGTCACAACAGTCCCCCGCTCTGGAGCGTGGGCGGATTGTCTCTGTGCGCCGTTTTGCTGAACCGGGATGGGACATATGGAGCGATGCAGCGCAGCATCACGTCTCGTTACAGGAATTATCCTCGCGATTGGCCCTATGCGATTCCGACGCGGTTGAGGTCATGCGAATCGAGCAGGGAATTCCGCGCTGGGGTCGCGAGTTGACAAACGAAATTATTCCAATCGAAGCGAACTTGGAACAACGGGCCATCGACTACCAAAAGGGTTGTTACATCGGCCAGGAAGTCATCTCGCGAATAAAGATGTCCGGCCAGACGAACAAGCGACTATGCGGGCTGATTCCTCTGGACGCTCTTCCTCTTCAGCCAGGCATGAAACTTGCCGCCCCTTCAGCACTGGGGAAGGAAGTTGGCTGGATTACAAGCGCTACGCGCAGCGAAAGACTCGGAAAAGAAATTGCTCTCGGATACGTGAAACGCGGCTTTAACAGCGTCAACACCCGGCTCGCCGCAGCGAGTCCGTCCCGCCGTACGGCGGGCGGACTGGATGCGTTCGCGACTGAAGATTCTGAACCGAAAACGGTCAGAGCAATTCGAGTCGAAGTGGTTCCGCTTCCGTTCCATTAAGCGACAGACGCGCCCGAACGACACTTCGTTCGTCAGTCGACATTCAACATTTTGTGAAAGCCATTACCCTTGTCGAAGGAATGCGTTTCGATTCCCTCATTAGCATGGAAACTCGATTAACCTGGTATGGGCACGCCGCTTTCAAAATCAAAACGGCTACGGGAAAGATTTTGCTGATCGATCCCTGGATAACCAATCCGGCGTTCACAAGCGGCAAGGACGAGCTCGCCAACCTCGATCAAGTTGATCTTATTTTCCTGACGCACGGGCATGGCGATCACGTCGGTAATACAGTCGAGATCGGAAAGCGCACGGGCGCGAGTCTGGTTTCGAACTTCGATCTCAACGCGGCGATTGTTTCAGTGCTAGGTTACCCGGAAGGACAGGCTGGGAACGAGACAACCGGCCATCTAGGCGGTCAGATTTCGTTGCTTGATGGCGAAGTAAAAGTGCAGTTCGTCCCAGCATGGCACGGTTCGTCCGTTGAAAAGGAAAATGCACCGCCTGTTTATGCCGGCAATCCGACGGGTCTGATCATCGCACTAGGCAACGGTCCTACGATCTATCACACGGGCGACACGGATTTGTTCTCCGACATGGCGCTTGTGAAACGATTTCATAAGATCGACGCTATGCTGGTTTGTATTGGCGATCATTTTACAATGGGACCGCCTCGGGCGGCAGAAGCTGTGAAGCTGGTCGCTCCGAGGACGGTAATTCCAATGCATTACGGAACCTTTCCGGTGCTGACAGGCACGCCCGAAGTGTTCGAACGCGAACTGAAGAAGCGCAAAGTCAAAACGCGACTGCGCGTGATGCATCCCGGTGAGACGATCGCGCTGGATAGCAAAGTAAGAAATTAAAAGATTAAAAGAGTTGCCCGTCTTAGGCGGTTAAAAAAGGAGCCGCGCCAGGCACAGAGACCTTTTAACGTTTTAACTTTTAACCGTTCGACTCCATCTCAACCAGGCAGGTTTACACAGCCGTGAAACGCCATGGGATCGAATAAGAAATCACCAATGCCAATGGGAGATAATGGGACTAGTTCGGAAGAGCGAATCATGCCTGAAGCTCTAAGCAATGCGGCGGCGAGATTTGTCGATTCTCTAAAGATCAATTCGATCTCGGAAGAAGTCCGGCGCGGCAGGCCGGTGGTGATCAAGCGACGCCACGTGTACAGCGAGCAATTGACCGAGTTGGCCAACTTATATTTTCGCATCGCCAGCTTGCCAATCCGTTTCTGGACCAAAACGGAAGACTGGCAACGCTGGGAATTAAATTGTTTCAAGATGCTCAACGGCGACCGGTTTCGGGCCTCGAGCTTGCGCAACAACGCAATCTGCATCGACCGGTTACCGGGCGAGAGCCTCTGGGAACACTTGATTCGTCACACACTCACCCGGCGAATGGTGGAAGCGGCCGGATCCGAATTCCGGCGAGCGCACCAGTTCCGGAGCAAAAAATTCCGGGGACAGTGGTCTCACGGCGATGCGGGTATGGCCAATGTGATCTATGATGAAAAGAGCAATCGGGCACGGTTGATCGATTTTGAAATTGTCCACGATAAGGCCCTGCCAGCGCTATCACGGCACGCCGACGATTTATTGATTTTCCTGCTGGACTTGATCGCCGCTGCCCCCGGACGACAATGGCTGCCTTTCACCCTGGCGTTCCTCAACGCATACGATAATGCGCCTGTGATTGCGCAATTGTCACGCCAGTTGGCACCTCCGAGCGGCATGGCCTGGATTTGGTGGGGCGTGCGAACCAGTTTCGCTAACCCGGCGAAAATAAGACAACGAATGACAAAACTTCGGGACCTGACTTCCCACCTCGCGCATTACCGAGCAGTCGTTGCAGCGCGCGTCCGCAAGAGACGGCGGGCCTCAATGACTTGCCAGACGATGAGCGCCGGAATGCCAAGGCCGATTTCGCGCGCGCGCCAGACCAGGGAAAGGGCGAAGGCGCCGTCACCGGAAATGCCAAGCAAACTCCCGACCACCAGATAGCCGCCTTCCTGCACTCCCAACCCTGCAGGAACTGCGAATGCCGCCGAGCGAATGGTTAGCACCATGCTTTGCAAAATGAGCGCATTCAGAAATGAATCGGGCAAATCGAGAAACCAAAGCGCAAGCCAAATTTCTCCTGAGCCGGCGATGAGGGAGGCCATGGTGTAAGCACAGCATGCGAATACGGCCCGCCGCCGCGCGTAGAGAGAACGGACGGTCCGGTCCAGTGTATCGCCGCCTTGCACCAGAGATTGCCAATCCGAGGAACCGGCAAAACGCGAAATGATGCGAGCGAGAAAACGGAAAATTCCAAGTCGCTGCACAAAGTAGAATCCAGCAAAGGCAAAAAGCGCGATCACGATTCCGATCAAAGTTGGACCAACGAAACTGTTTTTTCCGGTTGCTATGACGAGCAGCACAAGTCCAAGCAGCGTAAATCCGGCCTGTACAAAAATGCCGAGGGTAATGTCAACGAGCACGGTTCCTGCGGCGACGGGGAGCGAGGCCCCACGAATCGCCGCGAGACGCGCACGCACAATGTCGCCGCCGACTGCGGCAGAAGGCACCAGCGCGCTGATGGACTCGCCAATCCAACGCATCCAAAAGAGTTGGCGCAACGGCAGCCGATCAGATCTTGGGAAAAGCACCCACCAGGCAACCGCATCGAGGAACAGCGGAACGAGATGGTAGACAACGACTCCCAAAATTCCCCATTCACCCGTAGCAAATGCACCCAGGACTTGTCCGACACCCTGATGAATCAAAAGGACGGTAAATAGCGCCGCTCCTGCGAAAGCAAGCACGTAAATCGCGAGTCGAATCTTGCCGGGCGCTCTCACGTCGAGACCAATTCGCGCGCGCGCAGGAAGATGCGCCTACAGACAGGTGATTCGCCTGCCTAGCCCCGATAGGCTAGAAATTCGAATCCCGCTGTGCTACGCGCTCCACCGGTACAAGAACGGACTCAATATCCTCGGGAAAAATGACCGCGGCTGGCGATCGCAGGCTGCCTCGCCGTATTGGCCTGCTCAAAACCACGCACAACGCGAGCCAGATAATTCCAAAAAAGACGGCCGCGAGCACATCGGTTAGAAAATGTGCGCCCAAGGCGATACGACTGAACCCCACCAAGGAAACCAGCGATATTGCGCTAAGAATGGATAACAGACGCCAATGCCGCGCTTTGAGGCAGGGCAGAATAAAAAGCAGGAGTTGACCGTACAGGAGAGTGGCTCCGATGGTGTGACCGCTGGCAAAACTGTAACCAGACCAATCCGCAAACGGACCATCGACAAACGGCCGCTGCCGATGAACAAGAAGCTTCACCCACTCATTCAGAAGCATGCCGCCGGGTACGGCAACGACTAGAGTGACAAGAGAGAGCCACAAGCGCTTCCACACAAAAAACAACATCACTGCGAACAAAATAAGACCGATCCACTCGCCCGAACCTAACTCGGTGAAGGTTCGCAGCACGCCTACAAATGTCTGTGTAAGGTGCGCGTGGAACCATCTAGCGACTTCGTGATCGGGGCCCGATAGGGGATTGACCATGGCCAGGGGCACGGAATTCTGTGGGAGAACCAGAGCGTTTGTCACAGAGGAAAAATCTATCCCCGAAATCGCATCAGTCAACTCACGATATTCGCGTCAAAAGTCATCAACAAACATGCTCTGAACGGTTGAAGAAAGAAATCCCCACAAGCAGGTATTCCAAAGTTTTCCTTGCTAAAATATTCCCTCTCCGATACATCGCTTTCAGGTTCCTTATTCGATATGTCGATGTCCAGGTCGCCTTAACCATATGAGAATCATTCCAAAGCTCTGTGCCTTTCTTTTCCTTGCGGGCATTGCGTCAGCTCTAGCCGGTCCCGCGACTTTCGAAGCCCAACCTTCGCCCACTCCAGCGGACGAAAACTCACGCGAGCTGTTCGATTACGAAATGGACTACACGCTCAACAGCAATTTCTACGATGACCACGGCAAATTCGGAAACGGCGACTCGCTCTACAACGATTTCAGCTACGCTCATCGCTTCCTCATCACCGGGAAGTGGTATTTCCGGGCAGGAGTTGAGTACGAGAGGTTCGATTTCGGAGGCACCGACAATGGTTTGCCTGACCACCTCCAGACTGTTCACGCTCTATTGGCTCTGGAATATGTCGTGCACGATCATGCTGGCGCGGGTATCGAGATCGATCCCGGCCCCTATTTCCAAAATAATATTACCAGCGATTCAATCGACATTCCCTGGAAAGTGTGGGTCAGTTTCCCAATCAAGAAAGATAAAATCTTCGGCGTCATCGGCGCCGGTGGTAGTCTCTATTCAAATCCGATCGTCGCCCCTGGCGGTGGTATCATCTGGCTGTTCACTGATAAGTTTCGTCTAGAGGGCGTCTTCCCAAAACCGGCCTTGGTTTACAATCCGACTGACGATTGGGAATTCCGTATCCTTGGCAATCTCTTTTACGAAAGTTACCGCACTGATGATGTCATAACTCCCGAAAGGAAATTGCAAGTTCACAACGCCATCGTTCAATACAGCGAGGACCGCGCAGGAGTTCAGGTAAAGTATTCCGGCTTTAAGCCCTTTATAGCCAAGCTCGGCGGCGGCTGTACCGTTCAGCGCCGCTTTGATTTCTTCCGCGCCGAAGCGAGCGCCAAAACGAGGCCTGCCCCCTACGTCCAGGTTGAGATCGACGCGAGATTCTAAGGGAAGATCTCGTTCAGTTTTCTCGCGACGGCTTGACTGCCGCGAACCTTCAGTCGGCCAGTCATAAAGGCCCAAGTGCCCTTAAGTTTCCCATTCGACATCGCGACCCAATCCGCGTCGCTGGTGATGAACGTGACACTTGGGTTGTCGATTTTTCCCTTTCCCATCTTGTAGGTCCCGTCGTTCACGTCGATCCACCATTCTCCGCCATTGGCGCCGCTGAGCTCCCACTGATAGCGCGCATGCACTCCCTTTGCCTTATTCGCCTGGAAACTCTGGCGCATTCCATCAAACACCTGTTGTGGCGTCGAACTCGAAGGCTCTTGTGAAGCCGCGCTCGCCACGCCCAAACCGATTATCATGATTATCGTCGCAATCGGCAGGGCCAAATACCAAGTGTTTGCTTTCATCGTGCTTCCTTCAAATCAAGATCGTTCCCGTGACCGAAAGTGGCTGTCCGACGACCTTACTGCTCGATTCGTTTTAGGAGAAAGGCCGCGCCGATAAACGTGATCAGCGCACCCGCCAGGAGCACAACAAGATCGACAACATAAAACGAGAAGCCGGCGTGGTACATGTTTACTAGCCGAAAGGCCCGACAAAAATGGGTGAGCGGGAAAAGTTCCGAGATGTATTGGATTGCTTTTGGCAGTTGCTCGAGTGGCGCAAATGCGCCTGAGAGAACAAAGACCGGCAACAGAAAGAAAACGGAAAATTGGATTGCTTGCGTTTGGGTGCGCGAGAAGGTCGAAATCAATAAGCCCAGTCCGAGTGAGCAGAGGAGGAACAGCAGGCAGATCAGGGCCAGCGCGTGAGGCTGATAGAATGCCACCTCAAAATGCCACCAACAAAGCGCCATAATCACCACTACTAAACAAATGGAGACAACCAGATACGGCAGCATTTTCCCGATCACGATTTCACCGCGCTGCAGCGAAGTCACCAGCAATTGATAGAGTGTGCCCGATTCGCGTTCGCGGGCGATGGTGCAGGCCATGAGCGTGACAGTCAGCAATTGCAAAATCAGCCCGATCACGCCTGGCACGACGTAATCGATGAAGCGCGACTTCGGATTGTACAAGTTCTTTGACTCTGCACTCCATGCGGTCATAAGCGAGACGAATTGTTTACGGATATCGATGGGCAATTTCTTGCCTAACTCGATCACCTCCTCCGGGAGTGACTCCACAAGTAGGTCGCGCTCTTTGGACTGGAATGTACCTAGATTCTTTTGCACAGCGCCTTCGACCGCACTGGCAGTGTTCGTGTCGCTGTCGTCGAGGTAAAGAGGTAGCGGCTTCGGGTCGCCCTTGTTCAGGCTATCGGTCCAACCAACCGGGATAACCAGAGTCGCCTTCACTCCATTTCCGATCAGGTCCGACTCACCCCGAAAGTCGGGCGCTGGCATTCTCCAATGAAAAGTCTTGTCCTTGGAGATGATCTCGACGAAATGGGCGGTGCGCGGCGTCTGATCGCGATCGATTAGCAACGCCGGGACGTCAGTGAGCTCAGTATTCTCGAACGCATGCCCGAACATTAGTGTGAAGAGCGGCGGGAGAACGATCAGTAAAAGCAAGACACGCCGATCGCGGTAGATGTGCAGGAATTCTTTGTAAGCGACGCTCGCAATTGCGCCCAATGATGGCCATTTCATGCTGTCGATTTTTTCAAGACGCCATCGTAGCCCTGCGAATATGCGGTGAAAACGTCCTCCATGTCGGGTTCTACCCAGCGTTCGCCCAACAAATGAAGATCTGGAAAGGGCCAGTTCTCACGCCATCTCGCCATCAATTTCTCCGGTTCCTGTGCGTACAGGCGCAGGCTGCCGCTGCGCAAGGAAACGCCCAGCAGCTCGGGCCGATCCCGCAACTGCACCAGTGCGGGCATGAGGGGTTCCACATCGATCTCGAGCAAGCGCGCACGAAAGCTCGATTTCAAGGCCCGTGGCGAAGCTTTCGCCAGCAGCCGCCCACTCTCGATAAAGCCCACTTCAGTGCAGCGCTCCACCTCGTCCATGTAATGCGTAGTAACAAAGATCGTTTTTTCCTCGTTACTCAGGTCATAGAGTAAGTTCCAGATTTGCTGCCGGTGAACGGGATCAAGGCCTGCTGTCGGTTCGTCAAAAAAAAGAAGCGGCGGATCGTGCACCAGTGCGCAACCGATCGCCAGCAATTGCCGCATGCCGCCAGATAGACTTCCCGCGGCAGCATTAACTTTTTCTTCCAAGTCGCTCAGCCGAAGCAAGCGCTTGATCCGCCGCTCCAGTTCCGCACCCGGAACTCCATAGGCGCCGCCGAAAAAGCGGAAGTTCTCCAGCACGGTGAGATCACGGTAAAGGCTAAAGCGTTGCGGAACGTAGCCGAACTTCGTCCTAACATGTTGTCGATCTTTCCAAACGTCCGTGCCTGCGATTGTTGCATTGCCACCGGTCGGATGAGTCAGGCCGCACAACATTCGAATCGTGGTCGTTTTTCCCGCGCCATTCGCCCCTAGAAAACCAAAGATCGTTCCGGGCGCGATAGTGAGTGAAAGATTCTGCACAGCATGGACGTTGCCGAAACTCTTGCTCAGATGGTCGAGCACGATGACCGGTTCGCTCATGATGAAACCCTATTGCGATGATCCAAAAAATTTGCAACCATCTGGCATTGGCCGTCACATATGTCTGTCATGAAACCTAAGATACTTAATCTGCAGCGGCACTTCCTGGTAAGGGCGGGCAGCCTCTTACTCTTACTGTTGGCGTTGCGCCTGGGACTAACAACCGCACGCGCTGACGCTGTTTCTGATCTCGCCTCGTTTTCCATTTTCGGCAAGGTTGATCTCGCTCAGCTCGCGAAAAGCGATGTGAAGACGGCGCACGGACCGCCGATGAGTAATCAGCGATTTATCGCCGTGCAAAGCTGCTACGTAGCATCGGGCTCGCCCAGCCAGCAAATCGAGGCGTTGCGCCGGTGGGACCCAACAAAGCATCGGGAACTCAAAGTTTTTCTACACTCTGACTTACCGTCGAACCCAACAGCTGCAAACTTTGAGCAACTGAAAAACGCGCCCGGTAATAGCTCTGTGCGTTCACTCGTTGCAGCGACTCAAAAGCTTGGTCCTGATCTCCAAGTCAGCCGGGAAGAGGCAAAGAAGTTTTCTGCCGGAGCCGGCGGAGGCGCGATGCCTGCATCGGTTGCGGCGTTCTGGGCAGACGTGCTGGCTGCGCGAGCGAAGGGTTTTGTATCGGGCGGGATGTCCGCTCAACCGCCCTACGATCACGCTGGTTCGTCTGTTCGGGCGAGTGACGAAGTAAATGGATTACTGCGCGACCAAGGGAAAATCCGCAGCCAGTTTTCCGGGTTGCTCGGAGCTACAGGCATTGGGCGCGGCGCCGGATCGCTCAAGCCGGAATTGTACTGGGAGCTTCTCGATGTGGATGATCAAGGCGTCGTAACGCTGGGTGCATCTTACAACCGAGGCGGCGCCGGTGGCACTTACCAAGCCGCGGATGTCCTCTATTACGCCAGCGGCGGTTATTATGTTGCGCTCACACTGTATCAGATGTGGCCCGTTACCGTGGAAGGGAAATCTTCCACGCTTGTCTGGCGCGGCGACATGATATCGGCTGTGTCTCTAGGCTCTCTGCATGGCGTGGAGCGTCTCGCATCCGAGTCGGTAATGATGAAAAACATCACCAAAGCCGTCGCATTCTTTCGTCGCGATACGAGTGGAGGCCGTTGACCAGTGAAACGCTTTGAGTGTCGAATTTTCTGTGCTGTTTGCGCAGCGTCGTCGTTGTTATTTGCAACGCGAATGTTCGCGGAGGAAAACACTGGGAACTGGTTCGAATCGCTGGGTCATATCCCAACCGAATATATCGCGGAAGACACCTATGTCGGTGACGGTGACGTCCAACGTGGGCCTAACAAAAATGTGCGCGATTTTTACGAAAACGATTCGATCCTGCATTTGGTATTCACTCCGCGAATTAAACCTGGCGTTTTGCGGATTGGCGCCGAGTGGGAGCGGTTCTCGTTCGGCCTTCCGCATGGCGCGGCGCTGCCGGACACACTGCAGTCAGTCGGTCTGGTGATGGGACTGGATATGCAGTTCTCCGATTCAATCATCGTACGGGCCGAAGGTCAGCCCGGTGTGTACGATACCGAGTTCGATGATTTGTCGTGGGACAGTTTCAATTTTCCCTTCCTGATAGGAGGCACTTACATTTACAGCCCTAATCTGCAACTCGTTCTCGGTGTGAGCGTCGATATCGAACGGAAATATCCGGTGCTTCCTGCCGCGGGGGTTCGCTGGAAAATCGCACCGCAATGGCTTCTCGACGCCGTGCTGCCAACTCCGCGTCTCCAGTACGAAGTGAGTAAGGACGTGTCGCTGTATATAGGGGGAAATGTGAAGCAAACCAGTTATCGTGTCCCTGATGATTTCGGGGATACACACGGAATACCGAGACTCAATCACACGATCCTGACCTACAGCGAAGTGCGAACAGGAGCGGGATTGGACTGGAAGATTTCCAACATTATCACAGCCACCGGCGAGGTCGGTTACCAGCCATACCGGAACTTCGATTTCTACCGCGCCGACGTGCGCTACCATCAGGACGGCGGCGCACCTTACGGAACGATTTCATTGCACGGCGCGTTTTAGTTCACTTGCCGCATTTGTCTCATTGGTCCGACGCAGACACACCGGACATATTCGCGCTAGTTAGCGCAGATTCTTATCCAGCGCGCCGATTTTGCGTGTCTCCGGCCAGTGAAACGCAACGCCCAACACGACCAGCATTGTCCCAATGCCTCCGGCGACAACCGAAATCACCGGACCAAACAGCGCAGCCGTCAATCCTGATTCCAGTGCACCGAATTCGTTCGATGTGCCGATAAAAATATTGTTCACCGACGAAACGCGTCCGCGCATTTCATCCGGCGTGACCAGTTGCACGATGGAACCGCGAATGATCACGCTCACACTATCGAACGCGCCGATAAGAAGTAATAGACCAAGCGATAACCAGAACATCTTAGACAAGCCGAACAGGACAGTGGCAATTCCAAACCCGGAGACACACCAGAGCAAGGTTTGGCCAGTCCGCTTCATTGGCGGCAGGTGCGCTACCACCAGCGCCATCGCAAAGGCACCGATCGCCGGCATTGCGCGCAGCCAACCAAGGCCAACCGGCCCGCAGTGCAAAATCTGATCTGCGAAAATCGGCATTAATGCGGTCGCCCCTCCCAGGAGGACAGCGAATAGGTCCAGCGTGATCGTCGCCAGGATTACTTTTCTTCGAAACACGAAACGGAGTCCGGCCATGAGACTTTTCCACGTGCTTGCCTCGCTCTGATCGCGCCTCTGTTTGCTGCGCCGAATCGGGAGAACCAGAAAGAAGAAGCAAAACGCGCACAGCGCATCCAATACGTACACAAACGGGAACCCGACGTAGGCGACCAGCAATCCGCTGAACGCAGGGCCCACAACGGATCCAATTTGAAAAACGCTGTTATTCCATGTCACCGCGTTCGCAAAGGCATCCCGAGAAATCAGCGTAGGAAAAAATGAACTGCGCGCCGCCCAACTGAAAGTGCGCGCCACTGCTCCGAGAAAAAGCAGAAGATAAATCAACGGAATCGATGGGTCGTTGAAATGGACTATTGGGTGATGTCGTTCGAAAATCCCGGCGATGGCCGCCAGGACGCGATTACTTTCACGCAATGGCGCAATCGCGGGAATGGCGAGATGTCTCCAAGAAATCAGAGCCAGAGCCAGCGACGTCAGCACGCTAAAAATTTGCGAAACCAGAATGATGCGTTTTCGACTGAACCGATCCGCCAAATGGCCGGCCGGCAAAGACAGAGTCACCACCGGTACGGCAATAACCAGGCCCACCAGCCCAAGCGCGGTGGCCGAATGCGTGCGCGCATAAACCTCCCATTCCACAGCCACGGCCAGCATCAGGCGGCCGGTGATTGAAAGGAGATTGCCCGCTGTGAACAAGCTGAAGTCCGCAAAACGGAACGCCGCATAAGGATCGTGCGCTCGTCGCTCCAATTCGACTGGAGCGGGAACCGCCGGGCGTTCGCCCTCAGGCGATTGATAAGAACTTGGATCGACTCGTTGCGGCATGGTCGAACCCAGCTGCTTGCCAAGAACAACGGATTATTTTTCGATTCCCGTCCGATTCAAGTAGCTGGGCGCACGAGATTGTAGGTTGAGCAAGCCACACCGCAACCTGTTCGAGCCGGACAGGCGAAGACGCACGAACGCTCGACCCAACTTCAGTCATGGCGACTTGAAGCTGCTACGATTTTGGCATCCGCTCCGTCGTGATCCGCGATTCGAAAAAATAGCGGCCGCGGTTGCGCTGAAGAAAATCCGCCGGTAGCAAATGGCACGAGGCCGACCGCGACGAAATCTTCCACCGCATCATGAATGGCGGGGTCGATCGAGGAAGTAGGAACATAACCGAGTTCGTTTTCCGCTTTTGCATTACTGGAAAAGTGTGGACCGCGCGACATCTGCACGGCTTCGCGCGTCACAAACGGAGTCCAGTTCGGCCAAAGCCTCCCGGCAGTTTCGCTGGCGCAAGCGGTAAGAAAGCTGAGCCAATGCGGCGCATAAAAACGTGGCGTACGGTAGCGAGCGTGGGGTTCGACACGCTTTAGAAAATCGCACAACCACAGGTTGATCCCGCCTAACAAGTAACGCTCACCGGACTTGGCCCGCGCCATTGTCAGAAGATGACCGAGCGCGCAATCCCGTACGTCGACGAAGTTGAGTCCCGTACGGGCAAGCAACGGGATTCGTCCCTTTAGAAATGCGACTATGGTCATTCCAGTTGGCGTCGGTCTCAGGTCGTGTGGGCCGATGGGCGCGGTGGGCAACGTGGTTACGATGGGCCAGCCAGTGTCCGCCCGTTTTTTCACTTCGAGATAACTCAGAAACTTGGAGCGTTTGTAAGGTCCCTTGAAATGGGATGGCGAAGCGAGACGCTCTTCACTTGCCAGCGGCTCCGGCATTCCTGGCTCGAGAATTCCGGTCGTGCTCGTACAAACGATTTTTTCTACCCAGCAACACTTCGCTGTTTCCAAAAGATTTGCGAATAATATCATCCTTACGGCGCTACAGGATAGGGCGGTGAGATTATGAAGCGCCCCGGTTCCAACTGCGCCCTGCACAAAGCGTCCGCAACCCAATGATCAATAGGCCTATTCACGTTGTTGGCGCAGGAGGAATCGGGGTTGCTCTGGCGTGGTCGTTGTGTCGCGCTGGCTGTAGTGTGACGGTTGTGGATGCCGATCCGCAAAAAGTCGAGCACGGACGGCGCGAAGGTTTGACTGTGGTCGGGCACGGGACAGAGCAGGCATCGTTCACGCTTTTTGAAAACTGGTTGCTCCCAACCGATGCGCTGGTTCTTTTATGCACTAAGACCTATAACAACGCCGCAGTGCTTGCCGTATTGCCTGAGACATCGCGCCTTGTGCCCGTGCAGAACGGCTTCGATCCAAAACTTGATCAGCGAAATCATGCGGCCGAAGGAATTGCATCGTTTGTCTCGGAATGTTTGCGCGATCGGCCCGTCACACGCATCACCCGCCCCGGCGACCTCCACCTGGGTGCGCGGCGTAGTGTGTCTGCCGCTGAGAGAAATGATCTTGCCGAGTTGGCTCACGCACTTTCGCCAGGCGCGCTATTTGCTGTCCAATCGGTAGACGACGTCAGGCCGTACAAAGCGACAAAGCTGATGTACAATGCCGCCATCTCGCCTCTTGCGGCGGCGGCGGGTGTCGACAATGGTGAACTGCTAACCGACCCGGTGGCTAAGCGGCTTTTCTTTGGCTTGCTGCGAGAAAACTACACTATCCTTCGTCACGCTCGCATACCTTTGTCGAAGATTGGTCCCTTTCATCCGGACACCGTCTCACTTATTCTCAGAATCCCGGGTTTGCCCTCGATCATGGGTGCTTTCTTTCGTCCGTCTTTGCGGGGCACCTATTGTTCGATGGCTCCTGATATGGTCACCGACCGAACCGAGATCGATGCATACAATGGACACCTGATTCGGCTTGCGGGCGGATTGCCCTGTCCTCTGAACCGTGCCGCTTTTGCGCTCGTCAATAAGATCGTTCGCGACCGGCTGATACCCGGGCGTGCCCATCTGCATGAATTGGAGGGAGCCCTGAAAGGAGAACCGGTATGAAGAACTTGGTTACCGGGGGCGCCGGCTTTCTGGGGACTCATCTCGTCACCGAACTACTCGCGAGAGGGGAACCCGTTCGCGTGTTGGAAAGACCGGGGGCGGTGGTGGATCATCTGCCGCTGGACAAGATAGAACTGGTTTTCAGCGACATCCGGGATAGTGCCACGGTGCAGAGGGCCACCACGGGGTGCAACTCCGTTTACCACCTGGCCGCAGATCCTAACCTGTGGCGCAGGGATCGTCAGGAATTCGACGCGGTTAACCATCTGGGAACGATCAATGTGATGGAGGCAGCTGTTCAGAGCGGCGCCCAACGGATCCTCCATACGAGCACGGAAAGTATCCTTTCATCCGCGGACTTCAAGGGCGGTTCTGTCGAGCACTTGAAGTTGAAGGAGGAAGATATGATCGGCCCTTACTGCCTGAGCAAGCTTCGGGCGGAACAGGCGGTTCACCGCATGATCGAAAAGGGAATTCCGATCGTGATTGTTACACCAACTCTACCCGTGGGCCCGGGTGATCGAAATCAAACACCGCCGACGCGAATGGCTGTCGCATTCTGTCGCGGAGAGTTACCTGCATATCTCGACTGCCGCTTCAACTTGGTCGATGCGAGAGATGTCGCCCAGGGAATGGTTCGGGCAATGGAACGTGGACGCCCCGGAATTCGGTACCTGCTCGGCGGAGCTAATCATCGCCTTCATGAGTGGCTGCAAATTCTTGGCCGCGCGGCGGGACGCAAGGCGCCCCGTTGGAAAGTTCCGTTCGGTGTTGCGCTCACCGTGGGGTGGTTGAGTGAGGTTTGGGCTGACTACGTGACTGGCCGTATGCCAATGGCGACGCTTACCGGCGTCCGACTGGCGCGACGCTGCATGCATTTTGACCCGGCACCATCTCTCGCGGAGCTCGGTCTTAGACCGCGTTCGATCCAGGAATCTGCTCGCGACGCGGTGACGTGGTACAGGGAACAGGGTTGGATCCCGCCTGGCTCGCCACCTGGCGCGAGCGCCACAGAACAATAATCAGGAAAAGCGGAGCGGCGATGGCGGACGCGACTAACAATGGTAACAAAACCTTGAGCCACGCACAAAATGAAACCAGAAACAGCGAATCATCGAGATCGAAGTAGATCGGAAGCTTGAATGCGGTGCTCGGATGAGTGCCGAGAGCATGCAGCCGAAACACGATCAGGAAAGTCACTCCCACCGACAACCCTGCGACGCCCCCCATCACCGGGCCCCACCAGCCCATCTGTTCCCTTAGTCCGACGCCGATTCCAAGGAAAACCAGGACGTTCACGATCATGTCGCACGCCAGATCATACCAATGTCCACCCGGCGTAGCGCGGTCCGCCACGCGGGCCAGTTCTCCGTCAGCGCGATCGAGGATGGCCGAAATGAAAAAGATAGCTCCCCCCCAAGCTGACCAAAAATAATTTCCAACGCCAAAAGCCACGGCGGCCCCAATGCCCGTCAGGAGACGAAGATGCGTAACGTGATTCGGCATGATCGATGTCTTAACCAGCGGGAGAATGCACCAGCGGGCCACCGCGTGCATTGGAGTTCGCGGGGGCGGAACGGACGTGGGAACAGCGGGTTCGGAGCGTCTTTTATTCATTGTTTATCCACTTGAGTACGCCCCCATCTTGGCAGTTCGCACCGTATGCCCTCAAGTTTTTGCTGCGTTTACCGGAAATACTTGTCAGACTATCAGACGATAAATGAGTAGGTATGGTGCTCGATGAAGCGTTTAAACTTTCGGCTCGGGACGAAGTCTTGCAACGGCCAGACATTCGCAAAACCGGAATTCATCCCAATTTCTGGTATCCGGTCGCTCGCTTAGACAACGTCAAAACGGGAAAACCTCACGGCGTTTCATTTGCCGGCGAGCCAATCGTTGACACCACGTCGCTCGCCCCCCACAACGGGAATGCAGCGATGAACAAAAAACAAAGAGTGCTGCACATTGTTGGCAAAAATCTCACGCGGATTGCGCGCCCAAAACCGATAGTCCCCCGCGACATGACAAACGTATCGGCAGTCCTTCATCGCTGCGTCAATCGAATCCCGAGCGAGGAGATCGCCCTCCACCCAATGGATCGCACTGTCGTAGCCCTCTTTTGTCGATCTCGTGAGCGCCCGAACATGAGCGCCGGCCCGAATTAACAACGACGCTACATGGCAGCCGATAAAACCGGATGCGCCAGTGACGAAGACATGTTGTCCGACGAAAAAATGATGAAGATCGTGCGGGATCATGCAGATCGAATGATCGCTGGAACTAGTTGCTTTCGAGCTTGGATGACATCCGCCGGAAAGTCGATCTCGATCCACGGCAGTCCGGTCACGTCTTCGTATCCGAATCGCCCGGCAAGCACCAACGTCCTTAAGACATCATCGTAGGAATCCGTGCAACTGGAGCCACGACTTCGCGCCCGTGTCTCCTTAATCAGAAGGGGAAAATCAACCGGAGCGATCTTGAAGAAACCGATTGATTCGCCTACGAACTCGGCGTCGCCGCTCCATTGCTTGCGAAAGTCGATCGGTCGTCCGTTTTTTACCGGCACGAGCATGGGATCATCGTCGTTGGTGGAGAATTCACGATCCAGCAGTAATGCAGTGGGGTGTACCGATCCGGTGAGACGGTCGAGCATCCCGGTTGGATAAAACACATCGGCATCCATCAACAAGAAAGGCTCGGAGCTGTTTTCGATTTCTGGAAGTGAGACTTTCAGGCTGAGCAAACTCCCCTCTCGAAAGCGTGGATTCACAATCTCGCGTACCGCAATGCCGTGGCGGGCGCAAATATCGGGAAGCAATTCTGCAATCTGCTCGCGAAGATGGCCGGTCACCAGCACGACTTCGCGCACCTTGGCCGCACGCAACCGCAACGCGTGCCACTCGAGCAGAGTTCGGCCGCCGAATTCGAGAAGGATTTTCGGCGAGTCCGATTGCAAACGGGTTCCGCGTCCCGCCGCGTAGATAATGGCTTTCATGCCGGCACCTCAACTTCTCCCGCAACGCGTTGCGCGAAACCGCGCAGCGGTTCCTCGGCATAGAGAAGCGCGCCACCGATTAGCACGAACGTCAGGTCACGCGCGCGGCGGATGATGGCGTAGGGAGCTGAAAGCGCCAGCGGCAAACCGAAAAGGTAAAAGAGAAAAATAACGCCACTTTCCTGCACTCCAAGGGCGGCGGGAACAAAAATCCCAAGTGCCTTGGCGACGCCGATGAATGCCTCGAAGGCCAGTGCTTGACTCCAATCCAACGGCATACCAACCAAGTGTGAGACGAGCAAAATGTCCAGGGAATCGGCGATCCAACCTGCCAGATAAAACGTCACGCTGGAAAGGAAGCGCCGCCGATCATTGCGATAGAAATCTAAAATTCGCCGATCGAATTGCCGCAAACTTTCAGCTCGCGATGTGAGCGCACGAATGCGCAATCGCAATCGCCCGGTCAACGCCAGGAATGTGCTGAAGATTCCTCGATACTGCAGCCAGAAAAGCATCCCGATCAGTGCGGTGGCAGCGCCGGTAATTGCGAACATGCCGGCGCGCGCAGGTGAATTGGCCGGCAAAAGCGAAGAGCCGGCCACCGCTCCCAACGCGATAAAAATCACTTCAGCCAGAACTTGCGCTGTCTTTCCGATGATTACGCTTGATGCTCCGTCGGCAACCGGTAGCCCGCGTTTATGGAGCAAATAGATTTTCACCGCTTCGCCCCCGAGATAAGCGGATGGCACAACATTGTTGAGTGATTCACCAGCCCATCGAATGCGGAATAGTGTTCCGAAGCTGATCGCTTTCGGAAGCGTGCGGCCCAGGCACAAACGCCACCCAACAGTGTCGAGAAGATAAACGAGTGTGTACGGCAGTAGAATAAGAGGAGCCGACCAGCCGAGCGTCGCGAAGGCGCGCGGGATCGTATCTACGCCAGTTCGGTGTACGAACCACGCAAACAGCGCCAGGCCCGCTCCAGCGACAATAAATCTTAACGCCAATTTCACGCGGATTCTTCCGAGATTGCCGGCGCATGTCTAGCGTCTTGCCATTGCGAGCGAAGTGCAATGATCCAGAAGAGATGCACACCTATCCCGGCCATCCAGAGGAAGAGATCGAGCTTGCCGGCTATGGCCAGCAACAGGACCAGCAGCGAGAAGTCGCGGTTGGTCGTGGCCTCAATTAATTTTTTGAGGCCAGAAGATTCGCGACCGCTCTTGCGTTGCGTGAAGCACACGATCACGGCGAAGGAGATGATCACGCCGAGCGCGGCACTGATTCCGAGTACAAGCGCGGGCGATGCGGGATCGCTCCGGGCCAAGCCAAAACCGATGCCGGCAAAAACAGCGACGTGCACGAACTGGTCACCCACCAGGTCGAGCCATTTGCCAAAGGGCGACTCTTTATAAAGGACGCGCGCAAGATCGCCATCCACGCAGTCGATGATGGCGGAAATCTGCAGGACAAACGCGCCAGAGATAAAATATCCGCTGGCGAAAAGCCACCCGGACAAAATGCCAATGAGCGTAGATACGATCGAAATTTGGTTGGGCGAGAATGGAGCATGGATCAGAATCTTCGACAGATAGCGGCCGACTGGGCGATTAAGAAAGCGATCGACGATTCCATCCGCATTGCTGGTGAGCGATGCCCAAAGACGGCGCTCGGCTTCGCGCACCGAAGTCGCGTCAGTGACCAATACGGCGACTTTTTGGGCGATCACGGGCGCGGCTTCGCCAGGCGTCATTGCAATCGGCAGACGAGCATCATCAGGCGAAAACAGTTGTCCTTTCTCTTCGATTACTCGCTGGAGATCCCCGGCCTCGACGAACACCGCTCCGTTAATTCGCAACGCAGGTTCATCGAGTTTTGGCATCTCTGAAGCAAGTGTTATCTCTATGCCAAGAGCGCGGGCACGCGGAAGCGAGGGCGTGGTTTTTGCGATGAGGTAAATGGGAGCGCAACCGGCCCGATCGGCGGTCACGATCAAGCGATCGAGCAGGCTCAACCCCGCGATCCGTACGCCGCTCGTTTCAGCGACGCAGTCGAGGATGGCGGGGGTTTTTTTCACCGCACCTTGCGTTTGCCGAAGGCCACCCGAAGTCCAAAGCAGGCGACCCCGTCCAAGTCAGAAATCAATTCGTCGATCGTTGCGGTCGCAGTGGTGAGCATGGAATGAAGAGGAGCTTGCAAGGACGCCTTGGCGAAAAACAGAAACGAGCGGACAAGTAATTACTGGTATTGAGTAGCGAGAAAGTCAATGATTCCCATCGTAGACTGCTGTGCATAATGACTTCCTCGGCGACTCGCGAAATCAGCAAAACACAGCAATTCAAGCGACTTCTCCAATCCAGACGTCTCGAGTTTCTCATGGAGGCTCATAATGCATTGAGCGCCCGCATCGTCGAGGAAGTCGGGTTTCGAGGGATCTGGGCTAGCGGACTTTCGATCTCCGCCGCCCTCGGCGTACGCGATAATAATGAAGCGAGTTGGACGCAAGTACTGGAAGTCGTCGAATTCATGAGCGACGCCACTGACGTTCCAATCCTGCTCGATGGTGATACCGGTTACGGAAATTTCAACAACATGCGACGGCTCGTGAAAAAACTCGAGCAACGCGGGATTGCAGCTGTCTGTATCGAGGACAAACTTTTCCCCAAGACTAATTCATTCATTGGGAGCGAACGTCAGCCTCTCGCCACGATTGATGAATTCACGGGCAAGATTAAAGCGGTCAAGGATGCGCAAAGGGATCCAGACTTTTGTCTGGTGGCGCGACTGGAGGGATTCATTGCTGGCTGGGGGATCGATGAGATGCTCCTCCGCGCCGAAGCCTATCATCTCGCGGGAGCGGACGCTCTTCTCATTCACAGCAAGAAAGTGACGCCGGATCAGGTGCTCGAATTTTCAAAAGCGTGGGCGAACAAATGTCCACTCGTGATTGCTCCCACGACTTATTACAGTACGCCGGTCGAAGTCTTTGAGCAGGCGGGCATCGCAATCGTAATCTGGGCAAATCAAAATGTCCGCAGCGCGATCGCCGCGATGCAGGAAACGACCCGCCGTATTTTCACTGAGCGCTCTGTCCAAAACGTCGAAGATGGAATTGTTCCGGTGAAAGAAGTTTTCCGGCTTCAGAATGCGGAAGAACTGTTGCTTGCCGAGGAGCGTTATTTGCCGAAGGGCCGGGTCTCGACGCGCGCAATTATTCTCGCTGCGAGTCGCGGCAACGAACTGGGAGAAATCACTGCCGGCATTCCCAAGGCGATGGTGCCTGTTGCCGGCACACCACTGCTTCACAAGCTCGTCGCCCAGTTTCGCGCGGCGGGCATTCGTGCGATCGCGGTAGTACGGGGTTATGCGGCCGATAAGGTGCACGCACCCGACGTGGAATTCGTAGAGAACGAGGATTTCGAAGGCACCGGCGAATTGCTTTCGCTGCAAAAAGCACGCGATTGGATCGATGGCGATGCGATTGTTTCTTTTGGCGACATCCTTTTTCGCCAGCATATTCTGAACAATCTTCTAGCTGAAGAACACGACATCGTCATCGCGGTGGATGCGATGTGGGAGCGGAGGCGCGAGCGTCAGCCGAATGGATACGTCGACTATATCACTGCGACGCGGTCCTATTCGCTGGGTTATGACGAAGAGGATGCCCTCCTGGAGAAGATGGGACCCGACCTTTCGGTCGAGAAAATCCATGGGGAATGGATCGGGCTGATCAAAACAACCGTGAATGGTTCCGCGGGAATCTGCGACGCGCTCGATGTCTTATCCAAGCGCCCGGATTTTTGCCGATTGCGATTCGACGATCTGTTCAATCATCTCGTAAGCAACGGACAACGCGTGCAGGTTCTCTACATTACCGGACAATGGCTCGACGTTGACGACCTCGAGGATCTCGCACGAGCCCAAGCGTTTTGAGCTCCAGGTAAGCGGCGTCTTGAAATCATGATCAGCGCTTTCTCGTTTATCGATCAGCTACGTGGCCTTGGTTATTCCCAATATGCCGGGGTGCCTTGCTCCTTTTTGACCCCTCTGATCAACTACGTGATCAATGATCCGACGCTGAATTACGTTGGCGCGGCTAGCGAAGGCGAGGCAGTCGGAATCACGTTCGGAGCGTTTCTCGCCGGGCGGAAAACGGTGACCATGTGTCAGAACTCCGGCCTCGGTAACATGGTGAATCCTCTCACCTCGCTGAACTACCCGTTTCTTGTTCCGACGTTGCTCATCGTTACCTGGCGCGGCCAGCCCGAAGTAAAGGACGAACCGCAACATGAACAGATGGGAAAGATCATGCACCGTTTGCTCGAGACCATGGAAATACCCTGTTTGCCTTTTCCCGCCAGCGAATCGGAAATTGCCAAAACGATGGAGGAGGCCGAGGCGAGCATGAAGCAACGAAAGCGGCCGTTCGCATTGGTTATGCAAAAAGGATCGGTCGCGCCGCACCCTTTGTCGGGTCGCCTCGAGTGCAAGTCGATCAAAACGGATTTGCACGAAAACCTCTCGGGAAACAGGAATGAGCGACCCACGCGGACGGCCGCAATCGAACTCGTTCTCGAAGCTCTCGCCGGTGACGAAGCGATCATTGCTACGACAGGCAAGACTGGCCGCGAACTCTTCACAATCTCAGACCGCGCGAACCACCTTTACGTTGTTGGCGGCATGGGCACTGCGTCGGCGATTGGTTTGGGCGTGGCGCACACGCTGCCCAGGCAACCGGTTGTGGTCATCGACGGAGATGGCGCTGCCTTGATGAAGCTGGGCGCGCTCGCCACGATTGGCTTTTATCAACCGTCGAATCTCCTTCACGTCATTCTCGACAACGAAGCGCACGATTCAACGGGAGGCCAGCAAACGGTATCGGGGGTTGTCCGCTTCGCGGCCGTCGCCGCCGCGGCTAACTACCGTTCGGCTTTTGCAGCGGATCGCTCGGAAGAGATTCGCCAAGCCGTTCGTCTGCTGCGTCACCGACCTGGACCTTCCTTGTTGCACGTGAAGATACAACCGGGCTCGCCGGAGAAGCTCGGCCGTCCCACCGTGAAACCGCATGAAGTAAAAGAACGCTTTTCACAATTCCTGAGGTCGAATGCGAAATGAAAGATCCACTTCTCTTCACTCCGGGACCACTGACCACGAGTGCGACAGTGAAAGCCGCGATGCAACACGACATTGGTTCGCGTGACGCTGACTTCATCGAACTGGTTGCAGGCATTCGCTCGGAATTGCTTCGCATCGCGGGTGTCTCGCGCGAACAGGGTTACGAAGCCGTGCTCATGCAGGGAAGTGGGACATTCGGGCTCGAGTCCGTCATTTCATCAGTTATACCGCGAGAAGGAAGATTCCTGGTGTTGGCAAACGGCGCTTATGGCGAGCGAATGGCTACCATCGCGCAGCGCTTGGCAATTTCCACCAGGCTGGAACGCTGGCCGGAGGACGAATCGCCGCAGCCCGCAGCTGTGCAACGTCTCATCGAGGAAGAACCGGCCGCCACCCATTTGGCAATGGTGCATTGCGAAACTACCACCGGCATTTTGAATCCAATCGACGAGATTGCGCGAATTGTAAAAGCGGGTAGTCGCGAATTCATTGTCGACGCGATGAGCAGTTTCGGCGGTGTGCCGGTCGATTTAAGCAAACTGGAAATCGATTACCTGATTTCTTCCCCTAACAAATGTCTCGAAGGCCTTCCTGGCTTCTGCTTCGTGTTGGCGCGACGCGAAGCGCTCGAAGTGACGAAAGGCCGTGCCCGAAGTGTCAGCCTCGATCTGCTCGCACAATGGGAAGGTCTTGAAGGGAATGGCCAATTCCGCTTCACGCCGCCCACGCATGCGCTCCTCGCTTTCGCTACAGCGCTCGAAGAACTGCGCGAAGAAGGTGGCGTCTCTGCCCGCGCCGCCCGCTACCGCGCTAATCACGAAACATTGCGGACGGGAATGCGCAGGCTTGGTTTCGCCGAGTATTTGCCCGGAGAGCGCCAGAGCAACATCATTACTGCGTTTCGTTATCCGGATGATCCAAACTTCCGATTTGAAGATTTCTATCATCGTCTCCGTGCGCGCGGCTTCATCATCTATCCCGGGAAATTGACCCAGGCCGACTCCTTCCGGATCGGAACCATAGGCCGCATCAACGAGATAGACGTGGAGGATCTTGTCGACGCGATCGGCGAAGTGCTTGACGAGATCGGGCGCTGAGATCCTCAGGCTCCACTGATTTTTTTCGCGCCGATGAAATGGCCGCATGACCGTCGAAAATCGACGCGACAGCCGCCAATGCTTTCTTCGCCTGACACAAGTTCGGCAGTTGTGAGCAGCCAGCACCGCAACTCAATGGCGTTGTGTTATCTGTCCGCCTGCGATCGAAAGTTCCAGTGCGCGATTGGCAACCATAGGGGCGGCCAGCCGCGGCCGCGTCCAAAGAATTTGCACGAATTGTGCCGATTTTTCTTCCATTCCCCAAAATGGATGGGGTAGAGTCGGCGGCTTCAGAGGAAAATGGATAACATCATCGAGGCGAGAGAACTGCAGATAGAACGCAAGCATTTCTACGTGGAGCTCCGAGAAAATGAGCGCGGGAGATTCTTGCGCATCACCGAAGAAGCTCATGGCCGCCGCAACAGCATCATCGTGCCGAGTACCGGCGTCGATGACTTTACGGCAACAATTGCTGAAGTTCTGACGAACAACGAAGGCGCACCAGCCTAACCCTTTTGGTCGCTGGTTCGGCTTTCTGGGCAGCCAGGTTGGCTGTAACCGTTTCTGATCTCTAAACAACACGACTCTTCGAGTTTTCAGGATCGTTGACACAGCGACACCCGAAACTACTTTGGCCGGGGCGTTCCTTTGCGATTTTTTCGCATCCTAAATATGGCCACAAGACGCAAATCTACGGTTCGAAAATCAGCTCGGCGCGCCTTAACAAGACCGAGATTACAGGCGAGTAGCCGCGCTCGCGTGAAGAAAATGAAAAAGCCACGCTACGTTTATTACTTTGGGGACGGCCACGCAGATGGATCAGGCGGCATGAAATCGCTGCTGGGTGGCAAAGGCGCGAATCTCCACGAAATGACGCGCATCGGTCTGCTGGTGCCGCCGGGGTTCACCATCACGACCGAAGTATGCAGTCACTTCTACGGTCATAACCGGACCTATCCGCGAGAGCTGGAGGCAGAAGTCGCGGCGGCGCTGGCAAAAGTCGAGAAATCCGTCGGGAAAAAATTTGGCGACAAGGAGCGGCCTTTGCTCGTTTCCGTAAGATCGGGCGCGCGTGATTCCATGCCCGGGATGATGGACACCATCCTGAACCTCGGGATGAATGACGAGGTGGTCGAGATTGTCGCGAAAAAAACAAACAACGCGCGTTTCGCCTGGGATTCATACCGGCGTTTTTTGCAAATGTACGGCGACGTGGTCATGGAAGTTCAGAAACGGCCGGGCGAAGATCATGAACCCTTCGAGACTGTGATCGAACATCTGAAAGACGAACGCTACGGCAAACACGACTTTCCGGATGTCAGACTGACAATCGCCGATCTCAAAGAGCTTGTGCAACGGTTCAAAGCGTTAATTAAAGAGCGCACTGAAAAATCTTTCCCGCAAGATCCGCAAGCGCAGCTTTGGGGTGCGATTGGGGCGGTTTTTGGATCGTGGATGAACGATCGCGCGATGGTTTACCGCCGGAAATACGGCATCCCGCACGACTGGGGAACGGCCGTGAATGTGCAGACGATGGTGTTTGGGAACATGGGCGAAACGAGCGCAACCGGGGTCGCATTTACGCGCGATCCAGCGACCGGCGAAAAAGTCTTTTATGGCGAGTATTTGATCAACGCCCAGGGCGAAGACGTGGTTGCGGGAGTGCGCACACCTCATCCAATTGCCGATTTGGCGAAGCAAATGCCCGCAGCTCACAAAGAGCTCATGCAGGTCCGCGCGCTCCTTGAACGTCACTTTAAGGACATGCAGGACCTTGAGTTCACAGTAGAGGAAAATCACCTCTACATTCTGCAAACTCGCAACGGCAAACGCACCGGACACGCCGCCGTCCGTATTGCGGTCGATATGGTTGGTGAAAAATTAATCGCGAGAAAAGATGCGGTGCTCCGCATACCGGCCGATTCGCTGGCTCATCTTTTGGCGCCGGTTTTCGACCGGCAATCAGCGAAACAAGCGAAAAAGATCGGCACCGGCCTGGCCGCAGGCCCGGGCGCGGCTTGTGGTCGCGTCGTCTTTAACGCAGAGGAAGCGGTGGTGCGTTCCGAGAAGGGCGAAAAGGTCGTGCTTGCCCGCATTGAAACTTCGCCTGAAGACCTGCGCGGCATGATTGCTGCGGAAGGCATCCTCACTTCACGCGGTGGCGTTTCTTCGCATGCGGCCCTCGTTGCGCGGCAAATGGGAAAGGTATGTGTCTGCGGCGCGACGGGAATTCAAATCGATTACCAGAAGCGTACACTCAGCGCGAATGGCACGACCTTAAATCGAGGCGATTACATTTCCATCGACGGCACCGCGGGAGAGGTGTTTGCCGGCGAAGTGGCGACCGCGCCGTCGGAAATCGTCCAAGTGCTGATCGATCGATCCCTCGACCCAAAAAAGAGCGTCACTTATCAGGAATACGCAAAACTGATGAAGTGGACGGACGAATTTCGCTCACTGGGCGTGCGCACAAACGCGGATACGCCCGAGCAGGTTGCAAACGCAGTCGCATTCGGTGCGGAAGGCATCGGACTCTGCCGCACAGAGCATATGTTCTTTGAAGGCAATCGCATTGACGCCATGCGAGAGATGATTCTTGCTGGCACGAAAGATGAACGGGCGCGGGCTTTGGCCAAACTCCTTCCTTACCAGCGCGACGATTTCATTGGCATCTTCAAAGCTTTGAAAGGTTTGCCCGCCACGATTCGTTTTCTTGATCCACCGCTTCATGAATTTTTGCCGAATGATCACGCGCAACAAAACGAGCTTGCAAGCAAGCTAGGCGTCGCAGTTGAACAAATCGCGCGTCGCGTGCACGAGCTGCACGAATTTAATCCGATGCTCGGTCACCGAGGTTGCCGGCTCGGGATCGTTTATCCCGAAATTTCTGAAATGCAGGCAAGAGCGATCTTTGAAGCTGCTGCCGAAGCGCAGGCCAAAGGAATTAAGGTCCGCCCTGAAATCATGATTCCTCTGGTTGGATTTCCGCGCGAGCTGAAGCTTCAAATCGACATCGTCCGGCGTGTAGCTGATGAGGTTGCGAAGGCAAAGACCGCAAAATTTAATTATCTTGTCGGCACGATGATCGAAATCCCACGCGCGGCACTTGTCGCAGACCAGATCGCGCGCGACGCCGAATTTTTCAGTTTCGGCACAAACGATCTCACCCAAACGACACTCGGAATGAGCCGGGACGATTCCGGCAGTTTCCTTCCCACTTACGCCGAGCTCGATATCGTCGAATCAAATCCATTTGCGTCGATCGATCAGAAAGGCGTCGGCCGCTTGATGGAAATAACGCGCGACTTCGGACGCAAGACCCGGCCAGACATCAAACTGGGAATTTGCGGCGAACACGGTGGCGAGCCTGCGAGCGTCAAGTTTTGTCACCGGCTGGGTTTGGATTACGTAAGTTGCAGCCCGTTCCGGATTCCAATTGCACGACTGGCAGCTGCACAAGCTGCGCTCGAGAGTTAAACGCTTGGTCACATTTCAGGACATCGAAGGGGCGCGCAAACGAATTGCGGACGCGGTTTATTATTCGCCTTGTCCGCCCTCCATTCCGCTGAGCGAAATCGCCGGCATGAAAATTTTCTGCAAGCTGGATAACTTGCAGCGCACCGGGAGCTTCAAGGAACGCGGAGCGCGGAATGCGCTTGCACAACTGTCGCGCGAACAGCAGAAGCGCGGGGTCATCGCCGCTTCTGCAGGCAACCATGCTCAAGCGCTCGCTTATCAGGGCAGCTTACTCGGCATACCCGCAACAGTAGTGATGCCAAAATTCGCGCCCCTCATAAAAGTCAGCACGTGCCAGCAACTCGGTGCAACTGTCATTCTGCACGGAGAAGGTTTCGGCGAAGCAAAGGCGCGTGCACATGAAATCGCGGCGGAAAACGGCCTTGCCTATATCGACGGTTATGATGATCCCGCGATCATTGCCGGACAGGGAACGATGGGCCTCGAAATCGTCGAACAGGTTCCTGATGTTGAGGCCGTGATTGTTCCCGTCGGCGGAGCCGGTTTGCTCGCCGGCGTTTCGTTGGCAGTTAAAACCCTGCGGCCGGACACGAAAATTGTCGCTGTCGAGGCAAAGAACGTGGCGAGCTTCTCAGCTGCGCTTGAAGCGGGAAAACCAACAACAATCACCATGCGTCCGACGCTTGCAGATGGGCTCGCCATTCCGGAGGTCGGTGCGAATGCGTTCCAAATTGCGCGACCGCTCATCGATCTGACCATCACCGCGACCGAAGAAGAAATCGCTCTGGCGATCCTTCGTCTGGTTGAATTAGAAAAGAGCGTGGTCGAAGGAGCCGCTGCGACTCCGCTCGCCGCGTGCATGTCCGGAAGGTTAACAGAACTCGCCGGCAAGCGAGTGGTTCTGTTGCTTTGCGGTGGGAACATCGACCCAAATGTTCTCAGCCGAGTAATTGAGCGCGGTCTGGTCGCGGACGGCAGGCTGGGCCGATTTACGGCCGTCATTAGCGATCGACCCGGTGGACTGGCCGATCTGGCAGCTCAAATCGCTTCGACAGGAGCAAGTGTTAAGCAAGTCGTGCACGATCGGGCTTTCGCCAGCCCTGACGTCTCGGCAGTGAACGTTCTTTGCACGGTCGAAACTCGCAACCATCAACATCTGGCTGAGCTGCGCGCCCTGTTGAAAAGCCGCGGCGTAGAGATTTACGACGCGACGTAAATGGTTGAGGCGGTTCACCGAACCACCCGGGCGATTGAGGTCAATCGCTCCTACCTGAGCCCGACTTGAAGCACGATTCGCTTTCCGTAATCTGCTTCCATGCAACGGCGTGAAGAAACAATCGATCCAAATTCCTTCGCGCGCCGCCATATTGGCCCGAACGAAGAAGAAGTGCGCGCCATGCTGCGCGAGGTCGGCTTCGAAGATCTCGATTCCATGGTCGAAGCCGCTGTTCCACGAAATATCCGGCTGGAGCGAGACCTGAACTTGCCCGAAGCGAAATCGGAGATGGAAGCGTTGGCCGAGCTCCGCGCGATTTCCAGGAAGAACAAGGTCGCGCGTTCATTCATCGGCTGTGGCTATTCCGATTGCATTACGCCGCCGGTCATTCAGCGAAATATTCTGGAAAACCCGGGTTGGTACACTGCTTACACACCCTATCAGGCTGAACTCGCGCAAGGCCGGCTTGAAGCCCTCCTCAATTTTCAAACCATGATCACTGATTTGACGGGGCTCGAGATCGCCAATGCCTCGCTGCTTGATGAAGCCACCGCTGCAGCTGAAGCGATGGCCCTTTGTCATGCAGTCGCTGGAAATCGCAAAACGTTTTTTGTCGCTGACAATTGTCACCCACAAACGATTGCCGTTGTGCAAACACGCGCAAAACCGCTCGGCATCCAGATTCGGATCGGCGATTACTCGCGGTGCAAGTTCGACAAGACCGTTTTCGGTGCGCTTGTCCAGTATCCCGCCAGCGATGGCGCAATTTACGATTATACGGATTTCATAAAGCGGGCACATGATGCCGGCGCGCTTGTCGTGGTCGCTGCCGACCTCCTGGCGCTCACACTTCTGAAACCGCCTGGAGAATGTGGTGCCGATGTCGCGGTCGGTAACACACAACGCTTTGGCGTTGCCCTCGGATTTGGCGGCCCGCACGCGGCATACTTCGCAACGCGCGATCAATACAAACGCCACATGCCCGGCCGGCTAGTGGGCGTTTCACACGATGCCGAAGGCCAACCCGCATATCGACTCGCGCTGCAAACGCGCGAGCAACATATCCGTCGCGACAAAGCGACGAGCAACATTTGCACCGCGCAGGTTCTTCTGGCTGTGATCGCGTCGATGTATGCGGTCTATCATGGCCCCCGCGGATTACGCGCAATCGCCGAGCAAATTCATCGCCTAATAAGTCAACTCGCAGATGGTCTGCGCGCACTAGGCTTGAATATCACGCACGAGAATTTCTTCGACACGGTTCGTGTAGAAGTGGAATCGAGCGAGGTCATTTTGGAGCACGCGGGAAAAGCAGGATGCAATTTGCGCGCGCTCGGCCCAAGCGCAGTCGGTATTTCGTTCGACGAAACGACAACGCCGCACGATATCGAGCTCTTGATGTCGGTCTTTCGCGGGACAACCGTGCGCGATCTCGCTGATGACAATCTGGGCGAACCGCCAATCCGCATTCCGCAATCCGCAATCCGCACTTCCGAATTTCTCGCCCATCCGGTCTTCAACACGCATGACACCGAGACGGAAATGCTGCGTTATCTCAAGAAGCTCGAATCACGAGACCTTTCGCTGACTACGTCCATGATCCCGCTCGGTTCGTGCACGATGAAATTGAATGCCACCGCGGAAATGTTTCCGATTTCGTGGCCGGAAATTTCCAGGCTGCATCCGTTCGCGCCCACAGAGCAGACTGCCGGTTATACAACGATGTGCGAACAGCTCGAAAACTGGCTTGCCGAAATCACCGGATTCGACGCGATTTCATTGCAGCCGAATGCTGGATCGCAGGGCGAATACGCGGGCCTGCTGGCGATTCGCGAGTATCACGCTTCGCGCAACGAAGGGCACCGAAATGTTTGCCTCATCCCGAGTTCGGCTCACGGCACGAATCCAGCAAGCGCACACATGGCGGGCTTCAGGGTTGTCTCGGTCGCCTGCTTAAAAGATGGGGACATCGATCTTGCGGATCTGCGCGCCAAAGCGGACGAACATGCGCGCGACCTCGCCGCGCTGATGGTGACCTATCCTTCCACGCACGGCGTCTTTGAGCCTACGATTCGCGAAATTTGCGACATCGTGCACGCGCACGGCGGCCAGGTTTACATGGACGGCGCAAACATGAACGCGCAAGTCGGCCTTTGCCGCCCGGGTGATTACGGTGCAGACGTTTGTCATTTAAATTTGCACAAAACGTTTTGCATTCCGCATGGTGGCGGCGGTCCTGGCGTGGGGCCAATCGGCGTCGCCAAGCATCTCGCGCCGTATCTGCCGCGGGAATTCATTCTCGATCCCGAGACCGGCCGAGTCCTCTTTGGTGAAGGAGAACATGGAAAACGCGCGCCGATTGGGAACGGCTCAGATTACCGCCACGGCGGAGGCAGAGGCGGCAACATTTCCGCCACACCTTACGGCAGCGCTAGCATTCTGACGATCACATGGATGTACATCCGCATGATGGGCGCGGCGGGATTAAAACGGGCAAGCGAAGTTGCGATCTTAAACGCGAATTACATCGCGAAACGCCTCGATCCCTGTTTCCCTGTGCTTTTCAAAGGCAAACGTGGACTCGTTGCGCATGAGTGCATCATCGATCTTCGCCAATGGAAAAGCGCAGACATCGAAGTCGAAGATGTAGCAAAACGATTAATGGACTACGGTTTTCACGCCCCGACAGTTTCGTGGCCGGTCGCCGGGACGATGATGATCGAGCCGACCGAGAGCGAACCAAAACACGAGCTTGACCGTTTTTGCGACGCGATGATCTCCATTCACGCAGAGATGGAGGCAATCGCCACGGGAAAGATGGATCGTGAAAACAATATGCTAAAGAAAGCGCCACACACTGCGCAGCAAATCGCTTCCGAGAATTGGGATCATCCCTACACTCGCGAGCAAGCAGTTTTTCCTGCGGCGTGGACGCGCGAACACAAATTCTGGCCCGCTGTCGGTAGGATAGACAATGTTTACGGTGATCGAAACCTGTTCTGTTCCTGTCCACCGGTCGAAGACCTCCAGGATGAGTAGGGCACGCGTCTCGCGTGTCGATCTTCGGCGTCGCGCCGAAACAGTTTTCGCCGGTTGGCGGTGTCTGGCTTGGAGACGTTCACGAAGGAAATTTGCGACCGCGCGGACGCGTTCGCCAGCACGCGAGATGCGCGCGCTATCCTTCTGGCGCGAGTTCGGGAGCAGCCACGACCCGTGTTGGAACAAGCCGTAATCCTGGGCCGGTTGTTTCTTCAGTCGAAGTGGGCCCAGCTTCGTGATACTCGGCGTCGCTGTTCACCTGCCAGAGATCGTAAAGCTTCGCGTCCGCGAGAATGTTTTCGACGCATAACATGGCCGTCATCATCGCGTGGTCCTGGTTGTTGTATTTGTGCATACCATTGCGGCCGACGAGATGCAGGTTCGGATAACGGGTCTCTAGTTCCTGACGGATCGCGGCGACGTGCCGCGCGTAGTCGTCGTCATACACGGGATATGCCTTTTTCTGGCGCACGACACAGCCATCTACGAAGTCCTCGTCCCTCGCCAGGCCAATTTTTACCAGCTCCCGCTTCGCAAGCTTAACCAAATCACGATCAGTCGAAGCCCAGAGTCCATCGTGTTCGAAGCAGAAATATTCGAGGCCGTAAGAAACCTTTTCCGGGTCGGGTACCATCTCCGGCGACCAGGAACGGAAGTTTTGAACGCGACCGACTTTGACGCTCGGGTCGTGTATGTAGATCCAGTTGTCATCGAACATGTGCCGTTCTTTCAAGATCAACATCACGGTGAGAAAATCGCGATACTTGAGACTTTCTGCAGCGTGCTTTGTCCGCTCGCTCACGTTCGGTGACAATCCGCAGACGAGCTCCCGCATTGGTGCAGACGAAATCACGTGTTCCGCTTCGATTGTTTGCAGATCACCTTGTCTATCTTTGTATGCGATCGCCCAATTGCCGGATGTTTCATCGCAGAAACAACGGGTTACCCTGCAGCCCATCTCAAGCTTACCGCCCAGCGCCTTCATCTTTTCCGCGCATGCTTCCCACATCATGCCGGGACCTCGCCGTGGATAGCGAAAGGAATTGATGAGCGTTTTAATTACATCTGTGCGGTCTCCGTTGTAACGCTGCGGGATCAGGGCATTCTTGATGGCACTGCCGAGTGAAAGGCCTTTGATGCGCTGCGCCGCCCAGTCGGCCGAGATCTCCTTGCAGTTCATTCCCCAAACTTTTTCAGTGTAACTTTTGAAGAATGTGTTGAAGAGGCGTTTGCCGAACTGATTGCTTACCCACTCCTCAAAATTTCGCGGATTTTGCACGGGAAACAGGCGAGCTTTCATCCATGACAGCATGCAAAGCACCGACTTGAAGATGCCGAGCTTGAGAAGCGCTTCGAACGGTTTCAGCGGATAGGAGAAGAATTTTCCGTCGTAAAAAATGCGCGAAGACCGCGGCCGTACGAGCATGTCGTCAGGTAAGATTTCCGTCCACATATCCTCGACTGCCTTCGACTTTGAAAAGAAACGGTGGCCACCGATGTCGAAGTGAAAACCCTTGTAGGTCACCGTCCGGGAAATCCCGCCGACGTAAACAGGATCGGCTTCCAGGACAACGACATCGACTTCCTCCCTGGAGAGAAGATAGCCGGCTGTTAAACCCGCCGGACCCGCTCCAATGATGACTACGCTTGTTTTCATCTTCTTCTAGGCAACCCAATTTCCCCGGGTGAAATTCCAGACATACCAGCCCTGTACGCATAACCCAGCGGCGCTGACCAGCGCCACTGCCGCAACGCCGAACGCCCTAACGAGCACCGGCGGCGCGCGAAACTGACGCAGAAAATTCAAAAGCGCCAGCACGATCAACGCGTGCGCGCAAAATTCGTAGCGGAGCATGCTTTCCATATCCACGCAGGCGACGCCGCTGACGGAGAGATAGTAGATCACGAAGGCGCAGAAATAGATGCCGACGCGAATTGGTAAACCGGCCCGCCTTCGAATCGACAGTTCGCAAATGGCGATACCGACAAACAACACGGCGCCCAATGTCATCGACATTTGGCTCGTCTCGGTCGGATCGTTCAGTGCCGGAACGAACCAGCGATAACTAGAAGGCTTAAACACCGCCAAATAATCGGGAACGATTCCCCAGCCGGCTGCCTGCGTAAGCATATAAATATCCCAGTGGCCCCAGCGCAGTTGAGAATAAGTGAAAAATCCTACGGCGCCGAAACTTGCAACCAGCGTCATAACGATCGCCGGTTTCTCCTTGCGAAACCACGGCTTCGGCTCAAGCAAGCCGCGCCATCGAGTTTGAAAAACCGAGCGTATCAAGGGAAATGCCGCGCACACAATTCCGACAATCCGCGTTGCCGACATCACAATGCCGTGTGCGGCTGCCCAGAATTTCGCGGATCGCCCCTCCGCAATACTCCAATAAATGAACCCAAGCAGCGCCATCAAAAACAACGATTCTGAGTAGCCTGCAATTAGAAAGAATGCCGCAGGATGGGCGGCAATTAATAATGCGCCGCAAATTTGAAGTGCGGGCGAAATATTCCAGCGCCTGCAAAAAAGAAAGAAATAACTCCAGAACCCCCAGGCAGCGAGTTGAGCAGTGATCAACAGAGCTGTGCCGGTGCTGATGGTAAGTCCATAGCGAAACGCAGCCGCAATCGCAGGATAAGCGGGAAAAAATGCGACATTTGATACTTCCATTACCTTGTGATCGATGGGCGGGACAATCGTCTGGTATCCGCGATCCACGATGTTCATAAACCAATGACTGTCGTGCTGGACCAGCGTGGCGTAGCGCTCCGAAAAGGACCCTTCCGGCGCAAGGAGGCCGATCGCTATCGCAAGTTGCAGCAGGATAATGATGAGTCCCGCAAGCAAAGGCCTGATCAACCAAAGCGAGCGGGTCATTACATCATAATCGCCCCGCGCGGCCACGTTGTTCGTGAAAGGTTTTGGGCCAGGTAGAATCCCGTCAGCGCCAGTCGCCAGGGAGACAGGGAGTGCAACGATGCCGCAAGAGTGTGCGGGAGTTTCTAAAGAGGCAATCTCGGGTCGCATTGTTTCCAAAACGCTGGCGTGAGTCGGAGTTTGACGACGAATGCGTCTCGTTTATTCGCGAGAGGAGCGCCGCCGATCCACTTCCTGCTGTGGATGGCGACTTTTGGCACTGCACTTCCCAGCAGCGAAACCGCTATGACCCAGAAATGACGAGCACGATTTCTCCTTTCGGCAGGTGGGTCTCGTAATGCGAAAGCAGTTCAAGGGCGGTGCCATGCCGGAATTCCTCGAACTTTTTGGTCAGCTCTCGAGCAACGCAAAGTTGCCGCTCTGGCATGACATCGATGCATGCGGCAAGCGTCTTGGTTAATCGATACGGCGACTCGAAGAAGATTACTGTCACACCGGATTCAGAGGCCGCTCGCAACTCGCGCTCGCGTTGTCCACTTTTGATTGGAAGAAATCCGCGGAAGTAAAATTTCTCGATCGAAAATCCGGACCCGACGAGAGCGCTCAGGATCGATGATGGCCCCGGAACGATTGTAAACGAAAGCTCTCGCTTGATGCATTCACGCACCAGACGCGCGCCTGGATCGGACAATCCTGGCGTTCCGGCATCTGTAATCAGCGCAATGTTTTCGCCTCCTGCGAGGCGTAGAACGAGTTCCGCCGTGCGCATCGCTTCATTGTGCTCATGATAACTGATGAAGGGCTTCTTGATTCCAAAGTGCTTCAGTAGCATCCCGGAATGCCGCGTATCCTCGGCGGCGACCAGATCAACTGACTTCAGTACCTCCAGCGCGCGCAAGGTAATGTCGCCCAAATTGCCAATTGGCGTGGCAACGACGTACAGCATCGCCTATCATCGAATCAAAATTGGTATTCCGCCATCGATCGCAGGCAAAAGCGTGGATTTCCGACAAAGCCAATTGTTTGGCGCAAAACGAATCCGTAAATGGAGGCCTAAAAATGAAGAAAAGCCCTTACCTATTGATGTTGGTGCCCTTGGCATTGATTGGCTGCGCAGAAGAACCAACGACCGTGACAACGACAACGACTACGCAGGAAGTGACAACGAACGGTCCAGCCCGCGAAATAGTGGTGACCAGACCTCCGCCATCAGTTCGCGTTGAAACCCAGACAGTGGCACCGGGACCGGGATACGTTTGGACGACCGGCTATTGGCGATGGACGGGAGCCGACTATGTCTGGGTGCCGGGCAGTTGGGTAGTCCGTCCAAGACCTGCCGCAGTTTGGGTCGCAGGTCACTGGGTGCGCCGCCCCGGCGGCTGGGTTTGGATTGTCGGCCACTGGCAGTAAAACAGCAAGACAGCGTCGACTGGCGTTTGCCGGAGGATACAAATCTGACTCCGCGATCTGCTTCGGGTATTGCTACGTTTCGGAGACGTCTACTCTGGATTCACGGCACGATTTTGACGCTCGTCGCTTTAGGCAGCGCCACCGCCACGACCATGGGCTGGATGATTGGAATTGGGCCGTTTGGCTTCATGCAGCAGAACCCCTTGGTATGGATAGGCCTCATCCAGGCGTACCTCCTAATGACAATTATTGCTGTGCTTCTGATCCTTGGGGCCAGTCACGCGAATACCAAAAAGTGGCATGTCGTTGGAGCGCTGGCGCACGGTCCTCCCTTGATAGCCGCTTTCTCTTCATTGGATGTATTCGCGTCGATGGGAGTGCTCGGAATTGTGTGGATACCGATTACGTTCCATCTGGTCTTTCTCACTCTTGAAACGTTCGCGGCGCTTTATCATCACCATCGATAAGGGTGTTAGGAATCCTTTGTCTTCGCTCGACGATTTGCTGGCACTGCGATGGGACTAATGGGGCCGCTCCCGGGTTCGAATAGCGATTACCAACCCAGAACTTTGGCGAATATGAGCGGTGCCACAATCGTGGCGTCGGATTCGATGATGAACTTCGGTGTATCAATATTCAGTTTTCCCCAAGTGATCTTTTCGTTAGGCACTGCACCGGAGTACGAGCCGAAGCTGGTCGTTGAATCGCTGATCTGACAAAAATAGCCCCATTCAGGCACAGGTGTCGTGACCACGTCTTGATTGAGCATGGGCACAACGCAAATGGGGAAATCGCCGGCAATCCCACCGCCGATCTGGAAAAAGCCGATCGACGAGTCCTGTGACATTCGGCGATACCATTCCGCCAGAGCAATCATATATTCGATACCGCAGCGAATAGTGTGCACATCACTGATCGCGCCTGTCATGCAGCGCGCGGCATAAATATTCCCCAACGTCGAATCTTCCCAGCCGGGCACAAAAATTGGGAGATCCTTGTGCGCGGCAGCGATCATCCAACTGTCGGTCGGGTCAATCTCGTAGAACTTCTTAAGCCGGCATTCACGCAAAATCCTGTAGAAAAATTCATGGGGAAATCTTCGCTCCTTCTTTTGCGAGGCGCTCGCCCACTCGTCGAGCACGACATGCTCGATCCGTCGCATCGCCTCTTCTTCCGGAATACAGGTGTCGGTCACGCGATTCAAGTGACGCCGCAAGAGTTCTTGCTCCTGCTGCGCAGTCAATTCGCGATAATGAGGAATCCGTTCATAATGGCTGCGTGCGACGAGGTTGAAGAGGTCCTCCTCGAGGTTGGCGCCGGTGCAGGTAATAGCGTGCACTTTGTTCTGGCGAATCATTTCTGCGAGAGAAATGCCCAGTTCGGCAGTGCTCATTGCCCCGGCGAGTGTAATCATCATTTTCCCGCCTCCCTTAAGATGCGCGGTATAGGCGTCGGCGGCATCTTTGAGCACTGCCCCGTTGAAGTGACGGAAATGCCGATCAATGAACTGGCTGATGCTGCCCATCTTTACTTCATCAACTCTTCCAGTCTGTGCTTCTTCGATTTGATGCAAAACTTATACCGCGATCGTCAAGTGTTAAGCACACTTTTTTGTCGAAAATTTTCATGACACGGCAGCAAGAATTCGTGCCGCTAGGGTGTCTGGCATTAGGCCAAGAAGTAGAATTGCAGCAGCGAGCACAGCCACCGTGATGCGCTGCAGTAAATCGGACGACGAGTGATCGGGCGATGAAGCTGTCGTCAGCAAGGGCTGGTCAACAAAAATCGCCTTCAGCACGACTAGGTAGTAATAGAGCGAGACGAAGCTGCCAAAGAGCGCGAGGGCGATCAGCCAGAGCAGGCCATAATTTCCACCAGCGCGTAGCGCAGCACTGAATAAATAGAACTTTCCGAAAAATCCTGCCAACGGAGGTATGCCAGCCAGGGAGAGCATGAAGACAGCCATGCAGCCGGCCAGCAACGGCTCACGCCCAGCCAGTCCGGCAAAATTTTTAAGATCGTCGCCACCAGTTTCGCTGCGCACAACCGCGACGACTCCGAATGCACCGACGAGCGTGATCGCGTAAATAGTCGCATAGAAAAGTGTCGCCGAGAATCCGTCCCGGCTTGCGGCGACCAGTCCAAGCAGCGTATAGCCGGCATGCGCGACAGCGGAGTAGGCAAGGAGACGCCGAACATTGATCTGTGCTAGTGCGACGAGATTGCCGATTAGAATCGACAAAGCAGCGAGCACAGCTAGGACCGGCGACCAGCCCGCAACCATCGCATGCCATCCGGCATTGCCATGCACCGGGCCAAAGCCCACGAGGACGATTTTTCCAAGAACAACGAACGAGGCGACCTTTGACCCGGACGCAATAAACGCTGCACTCGGAATGGGGGCTCCCTGATACGCGTCAGGCGCCCACAAGTGAAACGGCGCAGCAGCAATTTTGAACGCAAACCCGATGAGCGTCATGATGATGCCTGTCGCAAGCAAAGGTTGCACGGGCGCCGCCGCCAATTTGTCCGAGATCGCAGCGAGACCGGTGCTTCCCGACATGCCATAAATCAGACTGATGCCGAAAAGCGTGAACGCGCTGGAGGTGCTGCCAAACAGAAAATATTTCAGACCTGCTTCCGCGGATCGCATATCGGTCCTGTCGAATGCAGCCATCACGTAAAGAGAAAGGCCCAGCAGTTCGAGCCCGATGAAAATCATGAGCAACTCTTCACTGCCAACGAGCAGCATGAGGCCGACGGTTGCCAAAAGAATAATCGCCAGATATTCGCCTGGATGGCGCAGAGATTTTTCTGATCGCACCAGGCACACCGTGAAAAAGGCAAGCGCGAGGCAAATGATTTTGAAAAGCGACGTGAGCGGCGTGATCACAAGCATCCCACCGAAAAGGTTTGCGTTTCGAGGTAGCACGAGCACCGCGGCTATTGCGATGACAACTCCGAGGACAGCAACTAACGAGCACCAGCCCGTAGCGGTCCGCCTAAGCCGGATGCCGGCTGCTCCCTTTGGCGGTTTTGCAGGCGACACCCCTGCCACTACGGTGGCCCGACTGCTCACCAGCCCAATCGTGAGCACGACGAGGGCGCCGATCACGACAACGGCTTCAGGCGACGCAAGCCTGAGGAGTTCTAGATACGACATCGTTGACGTCAGGGATCTCATTTTAGAAATCTCATCGCTTCCACTGCCGGCATGATGCGGTCGAGCAGAAATTTGGGATAAAGTCCGACCGCAAGCGTGGCGAACATCAGCAAACAAGCGCCGCACTTTTCAGCGAGCGTGATCGATTGCTCATTCCAATCGGCATCTGTAGAAACGCGGCCTGTTTGCATGCGCACCTCACCAAAGAAAGACTTCATGAGCGCACGCAGGGTGAAAGCCGCTACCAAAACCATGCCCGCGCCGGTGATCCAAACCGCGATCGGATAGGTTTTCCATACGCCAATCAGAATCGTGATTTCCGCGACAAACCCGCTGAAACCGGGAATCCCCATCGAGGCGGAGGATGCGATTATGAAAGCGAACGCGGCGAAGGGCAGCGCATGGCTCAGATTCATTTCCGAGAGCGCGTCGAGTTCGCGGGTATGAGTGCGTCGATAGAGCATCCGTCCCGCAACAGCGAACAGCAGTGCCGCAATCACCCCGTGCGAAAACATTTGCAGAACCGCTCCGGAAACACCGAGTGCGTTTGCTGTAGCCAGACCTAGCAGCACGAAACCCATGTGGCTCACGCTCGAATAACCGATAACGAATTTCAGATCATGCTGACGCAATGCCACCGCTGCAGCGTAAACAATTCCGATCACGGCGAGGATAGCGATCCATTTGCTCCATATATGGAATCCCTCCGGGAACAGATTCATTGCTACGCGCAGGCCTGCGTAAGCACCCAGTTTCATCACGATGCCGGCAAGTAACATCGATCCTGCAGTGGGCGCGGCGACGTGGCCCGTCGGCGCCCATGTATGTAATGGCCAGATGCCGGCAAGGACAGCGAACCCGAGGAACAACACAGGAAATGCCCATGATTGCAGCTGCGGACTAAAGTGGAATTGCACCAGTTGATTCAGATCCAGAGAGCCTGCTGTCGCATAAGCGACGAGAATCCCGGCAAAAACGAACATCCCCCCGAAGAACGAGTAGAGAGTCAGCTTCATCGCACCGTACTCCTTGTTGGTCGATCCGAAGATGGCGATGAGAAAGTACTTCGGCACGATGACCAGTTCGTAGAATGCGAAGAGCAAAAACAAATCGGCACTGAGGAAAACGCCGTAACAGCCTCCGACAACGAGCAACAACCAGAAGAAAAATTCGCGCTGGCGATGATCGACATCCCATGAAAACAGCACGGTGCTTACGGCAGAGATGCCCGTGACAAGAATCATCGTGAGGCTGACGCCATCAACGGCGAGATGGTAATTCATTCCGAGTTGTGGCACCCACGGCACGCTGACGATCGTCATGAAGTGAGCAAGATCGGCAACAGGTGTGCGAACAAATGCAACGATGCCCAGCACCAAACCGGCGATGGCTGTTACCAGCGCAATCCAGCGCGCCACAACGCCAGGAAAAACGAGCAGCACCACTGCACCCGCGAACGTGAGATAAATCGTCCAGGCGATCATCGACGATTGGCTGTCCGATAACGCGATGGCTTTTCCTGAACATGAAACCTGATTTGACGCCGCGGTTTTTTCGGCGGGGCCATCAATTGCCGAATCGCTTCAAGAATTGCAATGATCTCTTCGTCATGCTCTCCCACGCGTTTTTCGAGTTGTTCGAATTTCCGCGCCAGTTCGCGATTTGTGTCCAGCGCATGACGCAGCTTTACGAATGCTCGCATGATCGCGATGTTCACCCTGACGGCGCGGCCGCTCTTGAGCACACTGGAAAACATCGCAACGCCTTGTTCGGAAAAGATGTACGGGCGGTAGCGCGCTCCACGATGTTTCTTCGAACTGGTCACAAATTGTGGCCAGTCCTTCCCAGCTGCCTGGTTCCCAATGCCTTGTGAACTTGAGGTCACGATTTGTGACCTGAAGTTCTGCTCAACTGTAACGATTTCCTTACTCATTCGCAGTAATTCTCAGGCAAACAGGCGGGCCATTTGAACGACGGTCGCGTTGAAAATGTTGAACATGAATTGCGGTGCGAGGCCGATGGCGAACATGAGCAGTGTCACAGGAATGATTGCAATCTTTTCTCTCGGCAGAAGATCGGGAAAAGCGCTGCAACTCTCTGCCAGCGGTCCGCTGAAGAGCGCCTGCATCACGCGCACAAAAACGATTGCTGTCACAAGCAGGCCAATCACTGCAATGGCCGTGAAGGATGTACTAATGGCAAATGAACCTTTGAAAATCAGAAACTCGCCAATGAAACCGTTAAGACCCGGCAGACCGAGCGACGAAAACATGGCGACGCTCATCCAACCGCAAAGAAGCGGTGTCCGCTGCATCAATCCTCCAAAGTCATCGATACCGCGGAGTCCGCGACGCTGCTCGAGAAGGCCGACCAGATAAAACAATGCAGCCGCAGTGATCCCGTGATTGAAAATCTGCATGAACACACCGCTCAACGCCGCTTGCGTGTCGATCGCAGCGCCAACGGACGAGACAGCGACTGCGAACACGCCAAGCATGCAGTAGCCGAGATGGTTGACCGACAAGTACGCGACCATTCGTTTCAGATCGGACTGGGCCCACGCTGCCAGCGGAGCGAAAACAATCGAGCAGATCGCAAGCGCCAACAGCCAGGGGCCGATGATTTTGATTTCGTTTGGAAAAAGCGGAAGCAGCAGGCGCACAAAACCGTAAACACCCATTTTCGAAAGCGCGCCGGTCAACACCATCGACACGCCGGTCGGCGCGCTTTCATACGCGTCAGGCAGCCAGGTGTGGAATGGGAACAACGGCACTTTGACCGCCAGTCCAAGGAAGATTCCGGCAAAAGCGAGCCAGGCGAGCTTGCCCGTAAGCAATCCGTTTTTACCAAGACCAGCAAGGGTAGCAAAATCGAAAGAGCCCCTGGCCAGATAAATTCCGAGGAATCCCAGCAGCATTGCCACGCTTCCGAGAAACGTGTAAAGGAAAAACTTCGTCGCGGCGCGGTCGCGATTTTCACCGCCCCAGATTTTGATCAGCAGGAACGCCGGGATCAGGCTCATCTCGTAAAACAAGAACCAGAGAACAAAGTTCTGCGCCGTGAATGTGCCGTAGAGCGCCGATTGCATGATCAACATCAGCGCGTAAAAACCGCGGTCCATCCTCTGCGCGAGAAACGCAAAGGGAATAATGAGCGAGGTTAGTAACACCAGCAGCAGGCTCAAACCATCGATCCCGACCAGGTATTCGGCGCCAATTGCGGGAATCCATTCGTGCCGTTCGACCAATTGAATGCCGGCAGTCCCAATATCGAAGTGCCGCCACACCGCCAGCGCGTCAAACGCAGCCAGTGCGTTAATCAACAATGCGATCGGACGTGCATTTCTCTCCGAGACGGCAAAGAGCGCAAGCGCGCCCACTAACGGAATCAGGATGAGCGCGCTGATCAAGCCAACCATGCGTAAAAAAGCAACAGCGCCAGCACACCGATCGCAATGACGCCGAGATATGTTTGGATTTGTCCCGAATGCGCAGCGGACATCAGGCGACCCAGACCGCGAGTGCCGATGGTCGTCTCATCAACTCCAGCATTGATTCCGCGCTCATCAACAGTGGTCGTGAAAGTTCCGAAGAGTTGACCGATCGCGCCGAATCCGCGCACCAGACGATCCCAGAAATGACGGTCCATCCAATCGGACAGACGCGCGCTCATCCAGCTGAACGCGATGACCGTGCGAGCATAAAGCTCGTCGATCCACATTTTATTTTTGAGAAACCGGAACAATTGGGGCTGCGCGAATTCGAACGGATCAGTGTCGGCGGGACGCTGTCGGTCCTGCGCGCCGGCTTTGCGGTACATCGCGATACCGAGCGCAACGCCGACCCCCACAAGAACCAGCGAAAGCAAGAGGGTCGGCTGAATCAGGCGCGTGAACTCGAAGTGTGCCGGTTCGTCTGTTAGATAGTCATGCAGCCAGGGCCATGCTGGTGTCAGGACTATGCTGAACAGAATTGCGCAACCCGCAAGGACGATTAGCGGCGTCGTCATGACTCGCGGGCTTTCATGGGCGTTCTGAGAGGCAGCACGCCGATCACCGAAGAAGACGTAGATGATTTGCCGCGTCATGTACAGCGCGGTGAGGACGACGCCGGCCAGCAGAAAATAATAGGGCAAGCGGGAAGCCGGCCAATGCGCGGTCACGTGCA
>Ga0137412_10000009_pt1 | contig 97385 bp, 77 predicted proteins | sample CZODoug2_1_16fun_FD_122160 | JGI IMG/M metagenome (GOLD analysis project Ga0137412, IMG submission 122160) | Vadose zone soil fungal communities from Angelo Coast Range Reserve, California, USA - CZODoug2_1_16fungal (Hybrid Assembly) | ecosystem: Environmental > Terrestrial > Soil > Vadose zone...
GAAGCGTTTTCCTATTCGATCTCCCACGACCTGCGCGCTCCTCTGCGCGTGGTCGATGCGTTTTGCCAAATGTTCCTGGAAGACTACGGCGAAACTGTTCCCGCGGAGGGGCGCCGAATGCTCGACCAGGCGCGCGCGGGCGCGCGGCGAATGTCGCAGCTCATCGACGATCTCCTTGCCTTTTCGCGATTCGGCAGCAGTCCGCTTCGAACGGACGTCGTCGATATGCAAAGCCTCGCCGCCAACGTCGCGGCCGCAGTGCGCGCTCAGGCGCAAGCGGCCGACCCCGCCAACGCCCTGGACGTACCGATCGAGATCGGCGAACTGCCGGACTGCCTCGGTGACAGTTCGCTGCTCGAACAGGTTCTCACCAACCTCCTGTCGAATGCCTGCAAGTTCACACGGGGACGTCCGCAGCCGCGGGTAGAGGTGAGCGCCTCGACCGAACCCGGCAGCAACATTTACGTGGTTCGGGACAACGGCGTCGGGTTCGATACGGGATATGCCCACAAGCTGTTCGGCGTGTTTCAGCGCTTGCATTCCGCAGCGGAATTCGAAGGTACGGGAATCGGACTTTCCATCGTGAAGCGCATCGTTCAGCGTCATGGTGGACGCGTGTGGGCTGAATCGGTATTGGGCGAGGGCGCGGCCTTCTATGTCAGCCTGCCGGCAGCCGGCTCCAACGTGCGCCGAGGCTAGATTCCTCGGTCCGCATGTCGCTGAATCGAGACTTCTGAAAGATCGGAACTCACGTACTAAGATTCGATCTCTGGCAAGGAGGGTTCCGGTGAGATTCTACATACGCGGCTATGATCAACATCTGCAGATCGGACCGATGTCGTTGAGCGCGGCGGAATCGGTCGTCCGAGCGATGGCGTTGGCGCAGCGTTCGAAGGGTTCGCGCGTCTGGATTGACGAACAGGGCAAGCTGTTCGTCAAGGAAGCGGGTTGTGCACTTGACGCGCTGTGGATCGCTGATGAGCATGACCGCGTGGTCAATACCGATGTGATCGCTGAAATCGGCACATCCGCAGACATGGTCGCGCATCAAAAGACGGATCGGCTTCATGGCCCTTAGAGCTTTTGCACCACGACCCGGCCTTGGGGGTTGACGAACACATGATAGCGATTGCCATCCTTGCAAGTGGCGAGGTAATCGCTGTCGCCGTTGCGCTTCGCCTGGATAACCTGGTCACATGGCATCCCCTGTAATGCGATCGTGGCCTTCAGATCATTGCCAAACGATGGTCCCTCGGCGCCGAGCGACGGCGTAACGGCCACTAGAGTGGTTGCCAAGGCGAGAAAATATATCGGTTGGTGCATAGAATCTCCTGCTAACCAAGTTGGCTTTTCTGAAACTTTTCTCGATCCGCAAGCATGCCCCAAATAGCCTCGCGCGACGACGAGATCGCTGAGGCGAGCGGCGGATCGCCGTCCTGCAACAATGTGAGCACCTTGAGCAGGAGGAGGTCAAAGCGCTGCCGCAGCGCGGTCAGCGAGATTTTATCCTGTCCGCCGTGGTACGCGCGGAACGCACCGAGCAGATCGTCGACCTGATTCTTGAGCGATAGCTTGGTGAATACGCCAATGGCATGGGTGTCCCTGAGCCGCTGTTCCAGAGACGCCAGATCGAGAGCCGGGGGTGCCTTGGGCTGCTCCGCCTTGGGTTGTTCGGATGCCGTCGCAACGCTGGCCTGAGGCGCGGGCGGCGCGGTGCGCTCATCGGGGGGCGAGGTCTTTGCGAAGGTCTTGCCGGACGGCGCTTTAGCCTTCGCCGCGCCCGCCGCTTTGGCCGGAGATGATGTTGCTGCCGGAGCCGGCGGCTTGGCTGCCGCGGGGGTTGGCGCCGACTCGGCCGTGGCCGCTTGGCCGGCCGGGGGCGGCTGAAGGTTCGGTGCCGAGGCCATGGCCGGGGCCGGCGATTCCGCGGGCGGCGGCGTTCCGTTCTTGACCGTGTCCGTCTCTTGAGGCGCGGCCGGAGCGGTGCCAACCGCATCCGGTGGCGGACTCGGCCTCAGGGGCGCGCATGCCGCCAAGGAGACGAGGACCAGCAATCCCAAGCTCGTTATTCCATGCATCTCGTTCCTGGATTAGACATAACCGGCGCATTCATCGCATTGACGCCCATCGCATTTATAAAGGGCTTTCTCGCGTAATAATAGAACACTTCGCGCTTTCAAGGCTCACAATGACCGAAATGCACACGCTCGTCACGCCGGCACAAACGGTCAAACCCGAGTCCAACTTGCAGAAGCGCATCGATGCTCTAGCTCGCGGCGAATGCACCGAAGATGAGTTTCTGTTCGAGGCCCTCGACGTTGGCGAGTCGGAGGCGAATTCGCCCTGGAATGTGCTCTCGTTCATCGATCAGCGCTACCGCCGAGGGCAGCTGCCGGGCCCCCTTTTTCATTCGATCAAATCGCGCATCGCCCGCCGCGCCCTTGACGACGGGCGCGCTGAGGTGACGATCGAACTGTTTCCCGCCTCTCCTCCGGCGAGTGCCGCCATGGACGCGCGCGCCGAGTCGGCGGCGCCTCCGCCGGCAGCCATCCAAATCGGCCGCACGTTGCGCAATCGATATGTTCTGGAAGGACTGTTGGGCCGTGGTGGAATGGCCGACGTATTCAAGGCGTCGGACCGATCCGGACTGCTGCCGGCGCAATCCGAGCGCCGCGTTGCGGTTAAGGTGCTGCGCGAACGAATCGATCAACGCCCGGAACTTCTGGACAATCTGCGGCGCGAGTTCGATAGCACGCGAAAACTCTCACACCCGAATATCGTCAAGGTCTACGAAATGGATCGCGATGATGCATTCGCGTTCTACACCATGGAACTGCTCGACGGCGAACATCTAAGCGATTTACTCGGACGCGCAGATCGGCGCCCGCTGCCGCGCGCTTACGCATGGGCCATCATCGGTGCCGTCGGCGCCGCATTGACGCATGCGCATTCGCGGAATGTGATCCACGGCGATGTGAGTCCGAGAAATGTGATGATTACGCGCAGCGGCGAGGTGCGTGTTCTCGACTTCGGTTCCTCCGCGGGCACAGCCGCCGTCGCGGCCACGCCCGGCTATGCGAGCTGTGAATTGCTGGAAGGTCGGCATACCGATCCAAGGGATGACCTCTACGCGCTTGCATGCCTCGCCTACGATCTGCTTGCCGGAGAGCATCCTTTCCAGGGACGGCGCTCCACCGAGGCGCGCGATCTCGGGATGCGCCCTCGCCGCCCGCCGGGTGTCTCCCTTTCTCGATGGCGTACCATTCAACGCGGTCTTTCATGGTCGCGCGAAGGACGATCCATTCCCATCCGAGAATGGCTCGCCAAACTCGGTCTCGAGCCGGAGCCCGGGCGATTGCCGCTGATTCATGAAGTCAATGAATTGACGCCATCGCCGCGGCAGGCGCCCGCAGTGAAAGCCACGGCACCATTGATCGCCGCGTTCATTGGTGCGGCGATCGTCTGCACGGCCGTCGCGTGGCAGTCATTTCATCGCCTATCCGCTGCCGCCGAAATCGGCGCCTCCGATACGGTGGCCTCGTCCGCGAGCCCGCCCGCAGAGCCTATGGCGCTGCCGTCAAATGTCGGCATTCCCTTGGCGGTAGTTACGGCGACTGCCCCAAGCCGCCAATCAGGATCATCGCAATCGGTTCGACATCATGCGGCGGCGGTGCTTCCAGCCACGGCGCACCCGGTCATGAAATTTACGGCCAATCACTATGCCGCTCGCCCCAACGCCCATTTTGCCGAAATTCATTTGCGGCGCTCGCGAACTTCGAATGACGCCAACGCCTTCGTATGGTGGACCGAGGAATCATCGGCCAAGGCAGGTATCGATTTCGCCCCGCAGGACAGGACGCTGCACACGTTCTCCGAGGGACGGCAATTGACTACACTTTTCATTCGACTCATTCCTAACGCGGGCAGAACCCGAAGAACGAGTTTCAACGTTTGCATGGACAAGCCCGACAGCGGTTCGGTACCGGCCGATTTCACCTGTTCCGCGATCCTATTGCCTGCGACGGCAGGCTGAAGCCTACGAACCTTCGTTGACGGCATCCGCCGCGTGACTTCGGAATTCCGGCATGTCGCCTTCCCGGCCGGTGAACCAATTGATGGCGTACTGTACGAGCTGAGTGGCGGTACTCAGACTGAGCTTGTACTTGATACGCTGGCGGTGCGACTCGACGGTTTTGATGCTCAAGTTGAGTGAATGCGCCGTCTCGCGAGTGCTCACTCCCTTGCCGATCAAGTGCAGGATCTGCAGCTCACGGTTGCTCAGGCGGTCAATGGGGTTGGACGACATCTGGGCGCCGCGCACGGCCGATTTTCGAATCATATTGAAGCCGACGTCGTCCGACACGTAAATGTCGCCGTCGAGCACGCGCCGTAACGAGAGCAATATCTGCTCGCCCGTCGCCTGTTTCATGATGTAGCCCGTGGCGCCGACGGACAACATTCGCTCCGCGTAAATGGTTTCATCATGATTGGACAGCACGAGTATCGGCAGCTGCGAATAATTTGCGCGCATATCACGCACCAACTCGATGCCATCGCCTTGATTGAGGCCGATGTCGGCGATGACCGCATCGGGGTTGCATTCTTTGACGGCGATACGCGCGTCTCGCGCGGTATCCGCCTCCGCGCATACCAACAGGTCATCTTCATTTTCGATGATCCGCCGCAAGCCCTCGCGAACGATCGGATGGTTATCGACAATCAGAACTCGGCGAGCTCTGGGTTTGGCGGCGGATACTCTTGACTGAGATGTCGATGAGCTAATCCATGCATTGCTTGCAGCCACGGTCGTTTCCTCGGTAAATGGCGTGAGTTGGGCAGGTCCCTACTCTTTAAAGCGACGATGAGCGGCCAAAACCATCATCGTGGTCCAAAATATGCGCGAAGCCCGGCGGCGTGGGCCGGAGCGGCATTGCAATATTTACAACGCGCTCATGTTGCGCAGAGGGAGGAGCGGCTCGTTAGCGCGGATCGGCGTGCGTCTTGATCAAAGCCACACCGCTCAATCGGCTGAGCGCACCGAGCGTGGTCTGCGTGGCGTTCAACCCAAGCCGGAAATCCAACTCGGTAAAGGTGGCATACAGGTCCGAAGGTTGGTGCCAGTGCGGATCCCACCCGGCCCCGATCTCGCGGCCGCGCTCGTTCTCGCGCACGCTGATTGCCGGCACCAGGTCCATGAATGGGGTGCTATCGGTGTTGCTCATATGCGGCCCGACGACGGCTGGGTAGTCGGAGGCGTAGCTCTCGTTGGCCGCATAGAACGCCCACGCGAGCCGCTGCGAGTCGTCCGCCAGCTTCGCGACGGACTGAAATTCAATGTTCAAGTCCGCCTCCGGGCGCTGCTCCTTCGCGACGGTACCGTCCGCCCGCGGCATGCCATGATCGAAAAGCATCATGTCGTGCTGGATCATGCCGAGCCACTTGGGTTCCGGGTACCGGCCGGAACCTGCCGGGTCTTCCTTGCCCTGCAGCGCGGCGCGCTGGGCTACGTAAGCCCGCGCGCCATTGAGCCCGGTCTCCTCGTTATTCCACAACACGAACCGGATCGAGCGCTCGGTTCTCACATCGGACGACGATAGAATGCGTGCCAGTTCCATGACCAAGGCCGTACCCGAGCCGTCGTCGTTGGCCGCCTCGCCCCATCCATGGCCATCCATGTGCGCACCGACGATGTACATTTCTTCGGGGTGCGTCTTACCTATTTTTGTACAGTAAACTTCCTCGCGCGCGCCACCCTCGCTCGGTTGAGAATTGAGCGCGCGGAGCTTTTCGTCCGGTTGACGGAGCGGATCGGTATTGACGCCGGTGGGGCCGCGCACGCCGCGCGCACGCGCTCCTCCGGGCAAGGCGTCCGCGTTGTGTGCGATCGGCGGCCCGCTTGGCAATTGCGGGTCGGTGGGAAAATACGTGTATTTGAGCCGCGCAGTATTCGTACAACCATAACTTTTGAGCTGAGCCTCGATCCAATCGATGGCGGCGCGATTGCGATCGGTACCCTGGCGGCGATCGCCGAACAGCGTGAGGCCTTTGATCGTGGACTTGTATTTCTCGAGGTCGAGGCGCCCCACCAGGGTCTTGATCGGATCGCTCTCGTCGGCTTGGCGAGCCGCGCCGGCCGCGACCGGCGGGGTCTGCGCCAGAGCCATCGAAGCCAGGATGAAACTCGCAATCAATGCCGCCGCAAAGTTGGTCATCGGTACTCCGGTGTCTTGGGTCCGATTCATGCGCCGAGCAACGTGCCGACGCCAACACCCATTTCAGCGCAGAACTGCGGCGGCGGCTGTTTCTCTCCCTCCGCATACTTGAGCCTGAACACTTCAATCTGCCCGCCTTGCGCACTGATGCAGAGGCTCCGATCGCCAACCGACGCGATCGCACCGATGTCGCCGGCCGTTTGCGAAAACCTGCGCAATACATGCTTGCGCACATCGAACAGTTGCAGCTTCTTACCGTTCAACAGCGTCCAGGCGCCCGGTGCGGGATCGCAGCCGCGAATGAGGTTGAAGACGATGTCGACGTGATTGTGCCAATTGATGCGCGCTTCAGGCGCTCGGCACCAGCCCTCGTAGCTTGCATGGGAGTCGTCCTGCGGAGTCGCCGAGGCGCGGCCCCCCGCCACCAATTCGGCCGCCTCCAACAGCGCCGCAACGCCCATCGGAAATAGGCGCTGGAAATAAACGCCTCCCATGGTTTCGGCGGGGCCGATCGGAGTTTCCTTTTGCAGGATGATCGGCCCCTCATCGAGGCCGTCCGTGGGTCGAAATATGGTCAGTCCCGTGCTTGCATCGCCGCGGATGACCGGCCAGTTGACCGCGCTAGGACCGCGGTACCGCGGCAGCAGCGACGGGTGATACTGAATCGTGCCGTGAGCGGGAATGGCGACGAAATCCTCGGGCGCAAACTGCAGTACATACGCCATGACTCCAAGGTCGGCATCGAGCCCGCGCAAAATCTCTCGCGCATGCGCAGTCTTGAGCGAGGGCAATTGATAAACCGGGATGCCGCGCGACTCGGCCGCGACCTTGATGGGATCGGGCGGCGTCCCGGGCTTGTCGGCCGAGCAAAACACGCCGGCGACGGTATGGCCCCGCTCGACGAACCCTTCGAGTACCGCTTTCCCGAATTTCTGCTGGCCTAATAAGGCGATTCGCATACGTATCCCACCCCTCTTTCCGGGTCCCTAGGCAAGGTCATGATCTCTCATATATCATACCGCCAAGTCAGAGTATCATTCACTGTAGACGCGGCGGCCAGGCGCCGTAATCGGTTCAAAAAGGCTCCAGACAGGCAACATTAGAGGAGATCCCCATGGCTGGTCGCAATTTTCTATTCGTCCCAGGCCCCACCAACGTCCCGGACCGGGTCCTGCGGGCCATGATGGTATCCATGGAGGATCACCGCTCCCCCATCTTTCCCGAACTGACGCGAGCGTGCTTGAATGGCCTGAAACCCATATTCAAGACTACCACCGGCGCTCCTATTCTTTTTCCATCTTCCGGCACGGGATGCTGGGAGGCCGCGTTGACCAATTGTTTGAACCCGGGCGACAAGGTTCTCACGTCTCGCTTTGGGCAGTTCAGTCATCTATGGGCCGATATGTGTACCCGTTTGGGCTTCGAGGTCGAAATGCTGGAGACGCCGTGGGGCGAGGGCGCGCCGGTCGAGCGCTACCTGGCCTCGCTGAGTGCCGACAAGCAGCACAAGATCAAAGCGGTACTGGTGTGTCAAAACGAAACCGCCACCGGCGTGACCAGCGACGTGGCTGCCGTGCGTCAGGCCATGGACAGCGTCAAGCACCCGGCTCTGCTCTTCGTCGACTCGGTGAGCGCGCTTGCCAGCATTGACTTCCGCATGGACGAATGGGGCGTCGATGTCTGCATCAGCGGTTCGCAGAAAGGCCTGATGTTGCCGGCCGGCCTGGGCGTCACTTGCGTGAGCCAAAAAGCGCTCGAAGCCGCCAAAACCGCAACTTCGAGGCGCTGCTATTTCGATTACGCCGACATGGTGCAGGCCAATGCCTCCGGCTATTTTCCCTACACGCCCGCCCTGCCGATGATGTATGGGCTGCGCGAATCACTGGCGATGCTCGCGGAAGAAGGTTTGGAGAACGTGTTCCAGCGGCACACGTACCTCGCCCGCGGCATGCGTGCCGCGGTCTTCGAGGGATGGAAGCTCAAACTTTGCGCCGCTGCTCCGAAGTGGTATTCGGACACCGTCTCCGCGATCATGGTGCCCGAGGGCATCAACGGCGCAGAGGTGATCGCCCGCGCGTTCAAACGCTACAACCTCGCACTCGGCGCCGGCCTGTCCAAGGTTGCCGGCAAGTTGTTTCGCATCGGTCACTTGGGTGATCTCAACGAACTCATGCTGGTCGGCGCCATCGCGGGGGCGGAGATGGCCATGCTCGATGTGGGCGTCAAGATCGAGCCCGGCAGCGGTGTGGCCGCTGCGCAGAACTTCTGGCGCGGCCATTCAGCGGTCGCCGGCACCGCGAAGGCTCCCGGCGCAAGAGCGGGCATGGCGGCGTGACGCTGCGCGTGGTTTTTTTGGATCGCGCATCGCTGAAGGCGAAAGTGCGCAAGCCGTCGTGCGCCACTGAGTACGTGGAGCACGAAAAAACCGCGGTCGATGAAATCACCGCGCGTCTTGCAGGGGCCACCGTCGCGATCGTCAATAAGGTACCGATGCGGGCGGAGACCTTGGAGAAGCTGCCGACATTGAAAATGATCGCGGTGGCGGCGACGGGCTATGACGTGGTCGACGTGCCGTATTGCAAGGAGCACGGCATCGCGGTGGCGAACATTCGCAACTACGCGGTGCACACGGTGCCGGAGCATGCTTTCGCGATGATTCTCGCATTGCGGCGCAACATCCTTGCTTACAGGCAGGATGTGGAGAACGGGGTTTGGAATAAATCCGAGCAGTTTTGTTTTTTCACGCACGACATCGGCGATTTGCATGGAGCCACGCTCGGCATCATCGGCGAGGGCGCCATCGGCCAAAGCACCGCTGCGATCGGGCGCGCCTTCGGCATGCGCGTTCTATTCGCCGACCATGCACCGCCGAAGATGGATGGCGTGACTTTTACGCCGCATGAACGAGTGCTGGCGGAGTCCGATGTGATTTCGCTGCACTGCCCGCTCATGCCCGCCACACGCAATCTCATTGATATCCAGGCGTTTCGCAAGATGAAGCGCAATGCGCTGCTCATCAACACCGCGCGCGGCGGACTGGTGGACGAGGCGGCGTTGATACAGGCGCTCGACGAAGGTCTGATTGCCGGCGCCGGCTTCGATGTGCTCACGGTTGAACCGCCGCGGAACGGTCACCCGTTGCTCGACGTGCACCGTCCCAATTTCATTCTTACCCCCCATGTGGCGTGGGCGTCGGACGGCGCCATGCAGTTCCTCGCGGACCAACTGATCGACAACATCGACTTGTGGGCGGCCGGTAAACCGCGACACCTGGTAACTTGACGGCGACGAACGCGCGCACAGCAGACGCGCGTAGCAGGCACGCGCAGGCACACCCGCTCACGCAGTAGCGATGCGCATCAGATTCGTCGTGCCGGCGCGTCCGAACGGAATACCGGCAATGGCGACGATGGTCTGACCGCTTTCCGCGAAGCCTTCACGCCGCGCAACTTCGCAAGCAACCTCGGTCATTTCGTTTACATCGGTCACGCCGTCGATTTGCACCGAATGGATGCCCCAAACCAATGCCAGCCGGCGCGCCGTCGACATGATCGGGGTCAAGCTCAGCACAGCGCATTCCGGCCGTTCCCGTGCGGCGCGCAGACTGGTGCGTCCGGAACGCGTGTAGCAGACGATGGTAGCGGCGTGCAGCGACGACACCGCGGCGCGCATGGCGCAGCATACGGCATCGGCAACGCCGGCCTGCCCCTGCGGCGCATTGGTGTGCGAAGCGTCGATGACTTGGCGGTACACCGGATCCGCTTCCACCTGCTGAATGATCCGGCTCATCATGCTCACCGCTTCGATCGGGTATTTTCCCGACGCCGATTCGGCCGACAGCATCACCGCGTCGGCACCGTCGTAAATGGCGGTGGCGACATCCGAGGCTTCGGCACGCGTCGGTACCGGACTTTCCACCATCGACTCGAGCATTTGGGTCGCCACGATCACCGGCTTGCCCATTTCGCGGCTGATACGCACGATGCGCTTTTGAATGGCAGGCACGCGCTCGGCCGGCATTTCGACGCCGAGGTCGCCGCGCGCCACCATGACCGCATCGGATGCCGCCACGATTTCAGCGAGTCGCACGACGGCCGACGGCTTTTCGAGCTTGCTCATGATTGCCGCTCTATCGCCGATGATCGCGCGCGCCTCGTGTATATCCTCGGGCCGCTGCACAAAGGACAGGGCGATCCAGTCGGCGCCGAGTTCCAGCGCCAGATCGAGGTCGCGGCGGTCCTTGGCGGTGAGCGCGGTAAGCGGCAATACCGCCCCCGGCACGTTGACTCCTTTGTTCGCGGACAGCTTGCCGCCCACGGCCACTCGAGTGTCGGCGAAATCCTTTCCGCACCGCTCGACCACCAACCGCAATCGCCCGTCGTCGAGCAGCAATTCGGAGCCCGGCGTCAAGACCGCGAATATTTCCGGATGCGGCAAGCCGGCGCGTTCCAAGTCGCCGGGCGTTGCATCGAGGTCGAGGCGAAACGCCTGGCCCTGCGCAAGGTTCACGGGCCCTTGAGCGAACGTACCTACACGCAGCTTCGGGCCCTGCAAGTCCGCGAGAATGCCGATCGGGCGTCCGGTCTCGCGCTCCAATTCGCGCAGAATTGCGAAGCGCGCGCGATGGTCGTCCGCGCTGCCATGGCTGAAATTGAGACGGAACACATCGACTCCGGCCAGGAACAGTTCACGAACCATGTGTGCAGCGGAGCTGGCAGGTCCTAGGGTCGCGACGATTTTGGCGTTGCGGGTTCTTCGTAAATTCATGTTATGGGGACCCCTCGATGAATATCGCGCGAAAATCATTGACGTTGGTGAAGGTCGGCCCGGTAACGATCGAACACCCCAGAGCCGTGAACAGAGTATGCGCGTCATTGTCGGCAAGAACCTCCCTGGGGCGAAAACCTCCGCCAAAGGCGCGCGCCAACAAGTCTGGCGCGGCGTAGCCGCCGGCAATTTCCTCCTGGCCGTCGACACCGTCCGTGTCGCCCGCCAACGCATGGATGCGCGCATGACCGCCGAGCGCTATGGCGAGCGACAGCAGATATTCGACATTGCGCCCGCCTCGTCCGCCGCCGCGCACGGTCACAGTCGTCTCGCCCCCCGAAAGCAGGACACACGGGGCCGGTACGGGCTGGTTGTGTTCGGCGACCTGCACGGCAATCGCAGCCAACACTTTGCCCACGTCGCGCGCCTCGCCTTCGATGGCGTCGCTCAAGATATATGCCGCGAGCCCCGCGCCGCGCGCGACTGCGGCAGCGGCTTCCAGCGCCATTTGCGGCGTCGCGATGATGCGCACCGCTGCGCCCGCCAGCCGCGGGTCACCGGGCTTGACCGATTCACCGCGCCCGCTTTCCAGCACCTCCCGGGCGGCCGCCGGCAACTCGATGCTGTAGCGGCGCACGACGTCGAGCGCGTCGGCACAAGTAGTCGGGTCGGCCACGGTGGGACCCGACGCGATATCGATGGGCCGGTCGCCGGGCACATCGGAGATCAGCAAGGTGAGCACGCGCGCCGGATGGCAGGCGGCGGCCAACCGGCCGCCTTTGATGGCCGACAAGTGCCGTCGCACGCAATTGACCTCGCCGATCGTGGCGCCGGAGGCCAGCAGCGCTCGGTTTACCGCCTGTTTGAGGTCCAGAGTGAGGCCGCTCGCCGGCAGCGGCAATAACGCCGAGCCGCCGCCGGATATCAAGCACAGCACGAGATCGTCGGCGCTTAAATTCTTGACCGCATCGAGCATTCGCTGGGCCGCGCGCAAGCCGGCCGCGTCGGGAACGGGGTGCGCCGACTCGACGATTTCGATCTGTTGGCACGGCACGGCGTATCCGTAGCGAGTGACCACCAAGCCCGACAGAGAACCCGGCCAATGCTGTTCCACGGCGCGCGCCATCGCTGCGGAAGCCTTACCGGCGCCGATGACGATCAATCTGCCGCGCGGTACGGCGGGAAGGTGCGGCGGAATGCACAGCGCCGGCTGCGCCGAAGCGATGGCGGCATCGAACATCTGTCGCAACAGCACCCGCGGCGGCGCGGGGCGCGCGGAGTCAGTCATCGCCGGCTCGCCAGCATATTCGTCAACGAGCCAATCCCATTGATCGTGACTTCGACTCTGGCACCCTCCCGAATCGATCCGACTCCGAGCGACGTCCCGCACGCTATCACGTCGCCGGGCAGCAGCGTCATGTCATGCGAGATGCGGCTGACGAGTTCGGCCGGCGGCATAATCATGTCGGACAGCAGATAGTTCTGCCGTTCGACTTCACCGATTCGGGTGATGACCCGCGCGGAGTCGAAATCAAGCTCCGTGGCGATGACCGGCCCGACGCAGCCGAAGGTGTCGTGACCTTTCGATCTGCACCATTGCGCGAAATCCGGGGTTTCGTCGAGTACGTCGGCGGCCGTCACGTCGTTGACGCAGGTGTATCCAAAAATATAACTGCCGGCATCGCCGACAGCGACGTCCTTGCATCGCCGTCGAATGACGATGCCCAGTTCGCCTTCGTAAGCGATTTTTCCCGAGTACCCCGTCGGCCGTTCTATCGCATCATTCGGACCTATGATCGACGTTCCGGGCTTGATGAGAAACAGCGGATGCGCGGGCGCCTGCTTGCCGAGCTTGGCGGCCAACGCTCTGAAGTTGTTCCACAGCGCAATCATCTTGGACGGTGCGCAGGGCGCGAGCAAGGTGTATGCGCCCTCATCGAGGGTGGTGCCGGTCGGCCGCGGTGAGCCGAAAAAATCGCCGTCGTATTCGACGATGCGATTCGCCGCCAATATGCCGAATCCAATGCGCCCCTCGTTGGATCGGAAACGGGCCCAGAGGGACGGGATGTTCATGTTGCAGGCGCTTTCGTGTCCTCGAGGCTTTTCGCCAGGAGCTTGGTCAGCGCGTACACCGTATCCAAGTGCGGAGTCGGCGTATCGGTCAATCGAGCGAGCTCGATCACCGAGCCGAGCAGCGCGTCGATCTCGAGCGTGCGTGCAGCCTCGACGTCCTGCAGCATGGAAGTCTTGTGATGCCCCACGCGCTCCGCGCCGACGATGCGCTTCTCCAGCGGAACGCGGAAAGTGATCCCGAGCTTGTTGGCGACGATCTGCGCCTCGGTCATCATCGCGTGCGCAAGTGTTCGGCTCAGCGGGTACTGACAGATGCCGGCAAGCGTCGCCCGCGACAGCGCGCTGATGGGATTGAAGGTGAGGTTGCCCCACAGCTTCAGCCAAATCTCTGCGCGGATATCGTCGAGCACCGGCGCCTGCATCCCGCCATTCACGAAGCACTGCGCCACGCGTGCGACCCGCTCACTCTGGGTCCCATCCGGTTCACCCACCGGAAACCGGTTCCCCTCGACATGCTTGATGACGCCGGGCGATACCAGCTCGGCGGCCGGATACACCACACAGCCGACGACGCGCTCGCAGGGAATATGCAGCCCGATCAGCCCGTGCGGATCGACGCTCTTGACCTGAGTGCCCGCCCACTCGCCCGGATACCGATGGAAATACCAATACGGAATACCGTTCTGCATCGGCACGACGGCGGTGTCGGGGCCGAATAATTTCGGCACCTCGGTCGCTACCGCTTCGACTTGATGTGCCTTCATTGCCAGTACGACGAGGTCCTGCGGGCCCGCTTCCCCATAGTCGTCGGTCGCACGAACCCGCGCCACCGCAGTTTCGCTGCCGTCGGCCATGATGAGCCGAATGCCCCGAGTTCGGAGCGCCTCGAGATTCGCGCCGCGTGCGATGAACGTCACCTCGTCGCCGGCATGCGCGAGCCGGGTCCCGACGTAACCGCCAATCGCACCGACACCGACGATCGCTATCTTCAATTATGTTTGCCCATACAGCGAGAATTGCCCTTACAGTGAGAATTAGGATTACCCGGACGACACGACAACTCGCGCCCGACATCTTGAATCATCGGGTAAGCGGGCCAGGGACGCAATGCACCCCTGACCCTACCGCCTAGAATACCCGCGAATGGCGGCGGTGGCCTCGCGAGAAAACCCCTCGCGCCCTTGACACGAGGGGGCCATATCAGAACTTGTAGTTCACGCCCGTGGAAAACCCGATCTCATGACAACCGCCCCAGGTCGTGTTGCCGGCGCTGCTATAGTCGATGACCGTGGTATTCGTGGCATCATGACAATCAGTCGTGAGTCCACGGCCGCCGGCACCGATATCGTAGTGGGCATTGCCCTTGTTGATCGTATCCGCCGCATCGACATACCAGTAGATGTTCTTGTCGAAGTGGTGCTTCCACGCGATGGTGTACATATTCGCCGAGTTATCGCGACTGAGCGGATTGTAGTTGTGCTGCCCGCCCGGATCGCCGGGGGTGGCTCCGGCATGCGACCAGCCGACGCTTACATTGTCCTTGACCGAGAAATCCTCCGAGAGCGCAAACCATAGACCGTTCCTCTGCCGCTCGTTCTGAAATTCCAGGGCGGCAGGCAAGCTGCGCTTCATGTACTCGTAAATGCCGCTGACCGCGAGTCCAAAATCGAAGGTGTATTGCACTCCGACCTTGAACGCCGATTCATCGCCGATGTCGGTCAAATACGGCGGCGTGTAGCCGTTCCCGGCCGTCGCAACACCCGGATATTCGGCGACGAGAAAATCGTAGCTGGCGAAATCCAGGAGCGGCGACCCGATGCCCTGAAGGTAGCCGTATATGGGATGGTTGGAGCCTATGCCGTCGCTGTTGCGGTTCGTTCGCTTGTGCATCTCGTACGCAACCGTTGCGTATATCGGCCCCCTCTCGAATTTCAAGTCGATGCTGTACGCATCGTCAAATCCGCCATCATCGCAATTGAGCGGCAAATTGCCGCTGCCCGGGTTGTTGCCGCCGCTGCAGTCCGGCGAACCCGACGATTGCACCACATTGTCATAGGTGCGGTTCTGTCCCGGAGAAATCAGGGCATCGAAGCTGAACATACCCGCGATTTTCGGCGACTCGTACCAGATCGAGTGCTCGAGGCGGGTCCCGAACTCGACCCGGTTGTCGCCGCCGGTGTTGCCCATGATCACCGCGTAGTCACCCAACATGCCGGAGAACGGATTCATTCTATCCGTCGACTTCTTGTAGGGCGAATACGTCGTCCCGAACTTGACCTTGCCCCAGCTGTTGCCGGAAAAGCCGATGAAGGTGTCGCCGTATCCGATACCGGCCTTGGTCACGCTCGACTGCTGGTATTGCGAGGTGTTGAGCCCCGGCGCCGACGTGATGGCCGGCGCTGCCTCGATTTGGTAAATGAAATCGACGCTGCTGCCATCGATCCTATGCGAGCCGCGGTAGCCCAAAACCGACTTGTTGGTCGACAGGGCGGGCATGTAGCCCAAGCGGCCCACCGGTCCGCCCTTCGGGGCGGTATTGGTGGGATCGAGTTGGTAGCCCGAACTGGGGTTCGTGGGATCTATGAGCGCGTAGTGATAGGCGGTCAGGCCGTTGATGCCCTTGGTCGTGTCGTCGAACGAAACGTCCAGCGTTCCATAGAAGCCGCTGATGATTTTCTTGAGCAAGGGTTCCTTCTCTTCGGGCTTTTCCTTCTCCTTGGCAACCAGTGGTCCTTGCGGTGCTGCCGGCGCCGCGGCCGGCGGCGGCGCAGCCTGTTGCTTCGCCGACATCGAATCGATTTGCTTCTGCAACGCATCCATCTGCTGCCGCATGATGCGCATCTGTTCCTTCATCGCCTGCGTATCCTGGGCATCATCGGCAAAAACGACGTTGTTGAAGGCCATACTCGCAACGCACGCCGTAAGCGTCGCAAGCATGGGCCTAGCCAGTTTGAAATTAAGCATTGTGTGAAACCTCATGAAATGCGTTTATTTAATCGTTCTCGTCGACACTCGCGCACGAGTCCTCCCGAATCCACCGCCCCAACTCAGTCACGGCCGATGCGGTCGCCACCCTCCGGCGCGTGCACCCTTCCTCTCTCCAACTTCAGCTAAATAGCCGGTATCAGTCCCGCACCCCGCGCCCACTTGTATTTCGCGCCGAGTACCGCCACGGGAATCTCCGTCGAGTACGCGTAGGCAGGAATCCCGTGCTGATACAAATATTCGGCCGCTTCTTCCACTTCAACGTCGCCGGCGAGGGATGCCACGACCGGTTTCTCGATGCCCTTGGCGCGCATTTCGGCCACGACCTCGACCATGAGCCGCGCGAACACCATCGGCGGCGTGATGATGGTGTGCCAATAGCCGAGAATGAGCGCGTGGATGCGCGTGTCCTCGAGACCCAGCCGCACCGTATTCTGATACGTGGCCGGCGGTTCGCCGCCGGTGATGTCGACCGGATTTCCCGCCGCGCCGAATGGCGGGATGAACTTGCGGAAGGCCGCATCGAGATCCGCGGGCATGGCCATCAGCGACAGGCCATTGTCCACACAGGCATCCGACAGCAGCACCCCGGATCCACCGGCGCCCGTGATGATCACCACGTTGTTGCCCGTCGGCGTCGGCAGCACCGGAATGCCGCGCGCAAATTCGAGCAAATCGCGCAAGCTGCGCGCGCGAATAACCCCGGACTGTTTGAACACGTCCTCGTAAATCTTATCGTTGCCGGCAAGCGCCCCGGTGTGCGAGCTTGCGGCGCGCGCGCCCATGCTGGTGCGTCCGGCCTTCAAGACCACGATGGGCTTCTTCTTTGAAACCCGCTTCGCCACCTCGGCGAACGAGCGGCCATCCTTCAAGTCCTCGCAATGCTGCGCGATGATCGTGGTGTTGTCGTCTTGTTCGAAGAACGTCAGCAAATCGTCTTCATCAATGTCCGATTTATTGCCCAGACCGACGATGGCCGATACGCCCATCTTGGCGGAACGCGAGAACCCGATGATGGCCATCCCGATGCCGCCCGACTGCGAGGACAGCGCGGCGTGCCCCTTCACGTCGTACGCTGTGCAGAAGGTGGCGCACAGATTGCTGGGCGTGTAATAGAAACCGTAGATGTTCGGCCCCATCAATCGCACGCCGTACTTGCGGCCGATTTCGACCAGTTCGTTCTGTCCGTCGACATTGCCGGTCTCGGCGAAGCCGGACGGAATGAGAATGGCGCCCGCGATCTTCTTCTCGCCGACTTCGATCAACGCTGGAGCGACGAATTTCGCGGGAATGGCGAATACGGCGACATCGATGTCGCCGGGAACATCCTTGACGCTCTTGTACACCTTCTTTCCCATGATGGTGTCGGCGCTGGGATGAATCGGGTAGATCTCTCCCTCATAGCCGCCGTTGATCAGGTTCTTCATGACTGAGTTCCCGATCTTGCCGTTCTCGGCCGAGGCGCCAATCACCGCCAACGCTTTCGGCTTCATGATACGAGTCATTTGCTCGACGATCTCTGCTTGACTCGGCCGATAGCGCGCGGGTGCCGGATGGAAGTCGAGAACGATACGGACGTCCGCCGCCGTCGCGCCCTGATCGGTGGCGAACACCGGGTTCAAATCCATTTCCGAAATCTCGGGGAAATCCGCGACCAGCGTCGAAACGCGCTCGATCATGTTCGAGAGCGCCGCACGGTCAATGGGCTTCGCGCCGCGCACGCCGCGCAAAATCTCCGCCGCTCCGATGCCGTCCAGCATCGACAGCGCATCTTCGTTGGTAGCGGGGGCGAGCCGAAAAGTAATGTCCTTCAAGACTTCGACCAAAATGCCGCCGAGCCCAAAGGCAACGAGCTTGCCGAACGCGGGATCCGTCACCGCACCGATGATGACTTCTTGGCCGCCGGCTAACATCTGCTGCACTTGGACGCCGAGGATCTCCGCTTTCGCGTCGTACTTGCGCGCATTGCCGACGATCGCCGCATACGCATCGTTCGCCTGCTCGGCCGACTTGACGCCGACCACGACCCCGCCCGCTTCGGTCTTGTGCAGAATCTGCGGCGAGACGATCTTCATGACCACGGGAAAGCCGATGTCCGCGGCGAGCTTGGCCGCCTCCTCGGCGGTCTTCGCCACGCCTTCCTTCGGGATGGTGATGCCGTAGGCCTCGCAGACGCCCCGCGCTTCGGGAGCGGTCAAGGCTTCGCGGCCGGCGGCCTGCGCTTCATCCAGAATCTTACGCACGGCGCTTTGATCGCCCGTCAATCGAAATTCCTCGAATCGTGGACGCAGCATCTGTTGACTCCCGAGTTAAATTACCTTCTGCGAACGCAGGGCAGAGATATCCGCGGATCCATATCCCAGCTCCGCCAGAACATCATCGGTGTGCTCACCCAGCAAGGGGGATCGCGTGACTTCGGTCGGGCTATCGCTCATTTTGATCGGATTGCCCACGGTGAGATACTTACCCCGCTCGGGATGATCCACTTCCACGATCGTGCCCGTCGTGCGCAGCGATGGCTCATTCATCAATTCTTCCATCGACAAGATCGGGCCGCAGGGAATGTCGTGCTCGTTGAGCAGCGCCATCGCTTCGAATTTGGTCTTCGTCAGGGTCCATTCCTCCACCGCTGCGAATACCTCTTTCAGCCGCGGGAGGCGGGCATCGGGCGTCGCAAAATCCGGATCCTTCAGCCATGCTTCTTTGCCGATCACGCGGCAGATCTCCTTCCATACGGGTGCCTGCGCTATGAAATACAAATACGCGTTCGGGTCCGTTTCCCATCCCTTGCACTTGACGATGGTTCCGGGCTGCCCTCCACCCGAGGCGTTTGCAGCGCGGGGAACCGCTGAGCCGAATTTCCCGTGCGGGTACTGCGGGTACTCCTTCATGATGCCGGTGCGTGCCAGCCGCTGCTGATCCCGCAGTTTGACCCGGCAAAGATTGAGTACACCGTCCTGCATGGCGGCCAGCACTTTCTGGCCGCGGCCGGTCGTGTTGCGCTGATACAGAGCCGCCACGATGCCCAGGGCCAGGTGCAAACCGGTGCCGCTGTCTCCAATCTGCGCCCCGGTCACGAGGGGCGGACCGTCGTCGAATCCCGTGGTCGATGCTGCGCCCCCGGCGCACTGAGCGACGTTCTCGTATACTTTGCATTCCTCGTACGGACCCGGCCCGAAGCCCTTGACCGAGGCGACGATCATGCGCGGATTGAGCTCCTGGATTCGCGCCCAGGTGAAGCCCATGCGGTCGAGCGCGCCCGGAGCGAAGTTCTCCACCAATACATCGCAATGCTTGACCAGCCTCTCGAGCACCAGCTTCCCTTGCTCACTCTTCGTGTCGAGCGTCACCGACCGCTTGTTGTGGTTCAGCATCGTGAAATAGAGACTGTCCACACCTGGGATATCGCGCAGCTGTTCCCGCGTGACGTCGCCGGCGCCCGCCCTCTCGACCTTGATTACATCCGCGCCGAACCAGCCCAACAGCTGAGTACAGGTCGGTCCCGACTGCACATGCGTGAAATCGAGAATGCGAACCCCGTCTAATGCCTTACCCATTCATTGACTCCCGACGTCGATCACTTGTACATCGTTTGATTCTTGGTGCCCGGTGCATATTCGCGCGGATCGACCCAGATGTTGACGACCGCCGAACGGCGCAGCTTGCGCACCGATTCGCGCGCCCGCTGCAGCGCCGGCGCAATCTGCGCCGGATCCCGCACCTCTTCCCCGTATCCGCCCAGCATTTCGGCGAACTTGCCGAAGGGAACATCGCCAAGCAGGTTGCCGACGCTGCCGCGCTGCTCGCCGTACTTTGCGAGCTGGCCATAGCGAATCTGATTCATCGCCGAGTTGTTGCCGATGACCGCGAGATAAGGGACGCCGAAACGATTGGCGGTCTCCATATCGAAAGCCGTCATGCCGAACGATCCGTCGCCGTAGTAGCACAGAACTTCCTTGGAGGGGTTCGCGAGGCCCGCGGCAATGGCGAAGCCCGTGCCGACGCCCAGCGAACCCAGCGCACCCGGATCCATCCATTGGCCGGGGCCGCGCGGGCGGACCGCCTGTGCGGAAATCGTGACGACGTCGCCGCCATCTCCGATATAAATCGTGTCCTCGGCCAGAAACTCGTTGAGCTCCCAAGCGACGCGGTACGGATGAATCGGCATGCTGTTCGATTTGAACAGCGGCATCAACTTTTCGGTGGCGGCGCTCTCCGCGCTGCTCAATTGCTTGAGCCACGCCTGCCGAGCCTGCCGCTTGTCGCCCTTGATGCGGCCGGAAGCAGCCTGCAATACCGCTCCGAGGATTGCGCCGGGATCGCCGACCAATCCCAAACTGATATCGCGGTTCTTACCGACGGTGCGGTAATCCATGTCGATTTGCACCAGCTTCAGGTCCTTGCTGATGCGCTTGCCGTAGCCCATGCGGAAGTCGAACGGCGTCCCGACGATCACGATGACGTCGGCGCTTGCGAAAGCTTGCGTGCGTGTTCTGTCGAAGTGATGCGGATCTCCGGGCGGCAGCAGACCGCGGCTGGCGCCATTGAAATAGCCGGGTATGTCCAGCCCGCGCAGCAGCGCGATGGCCTCGACGTGGCCGCGCGCCGTCCACACCTGCTGTCCGTAGAGAATCGCCGGCCGCTCGGCGTTGACGAGAATATCGGCCAACTTTTCGATGTCGCGCGGATCGCCGAGGGAGCGCGTCGACGCGCGGTAATGGCCGGGCTGGGGAATCACAGCCTTGGCGATATCGACCTCACGATCGAGTACGTCTCGGGGGATTTCCAAGTAAGCGGGACCCGGGGCGCCGTTGAACGCCTCCCGGGCAGCCATCGAGATCATGTCCGCTACTCGCTCGGTCGAGGACACCGTCGCCGCGAACTTGGTGATCGGCGTCATCAAATCCACATGAGGCAGATCCTGCAGCGACCCCATCTTGTGCTGCGTCAAGGAGCCCTGCCCGCCGATGTGCAGAATCGGACTCTCGGAACGGAACGCGGTCGCGATGCCGGTGACCGCATTCGTGCAGCCCGGGCCGGCGGTGGTGACGACGCAGCCCAGCTTGCCGGTCTGACGGGCATAGCCGTCGGCCGCGTGCGCGGCCACTTGCTCATGCCGCACATCGATGATGCGAATGCCTTCATCGACACAGCCGTCATAGATATCGATGATGTGGCCGCCGCACAACGTGAAGATGGTGTCGACGCCTTCGTTTTTGAGGGCTTTGGCGACCAGGTGGCCGCCGGATATCACGCTCGCGTCGCGGCTCTTACGTTGCAGCGTATCCTCGGCCGTTGTGCTCGCTTTGGACGGATTGACTGTTGCCATGCTGCCTCCAATTTCGTGAGTCTGATGGCGGGCCGGCAGGACCCGTGCCGGCCCGCAAGAGGGTCGTCAAGCAATCCAGAGGATCAAGTAGTACGGGTAGTATGGGTGCCCGCAACGCTGTCCGATGCCGCCGGATACGCCTCGCGGCTCTGGGCAAAATGCCTCGCGCGCATGGGTTTCAACACGAATAGCGCGAGCAGGCCCGCAATCACGTTGAACGTCATCGCCGTGGAGAAGACGGCTCCCCAGCCATGGGTTTTTGCGATGGTCGCCGCGACCGGGACCAGGAGCGCGCCCGCGCCCTTGGCCGTATACAGCATGCCGGCGTTGGACGCTGCGAACTTCGAGCCGAAGGTATCGCCCTGGGTGGCGGGGAAGAGACTGAAGATTTCGCCGTACACCCCGAAGTACAGTGCCGTGACGAGCACGAACACCACCGGGTTCGAGCCCGACTGACTGAGCATGAAGAGCGCACCGGCACCGATGAAGAATGCCAAGGCCATCGTATATTCGCGGCCGATTTGATCCGACAGCCAGCCGAAGAACGGACGGCCCACGCCGTCGAAGATTCGATTCAGCGACAGCGCGAACACCAGTGCCGGCATGGCGAAGCCCAAGAGTTCAACGGGCACCTTGTCGATCTTGAGATCCTTGGCGATCGGCGCCATGGAGGCGGCCATGGTGAGGCCGCCCGCGGCGATCAGGACGAACATCAGGTAAAGCACGTAGAACACTGGGCTACGCAGCACCTCGACCGGTGTGTAACCGTGCGCGGTTTGGCTCGGCTTGACCTTGGCGGTTATCAGCTGCGCAGGCGGCACCAACAGCAACCACGAAATCACGCAAACGATACCGCCCTGTATCAATCCGAATACCAGGAACGCGTGTTCGTATCCCGACGAATTGATCATGGCCGAAATCGGCCCGATGGTAATGGCGGCGCCGGCGCCGAATCCGGCGGCGGTAATGCCGGCGGCGAGACCCCTCCTGCCCGGGAACCACTTCAATGCGTTACCGACGCAGGTGCCATAAACGCAGCCGGTGCCGATGCCGCCGAGTGCGGCGGCAAAATACAGTACGGAGAGCGAACTCGCGCTGGAATTCACGACCCAGGCGAGCGCCACCAGAATGCCGCCGCCAAGCACTACCCAGCGCGGTCCGAAGCGGTCGACCAGATAGCCTTCAACCGGAATGAGCCATGTCTCGATCAGAACAAAAATAGTGAACGCGATCTGAATGGCGCTGCGTCCCCAGTGATACTTGGCATCTATGGGATTGACGAAGAGCGTCCACCCGTACTGCAGATTCGCGACGCATGCCATACAGAGGACACCGAGTACCAGCTGCACCCATGGATTCGCCAGCGCCGAGCCTGATTCATTCGAATTCGCGTTCATGCATTTCCCCTTAATTTCACCCCGGCAATGGTGGAAACATGGTTGACGCGCATGACAACGACCCGCGCTGCGGTTCGTACCGCGCGCGTAGCGTCACGGCCGTGCTGACATTCGCCCCAAGCTCCACCAATGTCACGTGAAGATCCAACCGTTAATGACCGATATTGATGAGCCGCGGGGCGATCGTTGATTTTCCGTTGAGACGGACGCGCCAAGACTGACTCACCGTTACCTACCCCCGTTATGGACCCAGGGCTATCCCTCGGCGCCAGCCAACCAACCAATCAAACTTAAATTGTGATCTTGGTATATCATATATGCAGAAGTTTTGAGGTGTCAACTGAGGGGTTCGGCTAGTCTGTCGAGTGAGGGCGGGTCCGCTGCCACCGTTGGCGACCCAGGTTTTAGCGGTCAATTTCCACACGTGAGAGAAATGGCGAGGGTGGTTAGATTAATTCATTAGCCAAAAATATCGCGCAATATAATATATCTGGCGTACGGGGTTTACCCCCGTGCCTGCACGGTTACCTCCATGCGTGCAGCGGCCGTTACGTTATATCTTTAACAATATGCGCGGTTACCATGGCGTGCCGCTGGGAAGTTCTCATGCCCCTCATTGGAATGGTTGTGTTAGTGTTTTTCGGTTTGGTACTGGTGGCAGGCTCGTCCGTGGTGCTCCACCTCGTGCTGCCGCAGTCTGTGCTGGAGTCTGCGACGCGGCACGGACGTTATGTCGGCCTCGGCACCCAGAGCCGGAGCGATACGCCTGCCGGCAACACCCCGGCCACCGATCTTGATTCGCTGCTGGGGCAGCGAGCCTAGGACAAAACTTGAGCGCGCTTTTACTTAACATTGGGTCACCAAAGGGTCGTGAATGAATACCATCGCAAAGCTGGTTGAGCGTACCTCCACAACGGCGCCACTGGCGCTCGCGCCGCTGAACGCCACTAGTTTGCGTGACCAGGCCTACGCGCTCCTCAAGAATGCCATCGCGGACACCGATATCTACGATCCGAATCAGGAGTTGCGCCTGGACGAGCGGCAATTGACGACGGCGCTCGGTGTCAGCCGAACGCCGATCCGAGAGGCGTTGTCGTTGCTGGAACAGGAAGGGTTCATCCGCACGATGCCCCGTCGCGGCATTTATATCGTTCGCAAGTCAAAGCGCGAAATGATCGAGATGATCCAAGTGTGGGCCGCTCTGGAATCCATGGCCGCACGACTCGCTACGCTGTATGCGACCGATGCCGAGATTGCCAAGCTGCGGCATTTGTTCGACGAGTTCCGGAATTCGCCTCCCTCCGAGCATTTGGGCGAGTATTCGGACGCCAACATCGCGTTTCATACGGCTGTGATAAGTTTGGGAGGCTCTCAGACCATCATCGACGCGACGCGCAACCTTCTCATGCATGTGCGCGCCATTCGTCGCGCGACCATTTCGCAAAGCGACCGTGCGGCGCGCTCCATCATCGATCATTTGAAGATCATCGAGGCCTTGGAACGGCGCGATACGGAATTGGCGGAGCGGCTGACGCGTCAGCACACCCTGGATCTCGGGGCGCACGTAGAGCGCTATTGCGACTTCTTGGATTAGCGCCCGCTATTTGAGCAAAGCGACCTTCTCATCGGGCGCCTCAGTCGCCCATTGGCCGAGGGTGGGCGTTTGAACAACGCCGTTATCCGGCGAGGACAGGTACTGCGCTGCGCCGGCATCCGCCGCATGAGCGAGCAGCGCGTCGGTCGCCACCGCCTGTAGTCCCACCCGTGTATCCGGATTGGATGACGCCGCCTCCAGCAGGCTGCGGTCCTGCCAAACGGGGACGCCGGATTCGATGCGCAGGTAAATTCTCCCTGTTGCCTGCTCCACGAAGTTGACGTCGCGAAATTCGCTGATGCAGCGCCGCAGGAATCCCGTGTTGTGCTCTGCCGCCAACAGCGTCCGGTCCTTATAAAGGGACGCCGGCGCCAGCGCGTTGACATTGATGCGCCCGAATCGCTCGATGTTCAGCATATTCACGACGTCCAGCACATTGAACGTGGTGTTGTCGCCGAACGCGACGGTGCGCGGACGTTCCCCGAGAGGCACCGTGTTGTCCAGGAACTCGAATCGAATCCGCTTATCGCTGCGTCGCGCCCAAGTAAAAAACACATCCGGAATGCCGCCGTAGGCCTCCACTGCATGCGCGAGCGTGTCGTCCACCGCCTTGTACCGGCCGAACTCCAACCCTCGCGCCCACGCACGCTCGACCAACATTTCGGGCGGCGTGATGACGAAGAACAGGTAAACGGTCTCGCCGAAGCGCGTCAACAAATTGCTGCCCGCCTCATCCGAATCGGGCGCGAAGCTGTCGAAGCGGAACCTGTCGATCAACAGGTGCGACATGTCGCCGCGCTGATGCTTTCGCGCCATGTGGCGATCGAGTTTCCGATCTACGATCTGCAACTCCTCCGCCGCAAATGCACCGGCGTACTTGTAAGCCGTACCGAGCGCGCCATAGTCGATCAACTGCTTGCGCCAAATATCCGGGCTGATGAGCGCAAAGTCCCTCCACTCGACGCCGATATCCCCGGCGAGTTTCTTTTGCAGCGGCCGCAAAGAGCTCTTGCCCGAGGCCGAAGCGCCTTTGGTGTTGATGACGACGGGCCGCTCCTGCCTGGGCAACAGGCGATAACCCTCGCGCTCTGCCGCGCTGCGGAGCAATGGCTCGAGCACCTGGCCGATAGCCTCGCTGCCATGGGAGTTGGCTGCGATATCGGTCGCCAATGACACGATGAGATCGCGAGTCCCCCACGCGTAGCCGTGCGTGGTGAACAGCGCCGCCATGACGCGCCCCAGGATGCGGCAAGCGAGTGCCTGCAGCCCATCGGCCCCGGCAGCCATGTGTTCCAAGTCGTCGATCTGATGCGGGCCCCAGCCGCGATCGGCAACGGGCGCTGCGAGCGGTTTGCGGCCCGAGGCCATACGGCTGAACAATCTGGATTTCGCGCGGGCGGCGGGAATCTTGGTCGCGCTCAGCCCGGGCACCGCCGCCGCCAGAGCGGCCTCGATTGCCTCGGTCAGCGCACGGCGCGCCTGATCGTACGCCGCGATCATTGAATCCATTTGCGGATCGACATAGCGTGCGAGCAACAGGCGGGCGATCTCGCGGAAATTGATGCCGAGGTCGCCGATACGCGACCCGTCCGGTACCGCGAAATCGGCCGTAACGCGAATCAGCAACTCGTGAAGCGCGAGCCTTTGCGGCCGAAACGCCACGAGTTCGCTCAACGCGAAACCGGTCAGACCGCGCAGTTCGACCGCTGTCGCCAGGCTGGTAAAAACATTCTCGGGCCGAAAAATGGTCGACAGATGCAGTAGCTCTTGCGGCATCTGCGACTCGATGCCGGGATTCCACGGTCCGGGACCCTCGGGGACGCTCATGGTCGCGTTCACGCGCTAATTTCCCTCATAACGGCATCCTCGCTGATGTAACACTGCGATGCAGCACACTTTCCTGCCGCCGATATTGTGATGCACTCGCCAGGCACTGCATCGGCCGCATAACCACAATACGTCGAATAGTCAACGTCTGCGCGGGGGCGCGCTACTCATGCGAATGGTATCTCCGCAAGTGCTGATCGGATGAGCGCAGAAGGTAACACTAAAGCGCGGGCCGGAATTCCCGGCCCGGGCCCTCCGCCGGCCGTCGTTTCGGCTGCGGCTGCGGCTGCATTAGACCCCGCCTACACTGACCTTGCACGCCTTGCGGCGAGCGTGTGCCAGGCGCCGTTCGCTTCAATAGCGCAGAGCGGCGGATTAGCTGCCTGGTGTAGTCCCCAGGCAGTGCTGGCGCCCGGGGCCGCACCAGAGAATGATCCCTTCCTCGAACACGCATCGAGGGCTGCAGGATTGTTCGAGGTCGTGGACGCGACGCAGGACGAACGCTTCTGCGCCGCCCAATTCGTGGTGGGCGGTCTAGGCGTCCGATTCTATGCCGGTTGCGCTCTGCGTACCGGCGACGGCGGCACGATGGGCACACTTGCAGTTTACGGCACGGTCGCTCGCCAGCTCACCCCATTACAGCGCGACCTGCTCATGCTGGTGGCGCGGCAGGCAGTGGCGCAAGCGCAACTCCGGGCACGCATGATGGAACTGGCGCTGCTGTCGAGCGCAAACCAGGGCACATCGACCTCGACCGCCGGCGATGCGACGCTGCCGCACGCGTTACTCGACAGCGCACCGGTTGCTATCTATCACTCCGATTTGACCGGCACTCTGACGTACGCCAATCCAGAGTATCGCCGCATTTTCGGGTTGACCGCGGATCAGAGCACCAACGACTGGGCACAGGGCGTTCACCTCGCCGATCGAGCAAGCGTGGAGGAGACGTGGAACGACTTCTGCCGCCAGCCGCGACCCGTAAAATTCGAATACCGCACCGAGCCGACCGCCGGCACGGTCCGCTATATCTGCGAGCAACTCGTTCCCGCCGCGGGCGTTTCCGGCTTTGTCGGGACGATCAGCGACTTCACCGACCTGGTCGCCGTCCGGGGAGATCTGCGTAAAGCCGAAACCTTGTTTCGGAATACCTTCGACCAAGCACCGATAGGGATCGTCTACGCGGACTGCGACGGCCGATTCCAACGCTGCAATCCGGCATTCTGCGCGTTGCTGGGTTTCGGCCCCGATGAACTCGCGGACAGGTCCGGCGGCGATTTTACCCACAGCGATGATGCCGCGGGCAGCGCGGCGGCGCTCGAAAGTCTGTGGAAGGGTGACATCGATTTCGTGGACCTGGAAAAGCGCTATACGCGAAAAGATGGGAGCACCATGTGGGGTCGCGCAACGATTGCGCTCGTTCGCGACGAAAACGGGATCCCGGAGTGCTCGGTCGAGTTCCTTCGAGATATCACCGAACGCAAGCACTCCGATCTGGAACTGGAGCGCGTGCACAAAGAACTGATGACCGCATCGCGCCAGGCCGGCATGGCCGAAGTGGCCACCAACGTTTTGCACAATGTCGGCAACATTCTGAACAGCGTCAATATTTCCGCAAGCCTGGTGGCGGAGCGCGTCAAGCAATCCAAAGCGGATGGAGTATCGCGCCTCGCCGCGCTGCTGCAGGACCAAGGTCCGCGGCTAGGAGAGTTCATCACCGGCGACGCGCGGGGGAAACGCATACCGCACTACCTCGCGACTTTGGGGAAACAGCTCACAACCGATCAAGAGATGACCTTGAAGGAACTCGCCTCATTGCGCGAGAACTTGGAACACATCAAAGACACCGTGGCCATGCAGCAGAGCTACGCCAAATTATGCGGCGTCACCGAGACGGTCGAAGTCGTCGATTTGGTGGAGGACAGCCTGCGCTTGAACGCGGGGGCATTCGTTCGTCATGGCGTGACGTTGCAGCGTGACTTCAGCGACGTTCCCGCAATAACCGTCGACAAGCACAAAGTCCTGCAAATTCTGGTGAACCTCGTCCGCAACGCGAAGTACGCTTGCGACGAATCCGGCCGGCCGGACAAACTCTTGACCTTGCGCATCGAGCCGGCCGTGAACGGCGTGCGCATCTCGGTGATCGATAATGGCGTGGGAATCCCGGCGGAGAACATGGGCCGGCTCTTCAGTCACGGCTTCACCACCCGCCAGTCCGGACACGGATTCGGTCTGCACAGCGGCGCGCTCGCGGCTCAGGACCTCGGCGGTACGCTGCGCGCGGAGAGCGACGGCCCCGGACGCGGCGCGGCGTTCATTCTCGAACTCCCGTGCGTGCCTTTGCAGGACGCTGCCGGTGCTTAAGTCTTCCACGGCGCTCAATCGGCGCATTCTCATCATCGACGACAATGCGGCCATCCATCAGGATTTTCGCAAGGTGCTGGGCGTCCAGCCCGAACACTCCGCGAAGGCCGCACTGGAAATCTTGGAGGCTGACATTTTCGGCGCGAGCGCGCAGACCACGGCTCGCCCGGATTTCGAGATCGACTCCGCGCATCAAGGGCAAGAAGGCGTCGCGATGGCGCACCAGGCGATCGTCGACGGGCGCCCATACGCCATGGCGTTCGTCGACATGCGCATGCCCCCGGGCTGGGACGGTCTCGAAACCATCGAACGCCTTTGGCTCACGGATCCCGATGTACAAGTGGTCATCTGTTCGGCGCACACCGACTATGATTGGACCGAGGTGGTCGAGCGGCTCGGTCACTCCGACAAGTTGCTCGTGCTGCGCAAGCCCGCCGAGCCGATCGAAGTCCTGCAGTGCGCCACCGCGCTCAGCCGCAAGTGGGAAAACGACCGCATGGTCAAAGACCAGTTGGGGCGCCTCGAAGAAGTCATCTTGCTTCGCACGCGGGGCCTGGAAGCCGCCGACAGGCAGCTGCGCCACCTCGCAACGCACGATCCGCTCACGGGTCTGCCGAACCGGGTCTTGCTGGACGACCGGTTGGCTCAGGCTATGGCTCACGCCGACCGCGACGGCCGATCATTCGCGGTATTGGTATGCGACCTCGACCGCTTCAAGCTCGTCAATGACTCGTTGGGGCACCGTGCCGGCGATGAACTATTGCAAGAGGTCGCGCGTCGCCTCGGCGCCGTCGTCCGGACCGTCGACACGGTGGCCCGCTTCGGCGGAGATGAATTCGTCCTGGTCGCCACCTCGATTGCCGGCCCCGAGGACGCGGCACGCCTCGCCCATTCCGTTATCGAGGCATTGCTCTCGCCTGTGCGAATCGCCGGCATCGATATTCACACCTCGCCCAGTATCGGCATTGCCCTATATCCCGCGGATGGCGCCTCCATCGAGGCTTTGCTCGCACATGCGGATGCGGCCATGTACACCGCCAAGGAGCGAGGCCGCGGCAACGCGCAGCGATACCAAGCGGGAATGCAGGGCAGCTCGGAGAACCGGGTTCAACTGGAAAGCGACTTGCATGCCGCATTGGGATTGCAGCAATTCGAACTGTACTACCAGCCGAAAGTGGATGCGCATGCCGGCACCGTGCGCAGCGCCGAGGCGTTGATACGCTGGATGCATCCCGAACGGGGAATCGTGTCGCCCGCGGATTTCATACCGTTGGCGGAGGAATGCGGCTTGATCGGCGCCATCGGCGAATGGGTCATTCGCGAAGCGTGTCGGCAGGCGCGCGCCTGGCAGGATGCGGGCGTTCCGACGCTGCGTGTTTCGGTGAATTTGTCGGCATCCCAGTTCCGCGACAGCGGGTTGGTCGACAGCATTCAACGCGCGCTCGACGATGCGGATCTCGAGGCGCGCTACCTCGAGGTAGAACTCACCGAAGGTGCGGTCATGACCGATCCTGAACAGTCGGTCACGATACTCGAACAGCTGAGCGCCATGGGCGTACTCGTTTCCGTGGACGATTTCGGCACGGGTTATTCCAGCATGAGCTATCTGCGACGCTTCCCGATCGATAAACTCAAGATCGATCGCGTATTCATCAACGAAATAGCGAGCCGCCCCGAGGATGCATCCATCGTCTGCGCAATCGTTTCGCTGGCCCATAGTTTGCGTCTCAAGGTGGTAGCCGAAGGCGTTGAAACACCCGTGCAGCTGGACTATCTGAGAGCCGCCGGTTGCGATGAATATCAAGGTTTTCATTTCAGCCGGCCGTTGCCCGCCGCCGACTTCGAGCGGCTGATTCGCGAGTCGCGAAGCGCCGTGCCGTTCAGCGAGGATGAGGCGACGCGGACGCACAGTAAACTCGCGGGCTACGTTCGCAAGTAATCCGGCGAGCGCGCAGACATGCTCCTAGCTCGTGAGTTCCGCGTCCAACCGCGCGCTCGCGGGATATATCCGCAGGTCGGGGACCTCGCCTCGCAGCAGCTTCTGTTGAATGTCCGACCAATATTGAACCGTCATCAAATCGCCGTTCTCCTGCCGGAAACAGCGGCGTGCGTAGTCGCTTTTGAATTGCATGCCATGCTCGAGTTCTTCGGGCAGAAAGATTACTCCGTCTTCGAAGAACCAACCGGGCACCCCTTCCTCGCCGGGTTCGAGGTCCGTATTGGTACGAATCTTGACATCGGTCAGTTTTTCGACGGCGTCGTAGTCGAATAGGAACACCCGTCCGTAGCGGCCGACTCCGTAATTTCTGGAATCCAGATCCTTGTTGAAGATGTTGGTGGCGGCGTTGTTTCGAATGCAATGTCCGAGGCTGATGATCACCGCCCGCGTTTCGCCGTCGTTGGCAGCCTCGAGGAAGACGGGCAATGGCACGATCTTCAATTGCACGATCAACGAGCGCAGCAAAATACCCTCCGGGTCCAAATGCGCGCTGCCGGCGGTCTCCCGGCAGATCTCTTCCAGCAGCGCAGGATCGAACAAATCGCGATCGAGGCGTAGATTGAAATACATCACGTTGTCCAACATGCTGCCGGCGCGGTTGATCTCGTGAACCTCGCGGTACTTGTCCACCACCGCGGCAACTCCGGGGTACGAACCCCATTTGTACGAAGTTGTCGGCCGGTCGCGAATCACCTTCAAGTGATAGGAGCAGGCTTCGAATGTGAAACCGAGCGCGACCGTGCCCGGCGCTCCGGGCGAGCGCCTGAGCGTCTGGCCGGAGTGCCGCACCTGTTCGACGATCTCGCTCAATATCGCGACCTTGCCGATATGGTTGTAGCCGATGGTCGAATAGTGGTGCCCCAACGGGCGCCGCGGCATCAGGCTGAAAAGAAAAACGCAGGTCTGATAGTACAAGCGGGTGGTCACGTGCAGGTTGGCGAGCGTCGAGCTGAATAGATCGTGAATGTCGGATACCTGATGCAGAACGGCGTCCACGTAAATGCCGGCCGAACTGTTCAGGTACGCAACCACGAACGGCACCAGAGTCTCGTCGCGGAGTACCCAGCGGGCGACCAGAAATGCGGATCGATCGCGGAAGAATCCGGCTTCAACGACGTCGAGCGCGATGGCCCGCAGCGCCGACGCGCCGGTCCCCTCCTGCAGGCCCTGCAGCCGTTCGAGGATTCGTTGCGCATCGCCCCGCAGATTTCTGAACGGCACGGAGAATCCCGGCACGCGCAGGGCATCGCACAGCAAATCCACGTCGACCGCCCGCCGCACCGGTAAACGGCGATACACGGACGCCATCGAGAGTACCCGGAGCTTGCTCGGAGGCGGGAACGAGTAAGCCACCGGACGCCACAAGCCGAGCCCTATATTGCGCCGCATGGAATGGACAAAGCTGAAGGCGATGTCCGCCTCGTAGCGATCGACGATCATCGCGACGAACGAGCGATCCAGCGCGCCCCACGCGCTCGAGTCGTTGGCAAGCGCGGGAAAGGCTGCGCGTATCCGCGGCCCGTGTTCCGCGATGTATCGACTGTACAACCCGAGACGCTCTTTGCTGATTTGGATCGAAGCATGCGGATCCATGGTCTCGAAGGCGCGCTTGGCCAGGTACGGGTACTCGCACAGCCGTCCATAGAAATCATCGAAGATGGCCAGTATGAGCTGTGCCGCAGCGCCGATCCTGCCTCCCTGGTCCTCGCATGCGGCGAGGCGCGAATAGCTCTCCTCGACCATCAGCTCGGACTCGGTCACGCCGTCGGCTCCTAGCCGCTGTTGCGCAGTGCCGTCGCGATGGCATTGATCGACAGCTGTATGCCTTCGCGGACGCGCGGATCGGTCTCGCCGGCACGGTGGCGCTTGAGCAGCTCCACTTGCAGTAAATTCAACGGCTCGATGTAAGGAAGCCTGAGCCGAATCGAGGCGTCCAGCGACGGATTTTTTTCCAGCAAGCGCGACTGCCCGGTGATGCGGAGCAGCCGTTCTTGAGTGACGGACCAGGTGTCGCGTATGCGGCCGAAAATCTCATCGGCGAGCGCCCGTTCCAATACCAGAGTGGCGTAACGAGCGGCGATGTTCATGTCCGACTTGGAAAGCACCATCTCGAGATTATCCAGCGTCGCGCGGAAGAACGGCCACGCGTCTTGCATTTCGCGCAGCAGCGCGTCGTCCCCGAACGATGCCAGCGCCTGCCCGACTCCATACCAACCCGGCAACATGACCCGCGCTTGGGCCCAGCTGAACACCCACGGAATCGCGCGCAAGTCTTCGATCCGCTCGGACTGGGACCGCGAGGCGGGGCGCGAACCTATCTTGAGTTCGGAGATTTCCTGCAACGGCGTCATTTGCCTGAAGAAGCTCGAAAAGCCAGGGGTCTCGTAGACGAGCGAACGATAGGCACGGCAGGCTTCGGTCGACAGCTTATCCATGGCGGCGGCGAATCGCAGTCGGTTTTCCTCGGATAGCGAGGCCTTTTCCAGCGAAGCCAGCAGCGTGGCCGCCGAAATCGATTCCAAATTCGCGGCCGCGCTCTCACGCGTTCCGTACTTGGCGGCAATGATCTCGCCCTGCTCGGTAATCCGAATGCGGCCGCGGACCGTGCCGTGCGGCTGGGCGCGGATTGCCGCGAACGACGAGCCGCCGCCGCGGCCCACAGCACCTCCGCGGCCATGGAAAATCTGCATCGAGGTGCCGAATTTCTCGAACACCGCATCCAGCGACCGGGTCGCCTGGTGCAGGCTCCACACCGACGTGAGATATCCGCCGTCCTTGTTCGAATCAGAATAACCGACCATCACCTCTTGAAAGCCGTGCGCTTGGGCAATGGTGAATGCTTCGGGCAGGTCCAGCCAGGCGGTCATGACTTCCGCCGCACGCTGCAAATCACCGATGGTCTCGAACAGCGGCACAGCCATGATCGCGGCGTGCGGTCTGCCGTGCCCGCGGTACAGGCCGGCCTCCTTGAGCAAGATATGCACCTCCAACAGGTCCGACACGTTGGCGCACTTGGATACGATGTAAGTCGTTATGCAGCCGGAGCCATAGCGCCGATGCGCTTCGGCCGCGGCGCGCACGATGGCGAGTTCGGACAAAGTCTCCTGCGAGTAGCTGGCGAAGGGGCTCGCCAATAATCGCTCGCTCGCGAGCTCGCGGCGTAGCAACGCCACGCGATCGGACTCGTCGAGGCTCGTATAGGCGGGCGCGACGCCGGCCACGCTGAGCAGTTCCGCGGTGACGCGCTCGTGCACGTCGGCGTTTTGGCGCAGATCGAGCGCCGCCAGATGAAAGCCGAAGGTCTCCACCGCTCGAATCAGCCGCTTGAGCGCGCTGCCGCTGCCTCGTTCGAGTTTGCTCTCAGCCTCCAGCGACTGCTCGAGAACAGCCAAGTCCGCGCGCAAGCTCTGCGCATCGGGGTACGGCTCGGCGCCGACCGAGGCGGGCCGTGGCGGAGCGCGAGAGGTAAATTTCTGGTAAGTCGCGGCGAGACGAGCGTAAATACCGGTGATCGCGCGGCGGTACGGCTCATCCGCGCGCGCCGGATTGACGTCGCCGCTCGAGAGTGCCAACCGCTTCACCGGCTCCGAGACGGAGGCAAGTTCGCTGGAGACGGACAGTTCGGCGCCAAGGGCGTTCAATTGCTCCAGATAATCGACCAACAGCGCCTGAGCCGACCGGCCCAACGCCCAATGCAGCGAGTCCGCCGTCACATGGGGGTTGCCGTCGCGATCGCCGCCGATCCAGGTGCCGAGGCGCAGAAAGCTGGCCGGACGGTGACCCAGCAAGCGTTCCCATCGGGCATACAGAATGGGGACGACGGGCAAGAACACATCCCGTAGGTAGGTCAGCGCCGTATCGACTTCATCCGCCACGTACAGCCGTTCGCGCCGCAGTGCGCGTGTCTGCCACGCCAAGGCAATTTGGGCGGCAATTGCCTCGACGATCAGTTCGCCGTCCGCAGTTTCGTCCGTTCCGCCATCGCGCCGTCGCATCAGCGCGGCAATGCGATTGCGGTGATCGAGCATGCTTTTGCGCATGACTTCGGTGGGATGGGCGGTCAATACCGGCACGATCAATGCGCGGTCCAGCAACGCCGCAGCCTGTAGGGACGATATGCCCTGCGTGTTCAAGAAAGCGAGAGTCGACGCCAGCGTGGCCTCGTTTTCGGCAACCGCGCCTTGCCTGTCTTCGGCGAGGTTGGCCAGCATCGAGAACAGCATGAAACTGCGCACGAACGCGACAGTCTCATCGAGAGACAAGGTTTCCAGGTCGGTCGCCAAACCACGCGGATTGGCAATGCCGCGATAGCGGTCGACCGACGCCGCGCGTATCGCCTCGATGCGCTGAAATAGCGTATCGCCCCCATAGCGACGAATCACATTTCCCAGGAGCCTACCGAGAAACCGTACATCCGCGTTCTGAGTAATGGTGGGCTTCGTTGATGTCATGGTGTACGGGACCGTTAGCGACAATACTGCATGTCAGCAGGGATCCGCACTTCTGGAATGGAACCCACCGTGGAAACGAACCCCGTTTCAGTGTAATATTTAATATATCTGATTCAATGCATGCGGGGCATGGATTTGCCTAAGGTAACCAGAAGATCTTTTCTGCTGGCTTCTGCGGCGTTTCCGGTTGGCTGCGCGATCAGCCGGCGCGGAGCCGAACGGGGCGCGCCCTCCCCCGAAGTCCGTCAACCCCTGGCCGGTCAATCATGGCACTTCATAAAGCGGGACTTGTTTAATGGCGCGCTCGTCGACACCCAAGTCGATCAAGTCGCCGCAGTTGGCCGCACTATAGATATCGATTCGCACACGGAGAGCGACAAGGACGAACAGGGGTCCTCCCCAGGAACCAGGTCCTGGCTGCGCAAGTATTTTGACCATCCCAGAGTCGGCGCCGCGTTGCCGAGCGAGATACAGGGTCCCTGGGGGATGGTGTTAGTGGACCCTCATTGGAGCCAGGTGCAAGTGTACGAGTCGCCGATCCCCCTATGGCCGACTCGACTTGAGCCCGGTTGGCAGGTTCACATCCGCTCAGAATACCGGACCTCCGAGGATGGCGCCGGATTGGCGTGGGAACAGACCATGAAGGCCGAGGCCTGGGAGACCATCACGGTGCCGGCCGGCCAATACAAGGCGCTGCGGTACAAGAACTTCATCAATTTTGAAAATAGCGATGTTGGGCGAACCAACTCGGTACGCCGTGAAACCATCTGGCTCGCTCCCGAGGTGGGTCGCTGGGTGGCGAGAGAGAGCAGCGGCACTTACTATTTGGACGACTCCGTCATCGACGCGCCATACAACGAAAGCAGCTATCGCTGGGAATTGTTGGGATGGACATAGCGGACACGGAGAAAATATGGACGGTTTGATCGACCTCGAGCAACATGAAGAATCCGGCGTGGGAAGGGAACATGGCGATACCGCTCTGGTCAATTTCACCGAGCCGAAGACTGGCGCTCGGTCAGTGACGGCGCTCGCGTAACGGCTGCTCATACAGTGCGGATCGGTAAATGAAATTTTGCGTCTTTGGTGCCGGAGCTATTGGCGGCTATGTCGCGGTGGGGCTGGCCTCGGCGGGCCACGACGTGTGCGTCATCGCTCGCGGCGCTCATTTAGAGGCCATTCAACGACGAGGCCTTAAACTCGTGCAGCAGGGTCGCGAAACGGTGGTCCACGTCGCCGCCGGCGCCGATCCGCGGGCGTTCGGTACCCAAGATTTCGTCATCTGTGCCCTCAAGTCGCATCAAGCCTACGAGAGCGCCGCTTCGTTTGCGCCGCTCTTGGGTCCATCCACCGCCGTGCTGACCGCCATGAATGGAATTCCATGGTGGTACTTTTATCAGTCGGGAGGCCGCTTCGAGGGTCATTGCCTCGAATCGATCGATCCGGGCGCTCGGCAATGGAATAGCATTCAGCCTCGACGCGCGCTCGGCTGCGTAGTCGAGCCGGCCTGCGAGGTGGTCGAACCCGGCGTCATCGTCCATCACCAGCTCAATCGATTCACGATCGGAGAACCCGACGGCAGCCGTTCGAGCCGGATCATGGCATTGAGCCGGGCGCTAACCGAGGCGGGATTCGAGGCACCGGTGCGCGATAATATACGTTGGAACATCTGGCTCAAGCTCTGGGGCAACGTATGCTTCAACCCCATCAGCGCCCTGACCGGCGCTACGCTGGACCGCATGCTGGGCGAACCGGCGTTGCTCGCGCTATGCAAGACGATGATGCTCGAGACCAAAGCCGTCAACGAGGCACTCGGGATTCAAATCCCGGCCGAGATGATGGATCGCCGGCTTGCGGCTGCCGCAGCGATTGCCGGACACAAGATGTCGATGCTGCAGGATTTGGAGCGCGGCCGTCCATTGGAAATCGATGCGCTCGTCACGGTCGTACAAGAGCTCGGGCGGCTTACCGGTGTGACGACTCCGACTATCGATGCGGTTCTCGCTCTGGTACAGGAGCGCGGTCGCGCGCTGGGGCTGTATCATCCGGTCGCGGCCCCGCGCGCCGCTTGATGGATCCACGACGAAGTAGGGGACCAGTATGACGACGGCTTATATCACTCATTCCGACTGCCTGCGTCACGACATGGGCGACGGCCATCCCGAATGCCCGGCCCGCCTGAACTCGGTCAACGACGCCATGCGCGCCTCCGGGCTGTTGGCTGATTTACGCTGTTTGGAGGCCCCTCTGGCGCAGGCCGCGGATCTCAAGCGCGTGCACGATGCCGCCTATGTGGACTTGATATTTGAACATGCGCCGGTCGAGGGACGCCTACAGCTCGATCCCGATACGGCAATGAATTCCTACAGCCTCGATGCGGCACGCCGCGCGGCCGGTGCGGGCATGCTCGCCGTGGATGATGTAGTTGCCGGACGCTCGTCCAGCGCATTTTGCGCCGTGCGGCCGTGCGGCCACCACGCGACGCGCGTGTCCTCGATGGGATTTTGCATTTTCAACAACATCGCCGTCGCCGCCGCCTATGCGCTGCAGACCAAGGGTCTCGAACGCATCGCCATCATCGACTTCGATGTTCATCACGGCAACGGAACCGAGGATATGTTCAGCGCTCCGCAGTGGCGTAGCCGAGTACTCATGGCGAGTTTTTTTCAGCACCCGTTCTATCCCTACAGCGGCACCGAAAGCCCCGCGCCCAACATGATCAATGTGCCGCTGGCAGCCGGCAGCGGAGGCACTGCGGTAAAGGCTGCGGTTGAAGAAGAGTGGCTGCCCGCGCTGGAGAAATTCATGCCCGAGATGATCCTTATTTCCGCGGGTTTCGACGCGCACCGCGAAGATCTGTTGGGCGGCATGTCGCTGGTCGAAGCTGATTATGCGTGGATCACGCAGCGGTTGATGGAACTCGCCGGCCGTCATTCGCAGCGCCGAATCGTTTCGATGCTGGAAGGGGGCTACAACTTATCCGCTCTCGGCCGCAGTGCCGTTGCGCATGTCAAAACCTTGGCCGAGGGGCACGTATCGTGACAGCCGTACCCAGTGAAATGACAGTGATTGAAATCGCGGCGCCCGGCGGACCGGAGCAACTCAGATGCGCGGTACGTCCGGTGCCGCGACCCGGCGCTCGAGAAGTGCTCGTGCGGGTTGCCGCGGCCGGCGTCAATAGACCGGATGTCATGCAGCGGCAAGGCCGGTATCCGCCGCCGGCGGGGGCCTCGGATATTCCAGGACTGGAAGTCGCCGGCGAAGTCGTGGCTCTGGGATCCGAGGTCGCCGGCGTAGCCGTCGGCGATCAAGTCACGGCGCTGCTTGCCGGCGGCGGCTACGCCGAATACGCGGTCGCCGCCGCGCCGTTGTGCCTGCCCGTGCCGCGCGGCCTGACCATGGTGGAAGCGGCCGCGTTGCCGGAAACTTTTTTCACCGTGTGGACCAATGTTTTCGAGCGGGGCCGGTGCAAGCCGGGTGACAACGTGCTGATTCATGGAGGCACGAGCGGTATTGGAACGACCGCGATTCAACTTGCGGCCGCGTGGGGCGCACGCGTGTATGCGACCGCCGGATCCGATGAAAAGGCGCGCGCCTGCGAGCGGCTCGGAGCGGTACGCGGAATCAACTATCGCACGCAGGATTTCGTGGAACTGATCCGCCAAGACACCGCGGGTAAGGGCGTCGATGTAATCCTCGATATGGTCGGCGCAGACTACTTGGATCGCAATTTGCAGGTCGCGGCGGTCGAAGGGAGGTTGGTCATCATTTCCATGCTCGGCGGCTCACGCGCGGAAATTAAACTCAATCATGTAGTCACCAAGAGACTGACCGTTACCGGATCGACTCTTCGAGCGCGAAGCGTGGAAGAAAAAGCGGCCGTCGCCGACGCCGTCCGCAGCAACGTCTGGCCGTTACTGGTCGCGGGTCGTGTGCGGCCGGTGGTTCATGCAACGTTCCCGTTTGCCGAGGCGGCCGCCGCGCATCAGCTCATGGAGTCGTCGAATCACATCGGTAAGATCGTGCTGACCATGTGAATCCTCCGCGGCGGATCTTCGAAAGATGACGCCGCGGTGGCCCGCTCTCAATGATGCGAGCACATGGCAAGCAAAAGGATTATCGGAATAGGCACACCGAGCATCCACAGCAAAATTCCGCGACCCATAATTAGCTCCTTAAGAATATTTATACGCGCTCAATCATGTCGGGGCTAGATTGCCGGATTCCGCGAGAATCGTTTATCCTCGGGGCCGAGGTATATGGTGTAAGGGCCGTCTTACGCCATGCTCGCGATGGTCGATGTCTACGCGCGCAGGCTTACGCCCGCAGCGGTTCGCGCACCCTGTCATTTGATCGCGTCGGCTAGGGCCCCCGCGGCAAAGAACCTGCAGTTGTTGCGGCCGTTGTACTTGGCCTGGTACATGGCGAAATCGGCGCATCTCAGCAACGCATCGCCGTCGACGGCATCGTTTGGGAATATGGCGACGCCGATGCTGGCCGTCAGACGCATTTCGTGCTCCCCGATCCGATACGGCGCATCCAGCGCGGCCAGGATCTTCTCGGCGCAAACGGTAGCGTCGTCGATCCGCACGATGTCGGCCAGCAAAACGACGAATTCGTCGCCGCCTTGCCGGCTCACCGTATCCGAACTGCGCACGCACCCGAGCAATCTTCGCGCTACCGTCTGCAGCAGCTTGTCGCCGATGGCGTGTCCCAAAGAATCATTGATGTGTTTGAACCGATCGAGATCGACATACAGCAATGCCGCATACGCGCCATGGACCCGTGCATTGGCCATGGCGAGCTCGAGCCGGTCGCTGAACAGCGCTCGATTCGGCAAGTCGGTCAGGCTATCGTGCAGCGCCAGCCGCTCGAGTCTTCGCGATAGCTCGCGCGCCGCCGTTACATCATGCGCGACCATCACCGCGCCGATGACGCCTCCATTTCTGTCATGAATCGGCGCGGCGGAAACCTCCACCGCAATGTCCTCTCCGTCGCGCCGGATGAGTACGCACACGGCGTCCAGCGACACCCTGCGGTTTTCGATGATCGCCCGCGCCGTGGGGCAAGCGATCTTTTCACGCGTCGTCGCATCAATGAGCCGAAATACGTCGTCGACCGCGCTGCTGGAAGCGTCGATCTGCTTCCATCCCGTCATCGTCTCGGCGACGATATTCAGGTAATTCACCCGGCCGCTGAAGTTCGTGGTGATGACAGCGTCGCCGATGGAGTTCAGCGTCACCTGGGCCCGCTCTTTTTCCTCGAACAGCTCATCGGCGTTTGCGAGCAGCGACTCATTGCTGGTCTGCAGCGCTACTTCCGCCGCATGCCGGCGCGCGCGCGACACGACTACGGTGCCGGCGAACCGTCCGTGTTCATCGCGCATTGCAACCGCGTTGTACTCGATCTCGACTTGCAACCCTCTTCTATTGACCAATGCCGCATGGCTGAGAGACGTTGTGAGTTCATCGGAATCGTAAATCCCCTCGAAGGGTCTTTCGATCACCTTGTCGGTTTCCTGATCGATGAGAAACAAGACTTGGGTCAATTGCTTGCCGACCGCTTCGGTCGCCCGCCATCCAGTCATCGATTCGGCGGCAGGATTCAGATAGGTGATGTGTTCGGCTGAATCAGTCGCAATCACGGCGTCGACGACCGTCGCAAGGGCAATGTCCAATAGGCGGCAGGGATTGTTACGGGTCACTGCCTCTGATTCCAGTGGTTCGGGATTCGGTCGGTTCACTCTATCAAGTCCGCGAAATCGTGGTCTCAAAAAATCGCGGTCTTTCTCATACCAACCCATCGGACTGCCTCTCATTTGCGGCGCGGATAAGTCCTACAGCGCCGCGGACCAGAGGTTGACTAGACTAGAGGTTGGCCCGAATCGTCGCGTCGGTCAGACGGGAGACGAAGGACTCGTGCCAGCGGCTAATGGTATTGGCCCGCAACGCAGCCAGCATGCTCCCGTGTCGCGAGCGCCGTTCTGCGAGCGGCATCGCCAGGGCCTGTTGCAGCGCGAGCGCGACGGCGGCTTTATCATAGGGGTTCACCAGCAGAGCGCCGTCGAGTTCCTGCGCTGCGCCTGCGAGACTCGACAGCACCAACGCGCCCGGATCTTCGGGGTCCTGTGCCGCGACAAATTCTTTGGCGACCAAATTCATGCCGTCTCGTACCGGAGTGACCACAGCCACGTTCGTGACGCGCAGGAACCCGCTCAGTGTCTGATGCGAGAAGTCCTTGTTAAGATATCGGATCGGCGTCCAATCGGTGTCGGAGAACTGTCCGTTGATGTGTCCCGCCGCGTGTTCCAGCTTGTCGCGTATGTCGGCGTAGGCGGCCACGTTGATCCTGCTCAACGAGGCAATTTGAATGAAAGTAATCTTGCCTTGAAGGTCGGGATTCAATTCGAGCAGTGCCTGGTAAGAGGTGAAGCGCTCTACCAATCCCTTGCTATAGTCCAAACGATCGACGCCGAGCAGCAGCTTGCGCCCCAATATACCGTGCACCAGCCGTTTGACCTGCTCGTCGTCGCGGACCGCCTCCTCCGCCTGACTTGCAATCACATCGACGTCGACGCCTATCGGAAACACGCCGACGCCGATTTCGCGCCCGCCGAGTTCAATGGTTTCGTCGTGAAACACCGCTTCGCCGTGAAATACCGCTTTGACGGCCGATTGAAATCCGTCCAAATCCTCGGCCGTTTGAAAACCGACCAAATCGTACTGGCACATGTCGCGAACGAGTTCTGCGTAGTTCGGCAGCAGACGTAAAACGGCTATGTTGGGATACGGGATGTGTAGAAAAAAGCCGATCCGCGCCGTGACTCCCGCCTGCCGGAGCAGGCTTCCAAGCGGAATGAGTTGATAGTCATGGACCCATATGACATCGCCCTGCTCGACTAGGTTGCTGAGCACCGTGGCGAAATGGCGATTGATCGCCATGTATGCGTCGAACTCCGAAGGATCATAGCGAAACGCGCCGGGAAAATAATGGTGCAACGGCCAAAGCGATCCATTGCAAAAGCCGTTGTAGTACTTATCGAAACTCGCAGTCGGCAGATCAATGGTCACGAACCGAATGCCGTCTTTCTCGTGCACCTCCGGATCGGCAGATGGGGAATCTTGCGTCTTACCGCTCCAACCGAACCATACGCCGCCCTCCGGGCCGCGCAGTGCAGCGAGTACGCCGACGGCAAGTCCACCCGCTGAGACGCTCTGATTGGGAATCGCAATGCGATTCGAAACTACCAGCAAGCGCGCCATGGCGCCGCCTCCTTGGCGCGAGGCGACTGATTGATCCTCAATGGCACCTCCGCGAGTTGTCGTACGTTAAGTCTATACGACCGGGTTTCGCTCCAACCCCATAAGCGCTTGGGCAGAAGCCGCATATGGATGACGGAGGAATCTGACACTCAGCCTCGTCAGGCCGCTTCCATGCCATGCCGCCGTTTGGAGCCCAAGGACGCAGGCGATGCCATGTAGTCCAATAGCGCGCGCGCCGCTTCCTGATCGCCGCAGCCCACGGCGATAGCACCGGAAAAAATCGTGATGCTCTGAATCTCAGGCGGCAGCGGCCCGATGACCTCGATACCCGGAAGGTTCAATAGTTCGCTCAATTGCTGGAATCCAAGCTCGGCCGCTCCGCTGGCGACCAGCGACCCCACCGGTACACCGGGAGGCGGGACCACGATACGGCTGCGGATGTCCTCGAGAATACCCCAACGTTGGAACATTTCTTCCAGATATATGCCGCTCGGACCTGTCGAATAGCTCAGGCTTCGTGCGGCCAGCACCGCCTCCTTCACCGCCTCCTCAGAACCGATAGCAGGCGTCGGGCTGCATGCTCTGACGGCGATCGCTATGCCCGACTTTACGAGATCCACGCGGCTACCGGCCAACAGTTTCTTTTCGGCGATCAGTTTGTCGATGGCATTGCTCGCGAGGACGACCACATCCACCGCCTCTCCCGTTTGAACGCGTTTGGCGACGTCGACGCCGCCCGCCGCTTCGGCGGTAACCGACCGGGCCGCGGCGCGCTGATAGTGGGACACCATTTCGCCCAGCACCTCGCGAGTGGCCATTGAGGAAATCAACTTGAGCGGGCTGGGCGGCATGATTGACCGCAATCTTACCTGTCGAGCTCCGCATAGTGCCGAAAAATCCCTTCTTGATTGAATGGGAGACGGCGGCGCGACGCAAGGTACGCGGCAATCCGCGGGCGTTCCTGAACTCTTGCGTGCAAGGCGAACAGGCCCCGATAACTTCGCGCGGCCTTTGCCATCGCGAGCGGAAATGCGTAGCTCAAGCCGGCAATGACTTGAAACAACGAAAGATCCACAGAAGTCAGTTTCGCGCCGACCAAATAGCGGTCGCTGCGCGAATTGCGCGCCAATACCCGTTCGAAGTAACCGAGGAACTTCGGTGCCCGGCTCTTGAGAAAATCATCGGCGCGGCGCCGTGCCTCTCGCTTCTGATCCTCGTAGTAGAGGCTGGAGGAGACGGGGTGATGCGTATCGTGTATCTCGGCCACGAAATCCGCAATCGTGAGTTGCAGTTCGTGCGTCCACAGCCGCCCGGCCTGATCCTTCGGCACGAGGCCGTGCCGAGATCCCAGAAACTGCAGAATATTGGCCGTCTGTCCGATGACGAGCCGTCCTGCCTTCAGAAACGGCGGCGCGAACGGCGGGCGCCGGATGTCGCGGCCCTGCAGAAAACGCATCAGCGCCCCTACGCCGGCGCCTTTTCCGGAGCCGCGCGCAACGTCCACATAGTGCGCACCCACCTCCTCCAGGAGCAGCCGCACGAACTCCCCGCGCCCTTGAATCGTCGGCCAGTAGTAAAGCTCATAGATCATTGTCATTTCTCCTTACGGGGTACCCCCGCGATTGCCGTCCGTGCGGCGCGTGCGATCGTCTCGCGATGCGCGGGCGCCCGCAAATCATAGGTGATTTCGAGCTGCGCGCCTTTCCTCCGCAACCCACGGTTGCATATGTTGAAAGGGTGGCGCCCCGGATACTTGTGGCCGGTGGAGATCACATCGAATCCCGCGGCCGCCAGCTCATGCGACAGTCGTTCCGCCAACTCCATGTCGAGCCCCCCGACAAATATCTGTGCGCGGCCCATGCAGCCGTGAACGCTCAGGACAATTTCGCGACGAGCCGCCATCGCAAGGCAATCCGGATGATCGAACCGGTGGCTGGTGATATGCAAGTCACGATTGCGGCCGTACGATTTCAGGCCTTCGAAGCAGAACAAACTGTATTCCGTGCCCGCAATCAGCGCGGCGATCTCGGACGTTCCCACCTCGATCAGCCCGCCGTGGGGAGCGAGGATAACGGCGCGCGAATCGGGGCGGTCGAGTTGTGTGACGCGAAAGTCTCTGCCGGGCGTTTCGTGCTGCGCAAGTTCCGCGAATGAGGCGTACGTGCTCACGCCGCGTCTAGATTCCGACCGCATCCAGCGTGCGGTACGCGAACACCGAGGGCGCCAAGAACCAAGGGGCACCGAAATAATAGGGCCGCGACGGAAATGGCAGATCATCGAGAGCGGTGCGGCCCTCCTCGAGACCAACCATTTGTTGTCCGATCCGCCGCCCGAAGTAGGGCGCGAGCGGCACGCCTTGACCGCAATATCCCATGCAGTAGTAAATCCCCTTGTGCTGCCCCAGATGCGGCAGCGAATCGAAGGTGTATGCGACCCACCCCACCCAAGCGTGCGCGATTCGCACCCCCTGCAGCTGCGGGAAAATCTCGCACAGCATGCCGTGCAGCCGCGGTACGCAGGAGAGCGGATCTTTCTCCGCCAATGCCGCCCGACCGCCGAAGATGATGCGCTCGCCATCGGGAGAGGGCCTGTAGTAAACCACCACGCGTCGCGAATCGACGACATTGCGGCCGTTCGGGATGAGCGCGCGAACCCTCTCGATTCCCAATGCCTCCGTGGCAATTTGATAGCTGCCGATCGGAATCACGCGCCGGCGATGCCATGGAGACACGGGTCCCGAGTAGCCGTTCGTGGCGATCAAGACCTTGCGTGCCTGGAGTTTTCCCTGCGGTGTTTTGATCTCGAACCCACCCCCGTACGCTTGAATGGATTCGACCGGGCAATGATCCAGCACGGTGACGCCGCCCTCCTCTGCACGCCGCAATAGAGCCAGCAGCAATCGCACCGGATCAACGGCTGCGTCCTCGTGATAGACGCAGCCGCCATGATAGAAATCGCTGGCGATTTCCTGCCTCTGGTCGGCCCTTGAAACGACGGTGATCTTTTGCTCGAGGCCCCGCGGCTGATCCTGCGCGTCCCGCGCCATCGCCGCGAAATGGCGCGCGGTATGAGCGCCGAAAAAACAGCCGCGTTCTCGCCAATCGCAATCGATGCCCTGCTCGGTCGCCAGCGAGCGTAAGTAGGCCACGGCTTCGCGGCCTTCCTGACATATCGAGTACGCCCTGCTTGCGCCGTAGCGCGACTTCAGCGCCATGAACGACGGCTTGATGCTATAGGCCACCTGCCCGCCATTGCGGCCGGAACAACCCGCGCCCATGCCCCCGGCCTCCAACACCAAGGTGGCAGCGCCGGCCGCCGCCGTCTCGCGGGCGGCGGACAATCCCGTGTAACCCGCGCCGACGATGAGCACGTCGACTCGAGCGGGAAGGGGGAGCCGCGGTAAATCCCGTCCTGAGCCATTTTCCTGCCAATAGGGCGTCGCGAGAACATCCATGCCGCTAAGCACCGTCCATGTCAATAATGAGGCGGCCGCTCATCCTCCGGCGGCCGGCGCTCTTCGGGTTGAGCGGCCTCGAGCCGTTCCGACACTTCTTTGATGCGCACGCCCAGTGCTCGAATTTCCTGTTGCTGGCGAAACACGACGTCGCTCAGATCAGCGTTCGCTCGCTCGAGGAACGCAATCTTGATTTGGATTTGCTCCAGCGTCTCATCGTCCATCTCAAGTACCGCAGAATGTTTGCAACACGCGCTCCTCGGGCCGCGGCGGATTGGCATAGGCCGCAAACGACGGCTGCTCCTCGTACGGGCGCGACAGGATACGCGATAGCTCCTCGAACGGTGCGTAGTCGCCGCGCTCGACCGCCGCGACGATGACCGCTTCAATACGATGATTGCGCGGGATGACGGCTGGATTGACCAAGCGCATGAACGCGGCATGCTCGCTTCCCGGCTGCGGTTCGCGTGCCAGGCGCGACCGCCAAACTTGCACCCATTCCCGGAATGCCGCCGGTTCCGCAAATAGCCCGTCCAGCGCAGGATCCGCCCCGCCCTCAGCGGCGGCGCACAGCCGGCGGAATGTCAGCGTAAAATCCGCACCGCTGCCCTGCATGACATCGAGCAGTCCTCGAATCATTTTGAGGTCGCCTTCCTCTTCCAGGAAGAGTCCGACTTTCCTACGCATACCCGCGAGCCAGTACTCGTCGAATTCTTTGGAGAAGTCCGCGATCACCGCGGTGGCAAGCTCTACTGCGCGATCGCTCTGCCCATCGATGAACGGTAAGAGAGTCTCGGCGAACCGCGCCAAGTTCCATTGCGCTGCCGCCGGCTGATTCATGTAGGCGTAGCGGCCGCCGTGATCGATGGAACTGAACACCGTCGCGGGATCGTAGGCATCCATGAACGCGCAAGGCCCGAAGTCGATGGTTTCGCCTGAGATCGCCATGTTGTCGGTATTCATGACCCCATGAATGAACCCCACGCTCATCCAGCCGGCGACGAGTCTGGCTTGACGCTGCATCACGGAGCGCAGCAACTCGAGATACGGATTCGAAGCGGACGCTACGCCGGGATAATGGCGCTCGATCGCATAGTCAGCGAGTCGTCTGGTCGCGTCCTCGTCCCCGCGCGCTGCGAAGTACTGAAAGGTCCCCACCCGCACGTGGCTGGCGGCGACGCGCGTCAGAATCGCCCCCGGTACTCCTCGTTCGCGGAATACGACTTCGCCGGTTGCGACCGCCGCCAACGCGCGGGTCGCCGGAACCCCAAGAGCGTGCATGGCCTCGCTGACCAGATACTCGCGCAAGACGGGCCCCACCGCCGCGCGCCCGTCACCGCCTCGTGAATATGGCGTACGACCGGAACCCTTGAGTTGGATATCGCGGCGCCGGCCCAATCGGTCACGCACTTCTCCCAAGAGGATGGCGCGCCCGTCGCCCAGCTGCGGTACGAATTGACCGAATTGGTGGCCGGCATAGGCCATCGCAATGGGCTGGGATCCGGGAAGCAGCGTGTTTCCCGTAAAAACTGCCGCCAGGAAGTCCGGCTCAAGGCCGGCGTCCAACCCGAGCTCCGCTGCCAGCCCCTGATTGAATTGAATCAGCCGTGGATCTGCAACGCGGCTCGGATCGATGCGGGTGTAGAAATGCGCCGGCAACGCCGCGTAACTGTTGGTAAACACCAGTCCCGCTTTTTGCGCACCATCTGACGGCGTCGATTCTGCGCTTCGGTCGCTGTGCAACATGCTCCTATGTTAACAGCGATCAGTCTAAAGTCCCGTCCCCGTGCGTTGGTGGGTCTTCGCCAGGCGCGAATACAATTTCAGATAATTCTGGGCCATGTGATGTGAGGTGAAGCGGCGGTTGAATTCCGCTCGAATTCGATCGCGATCGAGGCTGCCGATCTTCGCCACCGCTTCGACGGCCTGTTGCTCGTTCTCGACGATGAAGCCGGTGACGCCGTCCTCCAGGACCTCGGGCACCGATCCATTGTTGAATGCGATCACCGGCGTGCCGCAGGCCATGGCCTCGATCATCACCAAACCGAACGGCTCGCGCCATGCGATCGGGAACACCAACGCAGCAGCCCGCCCTAGGAACTCGTTCTTTTGGTACTCGGCGATTTCGCCGACGAATTCGATGTCGTCGCCCTGCGACAGCAGGGGCTCGATGAATTCCCTGTAATATTGTTCATCGACCCTGTCGACTTTGGCGGCTATTTTGAGCGGCATGCCGGACTTCGCGGCGATTCTGATGGCGGCATCCGGCGCTTTCTCCGGCGAGATGCGCCCCAGAAAGGCCAAGTAGCCGCCGCTCCCGGTACCCTTTTGCAGCAAATCCTGCGGCAGTCCGTGGTGGACGGTCGCCACATAATTGGCTTGCGGAAGCGGATCTCGCTGCGATTCCGAGATAGAAACGACCGGCATGTCGCCGTACAGGCCGTAGAGGGGCGGCAACTCGGGCAGGTCGAGCCGGCCGTGCAATGTCGTGAGCGACGGGACGCCGAGACGGCGCAGCAACGGATAGCCGAAATAGTCCAAGTGGGCGTGAATCACATCGAACTCGTGGGCGCGCCGCGCAACCGTTTCGAGCTCCATGAATATCGGCACGAAATGATCCTTGACGGTCGTATCGAGCCGCAACGCACGCGGCCATATGGCATGCAGCTCGGCCTTTGTGGTGCTGTCGCCAGAAGCAAACAGCGTGACGTCATGTCCGAGTTCGACCAAGGCATCCGTCAGATAAGCGACTACACGCTCGGTTCCGCCATAGAATTTTGGCGGCACGGCTTCCGTGAGCGGTGCGACTTGTGCAATTCTCATATTAGATTTCCGCTCCGGTAAAGGATTATTCTAGTCAGTATGACGTGTCGATGCGACTGGAGTTCCCATCCTTCGTCGCTGGGTGTGGAACCGACGCTCGCGCGTCGACTCTCATGATGATGGATTTGTCGCTCGTGCGCGTTGCAATAACCGCGCTGCAAATTTTACAAAAACTGCAACTGACGTGGGGCCTGCGTGAATATATCCTCTTTGGTCAACTCTGAATCGGATCAGTCGGTCGACGACCCCGTTGCGACCCCGCAATACGCCATTGCCGTAAGCGCCTCGCTGCAGGAACGGCGAACTAGAACCTTGAAGCACGGCGACACCTTCGCCGTGTTCGATCAGCGGGGCGACATCGGCGGCGAACTGGGGAACTCCGAAGGTCTTTATCACCACGACACCCGCATTTTGTCGCAGTTTCAATTGCTGCTCGAAGAAGCGCGGCCCCTGTTGCTGAGTTCGATGACTCAGGACGACAACGCCGTATTCAGCGCCGACCTCAGCAACCCGGATTTGCTGATCGACGGTCAGATTGCGCTGCGCCGCGAACTGATCCATTTGCACCGCATTAAGTTCGTGTGGAATGCCGCCTGCTACGAGCGCCTGCTGGTGCGAAATTTCAGCGATAGTCCACTGCACGTACGCCTCACGTTCCGTTTTGCATCCGACTTTGCCGATTTGTTCGAAGTACGCGGTGAACGGCGCGCGGCGCGCGGCGAGTCATTCGCCGAGTTGCAAAGCGACCACGGCGTCATGCTCAGGTACATGGGATTGGACAAGATCGAGCGCGCCACCTGCTTGACCTTCGAGCCCGCGCCGAAAACCTTGACGACGGCTCGTGCGGCATACGAGTTGTCGTTGAAGCCCAACGAAACGCGGCGCATTTTCGTTCGATGCGGCGTTCCCGATGGGGCCGGTCTTCCCGGCGGCGCGGATGTCCGAAACGTCCCCGGCGCCAATGGCAGCGAATGGAGCGGCCGCGCGTTCTACCGGCAAATGCGGGCCGCCCGTCACGCGCTGCGTGAATCGAGCGCGCGCGCCGCCAGCATCGACAGCTCCAATTCGGTTTTCAACGAAATCGTGCGTCGTTCCGTGTCCGACTTGTACATGCTGATCACCGACACGCCGCGCGGGTCTTATCCGTACGCCGGCACGCCGTGGTTCAGCACGCCGTTCGGCCGCGACGGCCTCATCACCGCACTCATGACACTGTGGCTCGATCCCACCATCGCGAAGGGAGTGCTCCACTTTCTGGCCGCCACCCAGGCCACGGCGATCGAACCGGAGCGCGATGCGGAGCCGGGGAAAATATTGCACGAAATGCGTCATGGCGAAATGGCCAATCTGCGCGAGGTGCCCTTCGGCCGGTACTACGGCAGCGTCGATTCCACTCCGCTGTTCGTCCTGCTGCTCGGCGAGTACTTCGTCCGTACCGGCGACTTGGAGACCGTGCGCTCGCTGTGGCCGAACGCCGAGGCCGCTTTGCGCTGGATCGACACGTACGGCGATCGCGACGGCGACGGCTTTGTCGAGTACTACCGGCAAACCCAGGAAGGTTTGGCCAATCAGGGTTGGAAGGATTCCCATGACGCCATCTTCCATAGCGATGGGCGCAGGGCGGAAGGGGCGATCGCACTGTGCGAAGTTCAGGCCTACGTCTATGGGGCGAAGCGGCACGGCGCGCTGCTTGCCGGCGCCTTGGGCCATCACGCACACGCCACCAGCCTTCAGGCGCAGGCGGTGACTTTGCGCCGTAAGTTCGAGGAAATGTTCTGGTGCGAAGATCTATCGGTGTACGCACTGGCACTCGACGGCGCCAAGCAACCCTGTCGCGTGATTTCCTCGAACTCAGGTCAGGTACTGCTCACGGGAATTGCATCGCCGGAGCGTGCGCAACGCGTCGCGCAGACCCTGCTCTCGCCCTCCATTTTCAGCGGCTGGGGCATTCGGACGGTCGCGCTCAGTGAAAGCCGCTATAACCCAATGTCGTATCATAATGGCTCCGTTTGGCCGCACGACAATGGGCTGATCGCCATGGGCATGGCACGCTATGGCCAAAAACAGGCGGCCTCTCAAGTCTTCAGCGCGCTATTCGACGCGGCCTCCTACATGGATTTGCGCCGCTTGCCCGAATTGTTCTGCGGCTTCGTTAGGCGCCAGCGCAACGCCCCCACGCAATATCCGGTGGCCTGCTCCCCGCAGGCCTGGGCCAGCGCGACGACGTTGTGCTTGCTGCAAGCCACGCTGGGACTGGAACTATTCGACGGCAGCCGCGAGGTGGCATTCTATCGGCCCGTGTTGCCGGAATTCATCGACCATGTCCACCTGCGCAATCTGCGCTTGAGCGGCGGCTCGGTCGACGTGCTGCTGCATCGCTACGGCGACGGCGTGGCGGCGACGGTAACGCGCCGCGACGGCGACGTGGTAGTCGTGGTGCGGCACTAGGCGCGCCGCCGCGTGGGCGGCTTAGGCTTGGGCGTTGCATCATCCGCCGGTTCGCTCGGCCCCGGTTCACTCCGTTGAACATCACCGCCCTCGTCGCCGTGTAGGTTGCTAGGCGCGTCATCACTAGGCGCGTCACCCCTAGGTGCATCGGTGCCAGGCACATCACGACTAGGCACATCACTACTTGCGTCACGACCGGGTGCAGCGCTGCCAGAGACATCTTGCTCCGCTTCCTTGCTGGGTCGAGTCTCCGGCATGACTAGGGCAACCAGTACGGCGGCGAGACCAATTCCCGTCAACGCGAAGAACGCCAGCCGACTCCCGAAATGATCCGCCATCCATCCCGCCGCCGGCGTACTCAACGTACCGCCGATGCCGATGCCGAATCCGACGGCGCCCAGGGACAGATTGAAATGGCCCGACCCGCCCGCGACATCGCTGACTATCAGCGGCACCATGATGCCGAAGCATGCCGCCGCGACGCCGTCCAAGACTTGCACGGTCACCAACAGCGTCGGATTTTGACTGGTCGCGAACAGCAAGCAGCGCAGCGGCAACATGCTCAAACCAATCGTCAACACGATGCGTCGACCGCGGCGTTCTGCAAGCCGACCCACGGACGGCGATGCGAGGGCAACGATGATTTGAGGCAGTACGATGCATGCCGCGATCAGCAAACTGGGGTTCGAGCCCTTCGCGGTCAAGGTGCCGCTGATCAACATCAGCAGCGGCGCATTCGCAAAGGTGAACAGCATCGCACACGCGGAAAAAATCAACAGGCGACGATCGGACAACACGTGCAGATATGCAGCGCGGCTCTCGCCCGCTTTTCGCGGCGCAGGCAGCAGCTCGCCGCCCGCAATTGCGGACCGCCGCAGCGGCAACAAGGCGAACAACGCCGGCAAGGTCAATGCGGCCGTCAAATAGAATACCGCGCGCTCCGACACGTACTGACCGCAAGCGCCCATCAGGGCGGCACCGACGCCGTTGCCGATCGCGGCATAACGCGCGTTGCGGCCGAGCCGCAGGCCCATCGCGAAGCGGCCGGCAATCACCAGACTCATTGCGGCGATTGCGGGGCCCAGCGTGCAGCTGGAAATGCCGTGCAGGATTTCGCCGAGATAGACGAACAGCGGAATCGGATGAATGGCGAACATCAACGCGCTGACCATAAAAACCAATACGCTGAACGCCGCGACGCGCGCCTTGTTCGGCATGAGGTCCACCAGCGCGCCCGCCGGCACCTGGCTTGCCATCGAGCTGATCGTGCCGATGCTGAGCGCCAAACCTATGGACGTCTGTGTCCAACTTTGGCTGCTGAGGTAGACCGCGATGAAGGGTCCAAAACCGGTCTGGATATTCGCGACGAAGAGATTGAACCAATCCAGTCCGCGGCTTGCGCCGGACCTGGTTAAGTTCGCCGAGTTCTCGTTGTCGGCCGCAGCAGGCATTCGCTCACTTCTTGTTTTCTTCGGGAGTCGGACCCGCGGCCGTGGGAGCCGAAGCTGGGGCCAGCGGCTCCATCAATGCCTGCGGACGCGGATTATCCTTGTATTCCGGCGCCGTCTTCAATTTTTCACTACTGAGGCTCAATATCAAAGACGGCGGATCGCGCTGGTCGGGGTTGAAGCGCAGCAGCGGCCATTCCACGGCGATGCGGCGATTGCCGACGCCCAAGAACCCGCCGAAGTCGACAATGGCGGCGCGCACGCGGCCGGTGGCATCGGCCAACACGTCGACGACGCGCCCGAGGTCCTCTCCCTTCGGGCTTTGAACCCGCTTGCCGAGAATGGATACTACCGACACCGGCATCGATCTGACCTGCGCGTTGACGATCCCGCCGGGCTCAGTCTCGGCCATCGCCGGGGGGCTGGGCGGCTGCGGCGGTGCTTCTTTTCGCACAGGTTTCGGCTTCGGTTTGGGCTTCTGCTTCGACTTCGTTTCGGGCGGCATGCAGGTGCAGGTCGAGGCGCCGCTGGAACCGCTCGGCTGCGAGTTCTCGTTGCCGGACTCGGGAGGATTGGGCTCGGGTTCGGTAGCCTCGGATGGTTCAGACGGCGGAGCGGGAGTCTCGGCAGTCACGGGCGGGGGACTTTCCGGCGCGGGCTGATGCGGGGCGCGCCGCATGGTGCTGCATGCCGCCAGCGTAACCAAAGCCGCCGCGATCAAGCTCAATCGTTTCCGAGTCAAGGCAACTGCTCCGCGCCCACTCTCGTTTGGCGACCATACATTCGGCTGTAGACTCCTTTGGTTTGCAGCAGGCGCCGCGGCGGCCCATCCTCGACGATGCGGCCGCGATCGAGCACCACGATGCGATCGAATGCGTCGAGCGTCGACAGACGGTGAGCTATGGCAATCACCGTGCGCCCCTTGAACAGCCGCGACAGCGCCTCCTGAATCGACTGCTCGGACTCGGTGTCGAGAGAGGAGGTCGCTTCGTCCAACAACACGATGGGCGCATTCATGAGAAAGGCCCGTGCAATGGCCAAGCGTTGGCGCTGACCGCCCGAGAGTTTCATGCCGCGCTCGCCCACCAACGTGTCGAACCCTTCGGGCAGGCGATTGATGAATTCGGTGCACTTCGCCGCCTCGACCGCGCGGAACACTTCTTCGTCGCTCGCCTCCGGACGCCCATAACGCAGGTTCTCGAGAAGCGAGCGGTGGAACAGCGAAATATCCTGCTGCACGACGGCAATCGAACTTCGCAGGCTTTCCTGCGTCACATGCGCGATGACCTGACCGTCGATGGTGACTTCCCCGGCGTCCGGATCGTAGAGCCGCTGCAGCAAGGCAATGATGGTGGACTTGCCGGCCCCGGACCGGCCGACCAGACCGATTTTTTGACCCGCCGGCACATCAAGCATGAAATTATTGAGCACGCTCTGACCGCTCGGATAGCTGAAGTTGACGTTGCGGAAACTGATCGCGCCGCCGCTGATCGCGAGCGGTTTGGCGTCCGGTGCGTCCCGCATTTCGTGCGGCAGGCCGAGCACTTGCACCGCCTCGCCGAGCTTGGCGAACTGCTGCACCATGTCCACCAGGGCCATGGCGAAATCGCGCGAGGCATGCAGTACCGTGAAACCCAGCGTGGTGGTCAAGACCACGTCGCCGGTCGAAATTTTACCGCGCCGCCATAATTCCACCGACCACACCAACACGCCGGCGGTGACGCCGAACACCGTAAACGCGTGAAACAATCTCAGCCGCTCCAAGGACCGCAGGCTGGCGCGCTGCGCCTGCATCTCGTCCTCGATTTTCGAGCTTAACCGCTCCTGTTCGCGGCGAGCGGCGCCGAAAGCGCGCACCAAACCGATGTTGCTCACGATGTCGCTGAGATCCCCGCTCACGTGCGCGGCGTGACCGGCGAAGCTCTGATGCAGTTACCGTCCATGCGAAGCCAGCCAGGCGATGGTTGCACCCAACGCGGTAACGATAAGCAGCAAGACCACGGTCAGGTGCCAATTGATCGTTCCCAACACGAGAATGCTCAAAATCACCGCGATCCCCGGCGGGATGGTCGTCCAGGTCAACGAGTTCTCGATGGTCCATGCGGCATTGGCGGCCGCCGTAATGCGGCCGGCCAGCGCGCCGGGAAAGCGTTCGACGAAGTAACGGGTGCCCTGACCGGACAAGTGGTCGAATAGGTCGAGCCGCATATCGCCGCCCACCGCGACGAACGCGTGGGTGGACACCCATCCCGCCAATCGCCACAGCAGGTTGTCCCCCGCAACGAGCCCCAGCAGCAGGCCGACCGCACCCCACAGTATGTGTATGGGCGGGCTATGGGTGCCGAGGACGTCCACCAAATGCTTGACCGCGTATTGCGAGGCGACGTTGCACCCAACCGCCGCAAGAACCGCAACGAGCACGACGCTATGGCTGAAGAGGCGCCGCCGCACATAGCGGCCGAGAAAGCTGATCGCACCTTTGGAGGCATAGCGTGGCAAGGCCATAGGTAGGTTCATGCGCCTGATCGGGGGTGGAACCTCATTCTTAGTCAACCGATAACATCGCCAGGCCGGATAAAGGTGTCAATCCTTGTCAGCATTCGCTGACACGCGCAGATCCCGCACCGCATAGTCGATCGCGTGATTCCAGGCGTTGTCGTTGTCGCCTCGAAAATCGAAACTCTTGCGCGCCGTGATCTCGCTCGTCTTCACGTCGTGAATCTCGTAAGTCAGCGTCAGAATCAATCCGCTCACCCGATTCACCCAGGCCACGAGCACCAGATCCGCATGCAACTGCCGCCCGACCTCGAGGTCGCAGCCATTGCAATCGTGCAGATAGGCCTGCTGAGAATTCAACCGATCGATGGTGTCCTTCGCGGCCAGAGTATCGAGAACTTGATACAGCCCGGTGCGCGCGAGGTCTTGGCGAAGTCTGTCGCTTTCCGTTCGCAACCGCACCGCATGCGGCGATACCAAGTCGGGCCCGCCCAAGTCTCCGGACAGTTCAATGTCAAGCACGGCCAGCCGCGGCAACTGCCGCGCGTTGGGCGCCTGCGCCGCGCCGAGCGCTGACGGTTCGCTCGCCGTCTGCGGCTCGGCGATTACCGTCGGTTGTCCGGCAGCGGTCCAAGCTTCGATTCCATCCGAAAACCAATACACCCGGCGGTACCCATAGCCGATGGCCCGTTTCGCCGCGTTCCAACTCAGCCAGCAGCGCTCGTGACAATAGACGACGAGCGGCGTATCGGTATTGCCCGCCGTGGCCAAGCCCAGGCGAGAGCGGTAAAAATCCTCAACCGCCGGCGGTATGATTCCCAACCCCGCTCCCGGCAGCCAAAGTGCACCCGGCAAAACTCGATGCGGCAGCGGCATCCATGGAGCGCCCGGCGCCAGGCTCGCGGGCTTTTGCGGCGCATTCGACGCATCGACGACCACAGCCTTGGCTTTTTTCAGCAGCGCCTGCAGATCCGCGACATGCAGGAGTGTGCCGCCATGGATGGTTGCGGGAACAGGCGCATTGACGTCGCCCAGCCAGAATCCATCGGGTTCCGCCACTCCGCCGGCGCCCTGCGCCATGAGGCTCCGCAGCAGCGCGGCAGCGGCCACGCAGAGCACAAGCGCACGGCAGCGCATAATGCCGGCCTGTCCTAACCTTGCGGCGCCGGCACGTCGAAGCTTTGCCCGAAGGTCGCGTCCTTGGTGTCGCGCACCAACACTTTGAGCTGGCCCTTTTGCGGCGGTATGAAGCCAAAACTGATGACTGGATCCGAACTCAGTGAGATATCGGAATCCAAGTGCATCACCTGCGCGCCGTTATAGCTCACATCGATGCTGCGAATGAACATCGCGGGCGTGTACAGCCGCGTAGCTTGATTCATTTGCATACCGTTGAAATTGGGATGGCGGATCATCATTTGCGCCTGCATCGGCTTGCCCGCGGCGAAAGGCTCCATGAGCCGCACCTTGATATGGCCGATATCCTGCATGGCTTGCTGCTCGTCGGCGCCCACCGGTGCGGAACATCCACCGGCCGCCTTGACGAATCGGGCAGCCGAATAAAGCTGGCCGTCGCTCGTTTCGGCGACGGCGTGTATGTACGTATAGGCATTCACGCGCACCCGGAGCTTGAGCGCATGCGGATCTGCCTGCGGTCCGAACATAAAATGCCCCGCGAGCGGCCCGGGATTAGCGTCGATGACCAGATAGACACTCTTGATGGGCTTGTCGCCCTTGAGCGTCAGGTTGACCGGCACCAGGGCGGCGTCGAGTGCACGAAGCGGCGCATCGATATCGATCCATGCGGCGCCATCCTGTATGCGCCGGTCGCCGAATATCGCGTGCTGCAGCTCCTTCCAACGCGCCGCCCGCGCGGTCTCCTCGTCGTCCGGCACAGGAGCGGCATGCGCTGCGCCGATGGCCCAAGCCAACAGCGCGATCGGCATCCACGGCCCGCGTATCATTCCCATTCGGCCTCCTTGAACGCCTGCGTGACGTTGTGACCCTGATAGTCGTCGAATAACTTCCACTTACCTCGTTCGGATCGACCGACCGATGCCGCGGCATCGCTGATGTCCATGCCGCTTTTCACCGCGACCCGGGTCTCTCGCAATAAAACATCGAGGTAGCGATCGAGATCGCGGGCGCCCGCGGGCCAGTTTACGCTCACCGGGCCATGGCCGGGTACTGCGCGCTTGGCCGGGACGGCTTTCAGAGCCTGCAATTCCTGCAGCCAGCCCTTCAATCGGCCATCGAGAGCCGGGACGCGTTCGACGAACAGCAGATCAGCGGGCAATAGCGTGGCGCTCGAGGGATCGAACACGCTGAGATCGCAATCGGAATGAGCGACAGCGTGGGCTGTGAGCACCAAGGTGCGGTCGCCGAGATCGATGAGGTCCCGATCCGCGACCAATCGCGTAGGCACGATCAGCGGCCCTGACTGGCCCTTGCCGAGGATGGCATCCAGCCCCTGGCGATAGTACTCGCCGCGCTGCGACATGGCGTTGGGCAAACGGGCATGGCCGACGAATTGCGGGGCGTCTTGTTCGAATGCGCCCGCACCGAAGATATGGTCGGGATGAACGTGCGACATCAGCACGAAGCGGATCGGCAATCGCGTCACTTCGCGAATTCGCGCACGCAAGCGTTGCCCGTCGTCCAGGCTGCCCCCCGGATCGATCACCGCCACGGAACTGCGGCCCACGATGAAGCCGGTGTTGGCGATCGCATCGCCGTTGGCGGCGCTGGCGTCCTCGTCGACGCCGCGGCGGATATGGATGCCCGGCGCCACCATCTCCGTAACGAGCGTGCCTTCCGCGCGGCCGCGTCTTACGACGGCCGCGGCACACAGCAACCCGAGGCCTCCCAGCAGAGCCTTACGCCGCGACACGCGCCGCTGATGAGACATCTTCAGCCCTTGCGGCAGACCATGAGTATCTCATCGACATCGTCGGTTCCGATCATGCCTGAATGAAACTCCAGCTTTTTTTGAAGCCGCAATCCCAGCGGCATGAAGGCGCAGTTGTACCACCACAATGCCCGTTCGCGTTGATGCGTCAACCACCACATGCCGAGATCGAGCAGGCGTGATGACCGCGGCTGCATGCCGAAGACCGCGCTCCGCTCGACGACCAGACGATGCTCCGCTAATTTCCCGCACAACCGTTCCGGTTCGTAGCGGCGACGATGTCCCACGAAGTCGTCGAACGACGTCCAGCGCGTAGGATGCAGCGGCACGGATAGCATGATGGCCGCTCCGCCTTTGGCCACTCGCGATATTTCCGACAGCGCCCCATCCTCATCGTCGACGTGTTCGACGATGTCGAGCGCGCACACCAGATCGAAGCTATCGTCCGCGAACGGCAGGGAGGTCACCTGACTCAAAGTCACGGACGCGCCGCGGCCGTAAAGTTTGGCAAGTGCCGGTTCGCTGATGTCGACGAAGTGCGTATTCTCGAGCGGTAAACGGGGCCGCAGGCCCGGCGCCACCTCGAGCCGCGGGCCGCCTTGCGCCAGCAGCGATTGGACCAGCGGCCAGGTGTTGAATCGGTGCGGTTCGACCAGGCGCGCGCCGGCCCACAACGAGTCGTAATAATGGCGATTGGCGTCGAGAAGCTCTCCCGCGCTGCGCACCGGCGACACCTCTGGCTGCATCATGCCGGCACTCTAGCATGCGGCTACGCGCGGCCAGATGCGAACAAAGCCAGCATATCCTCCTCTTCCTCGGGTTCGGCCGTCTTGGGCGCGAGAAGCGCCGCGCATTGCTCGGCCGGCATGGGCCGCGCGAACAGGAATCCCTGACCCACGGTACAGCCCAATTTCCGCAGTATCTCCGCCTGCTGATAGGCCTCGATACCTTCGGCGATGACTTGGATTTGCAAGTGACGCGCTATGGCGATGATCGCGCTGACGATCGCAAGATCGCTCGAATCCGTCACCAGATCGCGGACGAAGCTGCGGTCGATCTTGAGTGTGTCGACACGCCAATTCTTCAGATAGCTCAAACTCGAATAGCCGGTGCCGAAGTCGTCGATGGCGATCCTGATGCCGAGATCGCGGAGCCGCGCCATCGTATCCTGCCGATTCTCGCCGGACTTGGCCTGATTGCTGTCGAACACGGCACGCTCCGTCATCTCGAGCTGCAGCATTTCCGGCTTCAATCCATGCGTTTTGAGCAAGGTCGAGATCGTCGATTGGAGTTCGCCCCGCTGCAGCTGGGCCGGCGCGACATTCAGTGAAACGGGCACCAGCTCCAATCCGGCGCCGCGCCAGGCACTCATGGTCTGCAATGTGCGATGCAGGACGAAATTGCCCATGGGCACGATCAGCCCGGTCTCCTCGGCCACGGGTATGAATTGGTCGGCGGGTATCATTCCGTGCACCGGGTGGTGCCACCGCATGAGGGCCTCGAGCCCGACGATCTTGCGCGTGAGAAGATTGACGAACGGCTGGTAATGCACGTCGAATTGCTTGAGCCGCAATGCTTCGCGAAGCGACGCCTCCATGGCCACGCGCTGTTTGAGCTTGCGATTCATGATCGGGCTGAACACCTGCACATTGTTGCGGCCGCGATCCTTCGCCTGATACATCGCAGTGTCGGAATGCTTGAGGAGTTCGCCCATGTCGGCCCCGTCACGCGGGAAGATGCTGATTCCGACGCTACCGGTCGTTTGCAACGGATGCCCATCGATGACGATGGGCCTGTTGAGCGTATCGATGATGCGGCCGGCGCCCTGGGTCACTTCGTCGTAGGATTTCACGTCGCGAAAAATCACGACGAACTCATCGCCGCCCATCCGAATGACGACGTCGAACGCCCGGACGCACGCCTGCAGTCTCGCGGCGACCTCCTGCAGCAGCTTGTCTCCCGTCTCGTGGCCGCGCGTGTCATTGATGTGCTTGAACCGGTCCAGGTCCAGGAACACGACCCCCAGCATGACGCCGCCAGCCGCGGCCTCGGCGATGGCCTGCGGCAGGAAGCTCGCCAGATAATGGCGATTGGGCAAACCCGTCAGTTGGTCGTGGTGAGCCATCCGATCGAGCCGCTGCTGATTGTCGATGAGCTGCTGTTCCGCTTTACGCCGCACCGATACGTCATGCGTCACGTAGGCCAGCACATCGCGGCCATCCGCGTCGAGCGTATTGCAACGCACTTCAATGTCGATGAGCGCGCCGTTCTTACAGCGCTGCTGAATGTTCAGAGCCAATCTGGAATCGGCGTTGCGCAATCGCGCGAGTACGCTTTCCGAGGATGCGGTGCCGTCCGCAAAGATGTCGGGCAAAGTGAGCGCCGCCGCTTCGTCGCTGGTATAGCCAAGCCGCGCGAGAAACGCGGGATTGCAATACTGCACCTGATGGGTTGCCGAATCGACTATGACGATGCCGTCGTTGGTCTGATCGATGATGGCTTTGTATCGCGCGTCCACCGATCGTTGATGTCGAAAATGTCTTTTCAGCGCGAACAAAACGCCGCCGGCGAGCACACCGGTGAGCAGCACCAGAAGACCCGCCAGTGCCCAGCCGAAGGCGCCGCGCCGCCACTCCCGATAAGTCAGGCCAAATAGCAGGAATAAAGCGCAGCCCGCCAAAACTGCGCCGGCCAACAGTGCCGACCGCCGGACGAGCAGCGCCTCAACGCGCTCGGGGAAACTCACGGACTTCCCGATCCAGACGAAAGCGGCGAGCGATACCCGAGCTATTCAACATAATTAAGCTGACAATGACCGGCCAGCACGGAGTATGTCGGATGCCGCTCGGCGCGGCTGATATGCGCCGCACAATCCCGGGTAATACAGAGCGCTAAATCGCTAGGCGGCGAATATAGTCGTGGCGCTTCTTGGTCGATCTTGCCGAAGTTCCATTGACCGCATCGGGCTCGGTCGCCGCCAATAAATCCTCGATGACCCGCGCCAGGTGATCGCGCATGGCATTGCGGGCGGCCCTCGGGTCGTGCCTACCCAATGCGACGAGAATGCGTCGATGCTCGCTCACGCGCGGCTGTACTCCAACGCGGCGCGCGCGTTCCAACATGTAGACGCACAGCGGAGACTTGTGCCGCATGTCCAGCAGGTTCTCGATGACGGACGCGATCGCCGTGTTGCGGGTGGCCCGGGCGATCGCGATGTGAAATCTTCGGTCCGCGGTCCAGTCCTGCTGTTTACGCGCATTTTCATCGATCATCTCGGCAATGATGCCGTTCAATTCTTGCAGGCACTCGTCGGTGATCGTCGTCGCCGCCAAGGCCGCCGCTTCGCCTTCGAACAATCGCCGCGCCTCCGTCAGCTCGAACGCTCCGATATCCAAGTCTCCTCCGCTCATCGAAGCCGGCGGTTGATCGGTCACGTAGATTCCGGAACCATGGCGAGTTTCGGCCAAACCGCGAATTTCGAGGGCGATCATCGCCTCGCGGATGGTGGGCCGACTTACCTTGAACGCGGCGGCCAGGTCGCGCTCCGAAGGCAGACGATCGCCCGGTTTGTACTTACCGGACATGATGGACTCCATAATCGTACTCGCGACTTGCTGGTAGAGCTTGCGGGTATCGGGGGCGGGCGTCATTGAGCTGAATCTTGACCGCTTCCCATTCGGATGGCAACGTGCGGGGACGATGCACATGGCGAGAATCGATGTACGGCTCGATACCAGTTTGGAATCGCTGCTCGAATACGCACCGCGGGACGGCGGCCCCAGAGTCTTGGCGACAGTGGTGGCTACGGCCGGTTCCACCTACCGCAAGCCCGGCGCCCGCATGCTCATTATGGCCGACGGCAGCTACTTGGGATTGCTGAGCGGCGGATGTCTCGAGGCGGATCTCGGTATTCACGCTCAGCGGGTTCTCGAAAGCGGCATACCGCGAGCGATAGAGTACGACATGCGCGGCCCCGACGATGTGCTGTTCGGTGTCGGCGCGGGGTGCCAGGGAGCGCTGCGCATTCTGCTCGAGCCGGCGGGACCGGGTAGCCCCGCTGCGGCGGCACTGGTCAACGCCGGCCGGATAACGCGCTCAGGGAGAGCGACGTCGCTGGTGGCGGTGCACGAGTCGGAGCAGGCATTGGGCACCTACGATGCCGAGCGCTTATCGCCGGCGCTCTTGACCGCAGCGAAACGGGCTCTCGCCGACACCATGTCGCATGATATCGACTTCGAGGTCGGCGGCCGACGCACGCGCGCCTTCGTCCAATTTCTTGCGCCGCCTCCCCATGTGTTGATTTGCGGCGCGGGCCCGGATGCGCAGCCGGTCGTCAGCGCAGCTCTGGGCCTGGGCTGGCGCGTGTCCGTGGTGGATCATCGTCCGGCGTATGCCGTCGCGCAGCGCTTCCCGGGCGCGGACGTGCGGTGCGCCGATGCGCGCGAATTGCGCTCCAGCGTCGCGCTCGCTGAGTGCCACGCGGCGGTTGTCATGAGCCATCACTTGCCGTCCGATGTGGCATACCTGCGCGAGTTCGCCGAAGCCGGCGTGCCTTACTATGTTGGGCTGCTGGGTCCGCAATCTCGCCGCCGACGCATTGCGCAGGAGTTGGGCGCAACGGCAGAGAAGTTGCGCTCGCGCATCCGCGGTCCGGTCGGCATCGACATCGGAGCGGTCACGCCGGAAGGAATTGCGCTCGCCATCATCAGCCAGATTCACGCCTGGCTTGCGGAACGCGAACCTAAGGTGATGCCCGATTCATTCGGGTAGCGTAGAATCCCGGCGCTAACGGGCTGGTACCCGCAACACAATAAGAAGCACGGGAACTACGGCTGGGGAAATTCCCTTGGTTTCGTTCGAGCGGCAGTAGGGAGACAGACATGACAAAGTTTCTTAAGTCCACGGGCGTAGTGCTGGCACTCGTTCTGGCGACGGCATGCGGCGGGTCCGGTTCGACGACCTCGCAGGTCAGCAATTCCACCGCCCCGGGCACTCTCGCGTTGGATCCTCCGTTTCGTATCGCCTCATTGGACGCTGCCACGTTTGAGGCCGAGCTCGGCGCGACGACCACCGGCGCGCAGCTCCTGCAGCTCACGGGCGCCCCCGCCTGCGGCGTGGACTTCTACTATGTCAAGTTCTGGACCGTGGGCGGCGCCAATGAAGCGACCGAATCGTCCGGAGCATTGATGGTGCCGACGGGAGGGACCGGCTGCTCCGGTCCGCGGCCGATCCTGCTGTATGCGCATGGCACGAACACCAATCAAGCATTGAACATCGCCGACATCACCGACCCCACGAATACCGAGGGAGCGCTGATTGCAGCCACGTTTGCGGCGCAGGGCTACATCGTCGTCGCCCCGAATTACGCCGGCTACGATATCTCGACCCTCGGCTATCATCCGTTCTTGAACGCCGCGCAACAGTCGGGCGAAATGATCAATATGCTGGCCGCTGCCCGCACGGCGCTGCCCAAGACCTTGACCTCAGCCACCAGCGACAATGGTCAATTGTTCGTAACGGGATATTCCGAGGGCGGCCATGTGGCGATGGCCACGCAGCGGGCGTTGCAGGCCGCCGGTGCGCCCCCGACCGCCGCTGCGCCCATGTCGGGCCCCTACGCCTTGGAAGCATTCGGCGACGCGATTTTCTTCGGCAACGTCAACCTGGGCTCGACGGTATTCGGCCCGCTGCTGACGGCCAGCTACCAACATGCGTATGGAAATATCTACGCATCTCCGGCGGATGTATATTCTCCCACCTACGCCACCGGCATCGAGACCTTGCTGCCGAGCACGACGCCTCTTGCCACGCTGTTCAGCGAGGGCCTGCTGCCGCAAAGCGCAGCATTCAACAGCACGACGCCGATCGTGACCATCCCCGGTCAACCGGTACTGTCCGCGCAGTTGACGGCGGCCTTGGCCGTGCCCAGCGACCCGGCCAATCCCTTGACGCCGCTGTTTGCGGCCGGGTTCGGCTCTCCGTACCTCATCAACAATGACTACCGCGTGAGCTACGCTCTCGATGCGGCCTCGAATCCGGATGGCGCCGTGCCGACGCCGGCCGCCGGAGTGCCGCTCGCCGCAGCGGCGCCGACGCAAGCCTTGCGCCTGGCGTTGTATACGAATGACTTGCGCCACGGCGCATGGGCGCCCGCCTCGCCCACCCTGCTGTGCGGCGGCGACCAGGATCCGACGGTGTTCTTCAGCGTGAACACATTGACGATGGCTGAATTCTGGAGCGCCTTGCCCGCGGGCTTGGTGACCGTCTTGGACGTGAACGCTGCGCCTTCCGGTCCGTTTGCCGCAATTCAAACCGGGTTCATCGGCAGCCAGCTGCAGCTGCTCGCGTTTTATCAAACCGCAGCCGGCGGCGGCCTCTCCCTCGCAGCAGCGGAGCAGAAGCTGGTGCTGGGCTATCACACGGCCGTCGCTCCTTTCTGCGCCGTCGCAGCGCGCTCGTTCTTCAGTCAATTTGCGGGGGGTTGAGCAGATGAATACTAACAATCGTGCGCTGATAGCCACTGCTGCGGTCGTTGCATGGTCGTGGGCGGTACCCGCCGTTGCCGACGATACCGTGTACAACAATAGCTTTCGTCTGGGCTCTGAAACCGTGTTCTATCACACCAAGGCGGACGACCTGTCGGGTCCGTACGTGCCGGCCGGCGTCAACATCAACCCGAAGGACCTGGAGACCCTCTATATCGCCTACGTCCGGCACATCTGGTCGGGTTTTGAAGCCGAGCTCGCCATCGGGTACCCGCCGCTCGCCAAGGTCGAGGGCAAGGGACCGGCGACGTTGGGCTCTGTGCCTTACAACGGCGAAGTCATTTCGACGGCACGCTGGATTTCACCGACTCTGTTCCTCGAATACAAGTTCTTGAGCGAAAGCTCGCTGTTTCAGCCATACATCGGCGTGGGCGTGAACTACACCACATTCTACGACCGTACTTCGACCGCACAGGGCAATGCGGCCAGCGGCGGCCCCACGAAACTGTCGCTCACTTCCTCCGTGGGGCCTGCGTATACCGCGGGTTTGAGCTTTAACTTCTCATCCCGCTGGCACCTGTACGCCTCGTATTCGATCGCGCGGGTCGATACGGACCTCAGGGCCGATACCGCCGGCGTGATTCGCACGACGCACATTCGCTTCGGGCCGCAGGCTCTCGTGGTATCGGGAGGCTACTCGTTTTGACGCGGGTGTATGCCTAACAGCAATCGGATTCTCTCGGGCCTGCCGGCGTGGACGATCGCCGCTCCGGTCGTCGGGGGGGCCGTTCTATTGGGCTCCGGGTTTGATTTCGGCGGCTACTACGTCATCTTGATCGCGCTTGCTCTGACCGGCAGCGTGTTCGCCGCCGTACACCACGCGGAGGTGGTCGCGCATCGAGTGGGCGAACCGTACGGCACCTTGGTACTGGCGCTCGCGGTCACGCTCATCGAAGTCGCGCTCATCGTGTCATTGATGATCGCGGGCGGAGCCGAAGCGGCGGCTCTTGCGCGCGATACGGTGTTCGCGGCGGTGATGATTATCCTGAACGGCATCGTCGGTCTGTGCCTGCTGGTGGGCGGCATCAAGCATCGGCAGCAGGTGTTCTCGCTCGATGGCGTCAGCGCAGCGTTGGTGGCGCTTGCGACCATCGCCGTCATGACGCTGGTCTTTCCCAACTTCACGGTCACCACGCCCGGACCATTTTATTCCTCCGGCCAACTCGTGCTGATCGCCGTCGTATCGCTGCTGGTGTACGGCGCCTTCATCTTCACGCAGACCGTCGGCCATCGCCCATTCTTCCTGGAAGACAACGAGCAGCACGCCTCCGGCACGCCGAGCAGCGCCACCGCCGGCGCAAGCAGCGTTCTCCTCCTGCTATGCCTAACCGCGGTCGTTTTGCTGGCAAAAAAACTCGCCCCGGATCTCGAAGCGGCGGTCGCTCGCACGGGCGCGCCGCAAGCGGTGGTCGGCGTGATCATAGCCGGCATCGTCCTGCTCCCGGAGGGCCTCGCCGCTCTGCGTGCCGCACGGCAGAACCGGCTTCAGACCAGTCTCAATCTGGCCCTGGGGTCGGCGCTCGCCAGCATCGGCTTGACCATTCCCGCCGTGAGCGTGCTGTCGCTTTGGATGAATTCGAAGCTCATGCTGGGGATCGACGCGAAATCCATGGTACTGCTGATGCTGTCCCTGTTCATCGCGACGCTGGTGCTTCGAACCGGCCGCACCATCATCCTGCACGGTGTCGTACTGCTGATGGTTTTCGCGGTTTTCCTGTTCACGACGGTGGTGCCGTAAGGAGCGTAAGGGTTGTGCTAACCTAACTGCCGGCGCCGGCGATCGTCCGCTTGGAGAATCGATGAGACATTTCTACGTATCCGTGATGGTGCTGGCGCTAGCTCTCGGATTCAGCGACGCCGACGCGGACGGTCAAAAGCTGCGCATCATTAGTTGGGCAGATTACGTTCCCGCAGACCTCATCGCGGCATTCAAGAAAGAAACCGGCTTCGACGTTGAAGTCACCCTCTCCAACAACGAGGAAATGATATCCAAGCTGCGCGCGACGGGCGGCGCGGGATACGATCTCGCTCAGCCATCGCAGGACCGTATTACCTCGGTCCAACGCGACTTCGGAATCTACAAACCCATCGATCTGTCGAAGGTGAAAGTCGAGGAATTTCAACCGGCGCTGCTCGATATAGTAAAACGCAACGCGACTCTCGATGGCAAGCTCTATGCGCTTCCCTATCTCTGGGGAACGGACGGTCTGGTCGTCAACACAAAGCGCGCGAAGGTCGAGGACTACGGCGATGTTTGCAAGCCGGAGCTCAAGGGCAAGACGGCGATACGTCTGCGGCGGCCGGTGCTGATGGCGTTCGCATTCGCCGCCGGCAAGGACCCCTTCGCGTTGTACGGAAACCCGGTGGCCTACCGCGCGCTCATGGATCAGGTCGGCGCCGCTCTCATCGCGTGCAAGCCCAATTTTAAATTCTTCTACGACAACAAGGACCAGCTTCTCAACGGGATTCGGTCCGGTGAAGTGGTCGCCGCGATCATGTGGGACACGGGAGGATGGACGCTCAATCGCGACAATCCGGACATCCAATACATCGTGCCGCGCTCCGGTGCCTTAGGCTGGCTCGACACTTTCGCGTTGCCCGCCCGCGGCCGCAACGACGCGGCGGCGTACGCCTGGATCAACTTCACCATGCGGCCGGAAAACGCCGCAAGAGTCATCAAATCGGTGGGAAACTTCTCGGCCGCCAAGGACACCGCGCCGCTGGTCGACGCACGCCTCAAAGCGCAATTCGCGGCGGCGTTTCCCGAGAGCGCATTGAAGAACGTTCATTGGTATCCATCGATTCCGCCGGGGCTGGAGGAGATCGAAGGCAAGGTGCTCGATCGCATCAAGGCCGCCAATTGAGTACGCCGGATCTGGTCGCGGACGCGGTTACCAAGCGCTTTGCCGATCACATCGCCGTGGACGCGCTGTCCTTCTCGGTCGAACGCGGCAGCTTCTTTTCGATTCTTGGGCCGTCGGGCTGCGGCAAAACCACGCTGCTGCGAATGATCGCCGGGTTCATCGCTCCGGACAGCGGCGACATAGCCATCGGCGGCAACAGCATGCGCGATGTCGCGCCGAATCGCCGTCCCGTGAACATGGTTTTCCAGCAGCTGGCGTTGTTTCCGATGATGTCGGTCGGCGAGAACGTAGCCTTTGGCTTGGCGCGCAGGGGTATCGCCGGCGCGGAACGGATGCGTCGAAGCCATGCCATGCTGGAGCGAGTCGGACTCGGCGGCGCCGCCGGCAAGCGTGTCGATGAGCTGTCGGGAGGCCAGCGTCAGCGGGTCGCAATCGCGCGCAGCTTGGTGCTCGAACCTACGCTGCTGCTCCTCGATGAACCGCTTGGAGCGCTCGATCTGAAGCTGCGCGAACACATGAAAATCGAACTCAAGCAATTACAGGCCGCGTTCGGCACGACCTTCGTTTATATCACCCATGATCAATCGGAAGCTCTGGTGCTGTCGGATCACGTCGGAGTGATGAGCCGCGGCCGCTTCGAACAATTGGGCACGCCTCAGGACTTGTATTACCGGCCGCAGACGCCCTTCGTGGCGGCGTTCGTCGGCGCAAACAACCGCATCGTCGGCCGCGCAAGCGGCCGGGACGGCGCACTGGTTGAAATTACCACCGCGGACGGCTGGACCATCCGGGCGCGCGGGCACGGTCCGATCGCCGCGGGCGGTGCCGTCGAAGGATTCGTTCGGCCGGAGGCGGCAAGCTTGGGACGGCAAGCGCAGGAGTTGCCCGGCGGCCAGCCGCATCACGCGGGCAAGGTCCAAAGCCTGTTGTTCGACGGAGCGAACTCGGCGGTGCTCATACAGGAGACCCGCACCCGCCGCGAGTTTCGCATTGCCCTGCCGCAGACCGGGCAATTCTCGGATCTGAGACCGGAAGAAGCGGTGCTGTTCAGTTTCGATCCCGAACGTGCCGTGTGCTTTTCGGCCCGTCCGGGGGCTGCGGGACAGGATGGCTAGCGCCGCCAAGAGCCGCTGGCACGGACGGCTGAGCCTGGGTCTATTGCTGGCGCCGGCTCTGCTATGGCTCGCGGCGCTGATCGTGTTGCCGCACGTGGATCTCGCGGTGCTCTCGTTTCGCGAACGCGTGGGTCCGCGCGACTATGTGGCGAGCCTCGCTCAATACAAGATTTTCTTTACCGAGCCCCTGTACTGGCATGTGTTCGTTCGCACGGCGCTGATGTCCGTCGCCGCAACATTGGTGACGTTGCTGCTGGCTTTCCCCATCGCCTGGGTCATCGCAAAGCTTAGCCCAGGCCGGGCCGGCTCCCTACTGTTCATTCTTTGCTTGATCCCGTTCTGGGTGAGTGAGACGGTGCGCACGCTCGGCTGGATGATATTGCTGCGGGAGTCGGGCGTCCTACCCGCATTGCTCGCGAAGCTCGGGCTGACGACGGTGCCGGTCGAATTGCTGTACCACGACGCGACCATTCTGGTGGGTTTGATTTACACCTCGCTGCTGTTCATGGTCATACCGCTCATCTCGAGCCTGGAGAGCCTGGACAACGCACTGATCGAGGCCGCCTATGACCTCGGTGCGGGCGGCTTCGCCATTCTGCGCACCATCGTGATTCCGCACGCGGCGCCGGGCATTACGGCGGGATGCATCGTCGTCTTCATGCTCACGCTGGGGAACTACCTCACGCCCACGCTGCTCGGCGGCAAGAACTCGCAATGGTTCACGGAACAAATCTATACGCAGTTCATTACCCGCTTCAATTGGGAACAGGGCGCAGCGCTCGGCTTTCTGTTGCTGGGCTTGTCCACGGCAATGGTGGTCATCGGATTGAAAATCACCGGCCAACGGTTCGGTGACGTGATGCGTCGAACATGATTCCATCGCTGCCGCGTGCTGCGTGGCTGCGCGCCGCCACGGGGGCGTATGTGATTGCGTTCCTCGCGTTCCTGTTCCTGCCGTTGGTTGTCGTTGCGGTATTCGCTTTCAACAATGCGCCCTACCCGGCTCCTCCATGGCGGGGATTTACGCTCGATTGGTTTCTGGGAAACTCGGGTGAGGGCCGCACCGGGCTGTTTGCCGATGCCGAACTGTTGGGCAGCATCTACACCAGCTGCATCGTAGCGAGCTGGGTCACTCTGCTGTCGGTCCTGTTGGGCACGGTCAATGCATTTCTTCTCGAGCGCGGGCGCTTTCCCGGCAAGCAGGCGTTGTCCGTTTTGATGCTGGCCCCGCTCGTCATCCCCGGTGTGATTCTGGGAATTTCGATTCTCGCCTTCGCGAGCCGCGTAGCGGAATTCGCAGACGATGCGCTCGGCCTGGAACTGGACTTTTTGCGGCCCGGGCTGCCGTTGGTGGTGCTGGGGCAGTTTTCGTTCATCGCAACCATTGCAACACTGACGATCAGCGCCCGCCTGAGGCGCTTCGACCGCACTCTCGAGGAAGCTGCGTTGAATCTCGGCGCCTCCAAAGCAGCTGTTTTTCGTACCATCGTCTTGCCGTATTTGCGCCCGGCACTGTTGGGCTCCGCGGCCATCTCTTTTCTGATGTCTTTCGAGGATTTCAATACGACCTTGATGCTGGTCGGAGCGGATTCGCCGCTGACCGTCATGATGTATGGCCGGATGCGCGAGGGCGCGAGCCCCGTATTGAACGCAGTCAGCCTATTCCTGATGGTCGCATCGGCCGTTCTCGCGCTTACCTTTACACGGCGCCGACCCCAGTCTTGAATCAGGGAATGCCGCACTCGACTTCACCGCTTGGCCGCTGGCGAACGGTGCGAAGGTCTGTTTGGCTTAATCCGGAACGATGGGAAACTTCGGTTGTCGATGTATATGATGGAAAGTCATCGTTTCAAGCAAACGACTTTGCGCGTCACTTATCTCGAACAGAATGAACCTGCGCTTGCGCCCGCTCTATATTGGGGCAGCGAGCGCGTGGCTCTCGAGCGCATGACCCGCGACGCCTACCTCGCGCTCTACCGCCGGGTCGGCGAACCGCTGCATTGGGACCAGCGCCTCTCGATGTCCCGGGCGGAGCTCGAGGCGCTGCTCGGCGGCGAGTCGCTGCATCTTTACGTTCTGCGGGACATCAGCCGGGATGCGCTCGGTTTCTGCGAATTCGACCGCAGCGGGTTTCCCCAGATCGAGCTCAAGAACTTCGGACTCGTGCCCGAAGCTCAAGGACGCGGCCTCGGGCCATGGCTGCTTGCGACGGCCCTGCAAGGCGAATGGCGGTCGAACCCCGATCGAATATGGCTGCACACCGATGTCTGGGATCATCCGGCGGCCCTAAAGATATATCAGCGGGCCGGATTCCAGGTATTCGATGTGCGCGACGAGCCGGCTGCGCCGCTCTAGTGTCCTGAGTTAGAAGTTCGCTGAGCACCGAGAGCGACACTGCGCCCCGGCCGCAAGGCGCGACGACCGCGAATACCCGTAGGTATTTAAGGGAGGAGCAACGCCGCGGACGGGGATGCAGGGGCGCTCGAATGCCAGCGAATTTCTGACTCAGGACACTAGGCTCCTGCCGATCCTCGCCTCAGGGCAGCGGCCACAGCAAACCGGGAAGGTCGGTCAGGTTTTCTATCATGGCGTCGCACGCGAGCAAGCGCGGATCCTGACCCTCGTTGTAGCCGTATGGCACGCACACGATCGGCATATGGGCCGCCCGTGCGGCGCTCACATCATTGATCGAGTCGCCCACCATCAACGCCTGCGACGGCGATACTGCCAGCGATTCGCACGCGAACAACAGGGGCTGCGGGTCGGGCTTCCGGCGTTCGCAGGTATCGCCGCCGACGATGGCGTCAATCCACCTCATGAGATCCAATCGATGCAGCAATCCGCTCGCGAATCGATGCTGCTTGTTGGTGACCACGGCAATCCGCATCTGGGCGTCGTGCAGTTTCTGCAGCGTTTCGCTCACGCCTGGATAAGGTTGCGCGTCGGATTCATTGCGTTCCTCCAATTCACCGTAGTGATGGAAAAAGCGCTCGAGCAGCGCGGCCGCGGCGGCATCGTTCAACACCTGGCCTCGAGCGGCGGCGGCACGCTCGATCAGGATCGGGGACCCTCGGCCGATCATGCGAGAGACATCGCCGGCGGGCAGCGGCGCCCAGCCGTGTTCTGCGAGCGCGCGGTTGAGCGCACGCGCGATATCGGAGGCGGTGTTCAAGAGCGTGCCATCGAGGTCGAATAGAATGCCGCTGAGCGGTCGCCCGCGCCAAGCCGCGCTGACCGGAGCGGCGGTCCTCACAAGGTGACGCTGACGGGACAATGATCGCTGCCCAGGATCTCGGGGTGGATCCCCGCGGCTTTGACCGACTGGCGCAGCTTTGCCGAGACCAGGAAATAATCGATTCTCCACCCGACATTACGGGCTCGCGAGTTTGCAAAATGACTCCACCAGGAATAGTGGCCGTTGCCTTGCGTGAACAAGCGGAACGTATCGACGAATCCGGCATCCATCAAATTTTGAAATCCCCTGCGTTCTTCGTCCGTAAAGCCTTTCTTGCCGCGATTCGCCTTTGGATTCGCAAGATCGAGTTCGGTGTGAGCCACGTTCAGGTCGCCGCAAAAAATGACCGGCTTCTTCGCCTCCAGTTCCTTGCAATAGGCAAGAAACGCGGGGTCCCAGTGCTTGAAGCGCAGCGCCAACCGGCTGAGATCCTCCTTCGCATTGGGCGTGTACACCGTCACCACAAAAAAATTCGCGAATTCGGCCGTGATGACCCGACCTTCTTCGCCGCTATCGCGCTGCAGCTCGTCGGCAAAACTGAAACGCTGCGCAAAATCCTGCGGATAGCCATTGGTGACGGCAATCGGCTCCTCCTTCGAGAAAATGGCCGTGCCCGAATAGCCCTTTTTGACCGCCGAGTTCCAATACTCGTGATAGTCGGGCAGGTCGATTTCAATCTGACCGCGTTCAGCCTTGGTTTCCTGAAGACACAGGATGTCAGGCTGATGCTGCTGCAGAAACGACAGGAACAGTCCTTTTCTGTGCACGGCACGAATGCCGTTCACGTTCCATGAATAGATTTTCATGTCGTCCACCCGCCGCCCAGCGCCTTGTAGACGGCGATCAGCGACGTGGCCGCGTCGGTGCGGCTCTGCGAGAGCAGCAACTCGGCGCTCAAGGCGGTGCGCTCCGCGTCGAGCACCTCGAGAAAATCGATCAAGCCGCCTTCGAAACGCCGCTGCGCCAGATCGGCTGCCTTGTCGCTGGCGGCCGCGGCCAGCTTGAGGGCGTCGCGGCGCGACTGAGAACGGCCGTAGCTGATTAACGTTGCCTCGGTGTCCTCCAAGGCATTCAACACGGCGCCCTCGTAACTTGCGAGGGCTGCATCGGTCTGCGCCCTCGCCGAGCCGATCCGTGCCCGCACGCGGCCAAGATCGAACGCGGCCCACGAAATGCCCGGCCCGGCAGAGAAGAACAGCGCGTCCCTGGTCCCAAAGTCATTGAAGGTCGGTGCCTGATAGCCGACACTGCCGGTGAGCGTCACTTTGGGGAACAGATCTCCCACCGCTACGCCGACACGCGCCGTCGCGCCGGCAAGGCGCCGTTCCGCAACTCGGATGTCCGGCCGGCGTCGCAGCAATTGTTCCGGCGTGCCGATGGCATTCAGCGGCGGCAGTTCCGGCGGCGGCCGCGCCGCGAGTTTTGCGGTGAGCGCGTTCGGTTGACGGCCCGTGAGCACGCTCAATCGGTAAATGGTGGTCGCGATCGAGGCCTCGAGCGAGGGTATCGAGGCTACGGTGGTCTGCCATTGCGCTTCGGCGCGCGCCGTGTCCAGTTGATTGCCGCGGCCCGCTTCCAGGCGCGTGCGCGTCAGTTTCAACGTGCTGAACTGGTTGTCGGCATTGCGTTGGGTAAGCCCCAGCTGGTCCTGCAGCCCGCGCAACACGAAGTAGTCGCGGCACAACTCCGCGATGACGCTGACCCGGGCGTCCTGCAAGGTGGCTGTGGCCTGCCCGACGTCGGCACGTGCCGCCTCGACGTTGCGTCGAACGCGGCCGAACAGATCAAGCTCCCACAAGCCGTTGAAACCGGCATCCGCCGAGTCGAACTCACGATGATGCCGATCAACGCCGGGCAACTGCTGCTTGGAATACAGATCATGCGTATAGCTCCCGCTGAATGTGGCCGTCGGGAACTGATCGAAACCGGCAAGGCGTCGGGCCGCGCGCGCCGCCTGTAGATTCGCGGCGGCGGCGGCTAAGTCTTTGTTGTGGGCAACCGCATCGTCCACCAGGCCATCGAGCAAGGGATCGGCAAAGCTGTTCCAATAGCGTTCGACGCCCTCCTCCTCGGCGAAGCCCGGCTCGCCGGCGTTCGCGAAATGAGCATCCACCGGCGTCGCGGGCCGATCGTAGTTCGGACCGACGGCGCAGCCGGCCATGATGAGGGCGCAAGCCAAACCGCAGACCTTACGCACGCCGCGGCTCCTCGCTCGGTGCCTCGCTCTGGGATACCGACGGCGGATTCAGATGAGCCATCCGGCGCTTTTCCAGCCACGCTTCGATGGTTACGAAAAACACCGGCGTCAGGAAGAGCCCGAATAGGGTCACGCCGAGCATGCCGGCGAAGACGGCGATTCCGATGGCTTGGCGCATTTCGCTGCCGGCGCCGGCGGCGGTCACCAGCGGCACCACGCCCATGATGAACGCAAACGAGGTCATCAAAATGGGCCGGAGGCGCAAGCGGCATGCCTCGACCGCCGCTTCCACCGGCGCCAGACCATGTTCGACCCGCTCGCGTGCAAACTCGACGATCAGGATCGCATTCTTGCAGGCGAGACCCACCAGCACGATGAAGCCGATTTGCGTCAGGACGCTATTATCGGACCCCTTGAGCCAAACGCCCACCATCGCCGACAGAAGGCACATCGGCACGATGAGAATGACCGCCAGCGGCAAGGCCCAGCTCTCGTACTGCGCCGACAGGATCAAAAACACCAGCATCACGCAAATGGGAAACACCAGAAGCGCCGTATTGCCGGCGCTTTTCTGCTGGAACGTGAGATCCGTCCACTCATAGCCAAAACCGTTCGGCAGTGTGTCTTTCAACACCCTCTCCATGGCGGCCGATGCTTGTCCAGACGAGATCCCTGGAGCCCCCGCTCCGTTGATATCGGCGGCCAGATACACGTTGTAGTGCGAGACCCGGTCGGGGCCGGCTTCGAATCGGACGTCGGCGAGCGCGCCGATCGGCACCATGTCGCCCTGTGCATTGCGCGTCTTCAGATTTGCGATATCTTCGGGTTTGTTGCGGAACTTGGCTTCCGCCTGAGCATAGACACGGTAGGTTCGACCGAATCGGTTGAAATCGTTGATGTACACGGATCCCAAGTACGCCTGCAAGGTGTCGAACACGCTGGACAACGGGACGCCCTGCTGCTTCGCCTTGACCCGGTCCACGTCGGCGAACAACTGCGGCACGCTGTTTTGGAACGTGGAATACGTGGCGTACGGATTGAGCTCGTGGTCCTGCCTGGCTTTGCTCAACACTTCAGCGGTAACACGGGCGAGCTCATCGTAGCCGTGGGCGGCGCGGTCTTGAATATACAGCTTGAATCCGCCGGTATTGCCCAATCCTTGCACGGGCGGCGGCGGCACCGCAAAAATTACCGCGTCCTGGATGGTGCTGAACTTCTTGTTCAGCGCTCCGACGATGGCGGCTGCCGACAAATCCTTCGTTTTGCGCTCCTCGAAAGGCTTCAGCGGGAAGAACAGCACCGCGGCATTGCTCAAGTTGACGAACCCCTGCACCGAGAGACCGGTAAAACCGATGACGTGGTCGACGCCGGGCGTCGCCTTTGCTAATTCGGACATCTGGCGTACGACATTTTCCGTTCGATCCAACGACGCGGCGTCCGGCAATTGCACGATGCCGATGAGGTACTGCTTATCCTGGGCCGGGATGAACCCGCCGGGCACGACGCGAAAAATCCCCCAGGTACAGAGCAACAGCACGGCGAACCCGGCCAGAATGACCCCACGAATGGCGGTAATGCGCCGTACACCTAGTCCGTAACGTACCGACGCCCGCTCGAACACCCGGTTGAAGAGCGCGAAAAACTTTCCCAGGACTCGATTGATGCCCCGTTGGAAAATATCGGGGGGCGCGTTTCTCGGTTTCAGCAACAGGGCGGCGAGCGCCGGCGACAGGGTCAAGGAGTTGAAGGTCGATATGAGGGTGCTCGCCGCAATCGTGATGCCGAACTGGCGATAGAATTGCCCGGTGAGTCCGGAGACGAAGGCAACCGGCACGAACACCGCGCACAATACCAAGGCGATCGAAATAATGGGGCGCGTCACTTCGCCCATCGCCGCGTGCGCCGCCGAATGCGGATTGAGGCCGTCCTCGATTTTTCGTTCGATATTTTCCACCACCACGATGGCATCGTCGACGACGATTCCGGTCGCTAGAACTAATCCGAATAACGTCAGAGAATTGACGGAAAATCCGGCCAGCAGCAAGGCCGCCAAGGTGCCGATGATCGCCACCGGCACGGCCACCAGCGGAATGACGCTGGCGCGCCAACTCTGCAGGAACACCACGACCACCAAGACGACCAAGGCAACCGCCTCGATCAGCGTATGGATGACCGCTTCGATGGAACTGCGGACGAATACGGTCGGATCGTAGTCGATCTCGTAGCTCACCCCTTCCGGAAAGCTCTTGGCGAGTTCCTTCATGGTCGCGCGCACGGCATCGGACAATTGCAGTGCGTTCGCGCCCGGCAATTGGAAAACCGGGATCGCCACGGCCGGTCCGCCGTCCAACATGCTGCGCAACGCATAGTTATCCGGGCCCAATTCCAGCCGCGCGATGTCGCGCAGGTAAGTGGTCTCGCGGTTCGCACCGATTTTGACCACGATGTTCTCGAACTCTTGCTCCGTCTGGAGCCGTCCCTGCGCATTGACGACGTATTGAAATTCCGTTCCCGGGAGCGCTGGTTCGCCGCCGATCTGGCCGGCGGCGACCTGGACGTTTTGCTCGCGTACGGCGGTCAAGACTTCGTCGACGTCGATGTTGCGAGCCGCGATCTTTGCAGGATCGAGCCACAACCGCATCGAATAATCGCCGGAGCCGAATACTCGGACGTCGCCCATGCCCGGCAGGCGCGCCAAGACGTCTTTGATCTGGATGAGCGCATAATTGCGCAAGTACAGCGAGTCGTAGCGCCTGTCCCCGGACTTCAAGAAAACCACCATGGTGAGGTCCGGGGAGCGCTTCTGGGTAACGAGTCCCAACTGCCGCACCACCTCCGGCAACCGCGTCTCAGCTTGCGCGACGCGGTTCTGCGTCTGGACCTGCGCGATGTCGAGATCGGTCCCGAGCTTGAAGGTCACCGTGATGGAGAAAACGCCGTCCGGCGTGGAAGTGGAATTCGTGTAGATCGCATTTTCCACGCCGTTGATCTGCTGCTCGAGGGGCGTGATGACCGTTTCGGCGATGGTCTTCGGTGAAGCGCCGGGATACTGGCCGCTCACGACGACCGTGGGCGGCACGATTTCCGGATATTCGCTGATGGGAAGCGCCGGTATGGCCAGCAATCCCGCCACCGTGATCAGGATCGCGAGCACCGTCGCAAAAATCGGGCGCTCGATGAAGAATGACGAGATGTTCATCGGACTATGCGGCGCCCATCTGAATTTTCTGTGGGTTTACGGTGATTCCCGGATGTACGCGCTGTGCGCCGTTCACCACGATCACGTCGCCGGACTTCAGTCCTTCGCGCACGACACGTAGGCCGTCGATGATGCGGCCGAGCTTCACGCGGCGATATTCGATCACGTTATTGGGGCCCAACACAAAAACGTACTTCTGACTCTGATCGGTATTGACCGCCCGATCCTCGATCAAGATCGCCGAGTACTCGTTGCCGCCCAGCAACTGGACCCTGGCAAACATCCCCGGCGTGTAAAAGCCATCCTTGTTCTGCAGTACCGCGCGGGCGCGGATGGTGCCGGTTTGCGGATTCAGCTGGTTGTCGACGAAATCGACGGCGCCGGTGTGCGGAAATCCTTCCTCATTGGCCAAACCGACTTGAACAGGACGAGCCGCATCTTGCGAACCCGCGCGCTGGTCGGATCGGGCGATCTCCGAATAGCGCAAATAGCTCTGCTCATCCGCGTCGAAGTACAGGTACATCGGATCCATGGAAACCACCGAGGAGAGCAAGGTCCCGCCGTTGATTCCGCCCGTCACCAGGTTGCCGCGCGTAACCTCGGCGCGGCTCGCTCGGCCCGCGATGGGACTCGTGACCTGCGTGAAATTCAGGTTGAGGTTCGCGGCTTCCAATGCCGCTTCGGATCCCGCCACGTTGGCCTCGGTCTGGGCCAGCGCACTCTTGCGCTCGTCGAGTTCTTCCTCCGACACGGCGCCGCTGTCCTTCAACCGCTGCACGCGCGTGAGTTCGATGCGCGCCAGATCGAGAGCGGTCTTGTAGCGCTTGACATCGGCCGCGGCGCGGTCGGCATCGGCTTTGTAGGGCCGCGGATCGATGACGAACAGCAAGTCGCCGCGTTTGACCTGGCTCCCCTCGGTAAATGCGACTTTGTCGATGTAGCCGGATACCCGCGGGCGTATCTCCACGCTCTCCACGGCCTGCAAACGGCCGGTGAACTCATCCCAATCCTTGACGCGCCTTTCGAGGACTTGGGCAACGCTGACTTGCGGCGGCGGCGGTGCCTGGGCGTTGCCACCCGAGCCGCAACCCCCCGACAACAGCAGGAGGGCCCCAGCCGCACATAACAGGCTCGGGTTATAATTTCTTCGCAACAACGATCTCCCTAAGTATCCCTGAATACACAAATCTCGACGGCGTCACGCGCCTGTGGCGTTTTAACATATCGATGCGGTCAATTGTATGAACCGGCCGCCCGCCGCGCACTATTTGCGAATAAAGCTAACGCTATTGACAATCATTCGCATTCGCGTTTACAATGCACCATGATTATTTGTTTATGCAAAGCCGTCTCCGATAGACACATACGAGCCGCGGTCAAGGGTGGAGCAGCCTCGCTGCGGGATATCACGCGCGAATTAGGCGTGGGGACCTGCTGCGGCAAGTGCGTACCCGAGGCGAAAGCCGCACTCGACGCCTGCTTGTCACAGCGCAACGATGCTGCACAGCGCCACCAAGCCGCCTCACCCGCTTACTTTCCCGGGGCCGCAGCCGAATTCGCCGTCTAACCGGCTACCTCTCGCCGCAGCGACGGCATACTATCCCGCCGGCCATCGAACTCTAAATCTAAGGGGTTACCGTGCAAGGCGACGTCAAAGTTTTGGAATATCTGAACCAGGCGCTGAAAAACGAGCTCACCTCGATCAATCAGTACTTTTTGCACGCTCGCATGCTCGACAACTGGGGTCTGAAGCGTCTCGGCAAGGTCGAGTACCAGGAATCCATCGATGAAATGAAGCATGCGGACCGGTTGGTCAAGCGCATTCTTTTCCTTCAGGGTCTGCCGAATCTGCAGGATTTGGGCAAGCTGTTCATCGGCGAAAACGTCCGTGAGATCCTGGAGTGCGACCTCAGGCGTGAAATGGCCGCTCATCCCATGTACATCGAGGCCATCGCGCATTGCGAGACCGTGAAGGACTACGTCACGCGCGAATTGCTGGTTGATATCCAGAAGAGCGAGGAAGAGCACATCGACCTCATCGAGGAGCATCTCGGACTCATCGAGAAAATGGGCCTGCCAAACTACATTCAGAGCGCCACCGGCGAATTGGGCGAAAGCGCGGACTGAGTGAGGGCTGACCCCGGGGGTGCTCGCCCCGGCTGAGCTTGCCCCCGGATAGAGCTCATCGATCGATTCCATAGAATCAATCGCCTGGATGTTCGACGGGCGGCGGCTAGGATGGTCTCGTTGTTACTTAGTTACGAGGCAATCCAATGTTAATCGACACCAGATCCTACGACCCCGCGCGCGGCGCCGCCATCAACATCGGTATTAGCCCCAACGATCGCTCTGCGATTGCCGCCGGGCTTTCAGCACTGCTGGCGGACACCTACACTCTCTATCTCACCACTCACAACTTCCACTGGAACGTGACCGGTCCGATGTTCAACACGCTGCACATGATGTTCATGACCCAATACACCGAGTTGTGGAATGCGGTCGACCCCATCGCCGAACGCATTCGCTCCCTCGGCCACACGGCACCTGGCTCCTACGCCGAGTTCAGCTCCTTGGCATCCATCTCCGACGCCCCTGCATCGCCGCCCAAGGCGCTCGACATGGTGCGCATTTTGGTGTCTGGGCATGAAGCGGTGGCACGCACCGCGCGCGAGCTGTTCCCCGTGGCCGACAAAGCCGGAGATGAGCCGACGGCTGACCTATTGACGCAGCGCTTGACGATGCATGAGCAAACAGCGTGGATGTTGCGCTCGCTGCTCGAGGACTAGCCAATCATTCCCGGACATCCGAGCAGCGGACAGCGGCGCGTTTCCGCGGAAACGCGCCGCCTCCCCCAGCCACGCTAGTCAAGAGCCATACGTTCGAAGCACTGATCGCGGCAAAGAGCGCCAGGAAACGGGATCCGACCCACGGCCGTTGGCGCGACTACCCATGAGGATACGGTCGCTCGCGAGACGAATGAGCGGCCACATGGCGAATGGCAGCTGAAAGCTGCGACACCGTCATACTACAGCCTCCTTCGCCCTCTTTCGCCCGCGTTCCACCGGGAACGCGACCGCGTTCGGTATCATAGATCGCAGTCTTTCCTCGGCAAAATTGACGAATGCCAATACCGCGGCCGGGATCTGTTGCCGGCTGGGAACGACGATGTTGAAGTCGGCGCCATCGCGGCGATACGCCGGCAACACCCGGACGAGGCGGCCGGCACGCAGGTCCGATGCGATCAGCATGGTCGGCAGCATGGCGATCCCCAAGCCGGACAAACAACTTTTCATCAGTATCCTTGCGCTGTTGGCGCTGAACCGCCCGGAGACCTTCACTTCCTCAGCGCCTCCCGGTCCTTGCAATGTCCATGTCACGTGACGTTGCCGGTTCGACACGGTCAGGCAATCGTGGTGGGTGAGATCTTGGAGTGTCTTAGGGTTGCCGCGAGCAGCCAAATAGCCGGGGCTGGCGACCAAGTTGAAACACTGCGATGTGACTTGACGGAACGCCGAGCGGCCATTATCCCGGGAGTTGCCGCCGCGAAAAGCCACATCGATGGCTTCCTCGATCAGGTCGGCCCGCGCATCGTTCAATATGAAATCCAGGCGCACTTGAGGATGCAGAGTCAGGAATTCGGCTACCCAGTCGATGCGGAATAGATCAAGAAAATCCGCCGGCGCCGCGATTCGCACCGATCCGCTGGGTTTGTCGCTGCCGCCGACCAGATCCTTGCCCGCTTCCAGGACTCCGTCGATCGCAGCGGCACAGCGATCGAAAAATACATGGCCGGCGGCGGTGAGCGTGAGCTTGCGGGTCGAGCGCTGCATCAGCCGAGTATCCAAGGTCGACTCGAGCTGCCGGATCCGCCGGCTCAAGGTATTCGGCGGCACGCTCAAGCGGCGCGCCGCCTCCGCAAAGCTGCGCGCTCGTACCACTTGAACGAACATACGCACCTCATTGAGATCTAGCATGGAACTACTTTGGTGGGGATTTCTTTCGCTCACGGCATGGTCTGATCCGATTATGCCAGCTAGTCAGGGAATTCGCGGCCGCTTATCCTTGGCCTGCAACACCCTTGAGTACCGGCGACTGGAGAAATGACTATGGCAAAAGTCTTGGTTCTGTATTACTCGTCCTATGGCCATGTGGAAACCATGGCGAGCGCGGTTGCCGAGGGAGCGCGTTCGGCCGGCGCCACGGTCGATATCAAACGCGTGCCCGAGACGACACCGCTGGACATCGCCAAGGCGGCCTATTTCAAATTGGACCAAAGCGCGCCGATCGCGGTCATCGATGATCTCGGGAACTACGATGCCATCATCGTGGGCAGCCCTACCCGTTTCGGGCGCATGTCCTCGCAAATGGCGAGTTTTCTCGACCAAGCCGGCGGCCTCTGGATGCGCGGCGCGCTGGTCGGCAAAGTGGGCGGCGCGTTCACGTCGACCGCCACCCAGCACGGGGGCCAGGAAGTCACGTTGTTTTCGATAATCACCAACCTGATGCACTTCGGAATGACCATCGTCGGATTGCCCTATAGCCATCAAGGACAAATGACCCTCGAGGAGATCGTGGGCGGCAGCCCCTATGGCGCGACCACCATCGCCGGCAGCACCGGCCAACGACAGCCCAGCGCACTGGATTTGGCGGGAGCCCAGCACCAGGGCGCGCTGATCGCGCAGACCGCCCAGAAATTGTTCGGCAAGTAACCCTGAGGCGCTCGCGGCTACACGCACATCCGCGGTTGCCGCGGGCACGCCCCGCTGCGCGGGCAGATGACGCTGGCGGGCAAATCGAGGGCATCGGCGACCCACGCGATATTGAGCACTTGCGAAGCGGCGCGAATATTGGCGGCGGCCTCGGCCGGAATCTTGCCGTCGCCGCCGCCGCGCTTGCAGGACTCGGCAACTGCCGCGACGACGCTCTCGCCGTTGAATCCCTGCGCCTCCAGGGCCGGCAGCAAATCGACGCCCACCGACAGTACATGCAACTCGTCGATGGCGTCGCGCGTGAGCAGCGAATGGCAGCAGTACAAGCGCGCTCGCTTACCATCCTGCATGACGGATATTTGCGACTTCGGCTTTTGCACGAGAGATGTGGATGCCGGCGCCTCCTGCAGCAGCCGGAATACCGCCCACCGCGGGCATGGGTCCGACACCAGACTCATATTGCCCCAGGGCAGCGGGATGCCGTTGCCGCGATAGACCGCGCGCAAATATCCGGGGGGATAGGCATCGAAAAAATGCCAGTGCCGGTAGGGGGACACGGCGGTCATCCGGCGCATCACCAATGCCGGGGTGACGCCGAGCTTGCGGCCGGCGGATACGCTGTGCGCCTCGCGTATCAAAAAACGGCGAAACGGAATCCGCGGACAGAGCAGAGCGCCGGCGAAAAAACTGCATTCAAAATCGCGCCACGCATAGAGCACATCCTGCGCACCCATGCCGGCGGCGGAATCCGACGCTTCGCCGTCGCCCGAATGCATGGCGCTGTGAGGCGAGATGGCTCCATCGCCGTTGTGCAGGATCTTGTGCCCGATGAAGAACGCCAGCTCGTATTTGAGGCGCTCTTCCTGGGTGCGCAATCGCCTATTCACCAGCACGGTGCCCGGCGCCTCGAACCGAGCGCGGATCAGTGCGCCCCGCGACTCGCGTGCAGCGGCGCCCGGTGCCTGGGTGCCCCGCTCGGCGGCCGGCTCATCGGCATCGAACCATCGGATCTGAAGGCCATGGCGCTTGCATATTGCCAACAAGGCATCGAGCGTCAGGGGTAGCTCACGGCCGCCGCATTCCTCGGCGGCGCGCTCGATGTCGGGAAAATTATTGTGGCGAGTTTCCTGCCACACGCGAATCAGCAATTGCGCGAACTGCCGCCCGGTGGTGCCGGTTTGCGATAACAGCTCGGGCAGAGCATTTTGCAGCAATTCGTTCGAGAACAGGAAAGCAGGTTCCAACGGCATCGCTTCCAGACCGCCGCGTTGGCGCTGCGCCGGCGCGACCTCGACCTCGGTATTTTCGTCGAGGAACCAACGCGAGTCCTTGCCGAAAATGCCGGCCAGCATACCCAGCATCTGCGCCGATGGCATGCGCTTGCCCGTCTCCACCATACTGAGATAGGACACCGACGGTGCCTCCGCCGCGTCGATTTGCACACAGCGGGCCGACAGTTCATCCAGCGTGAGGCCGTTGCGCTTGCGTAGCGAGCGCAGCTTCGCCCCGAGAAAATGCCCTTGCCGTATCAGCCCGGCCATGAAGACCTCGCTTTGCTCGCTTTGTACATCTTACGCAGGCCTGTGAAATTCACATTGTGAAATTTCTATTGTGTAAATATCCACGTCAAACACTTTAGTCTTCGCACCTACCGCGACGCAAGCTCGCAGGCTATTACGTACAGGAGACCTTAGATGACTGAGCAGAAATCCATGGATTCGCGCTGGCGCGGGATCGAACGCCCCTACACCGCGGCCGACGTCGCTCGGTTGCGCGGCTCCGTGCACGTCGAATATTCGCTGGCGCGGCTCGGCGCCGAGAAGTTCTGGGGCTTGTTGCAGCGCGAGCCGGTGGTCGGCGCCCTGGGATGCATGACCGGCAACCAAGCCGTGCAATCCGTACAGGCCGGGCTCAAGGCGATCTATTGCTCGGGCTGGCAGGTGGCCGGCGATGGCAACAGCGCGGGCGAGATGTATCCCGATCAAAGCCTGTATCCGGTTGATTCTGTGCCGAAAATGGTCGAACGCATCAACAACGCCCTGCTGCGCACCGACCAGATTCACCACATGAACGGCAAGTCGGCCATCGACTGGTTGGCGCCTATCATTGCCGATGCCGAAGCGGGTTTCGGGGGCAACCTCAATGCATTCGAACTGACCAAGTCGGTGATCCGCGCCGGCGCGGCCGGGGTGCATTTCGAGGATCAGCTTTCATCCGCGAAGAAATGCGGCCATTTGGGCGGCAAGGTTCTGGTGTCCACCGGCGAGGCCATCAACAAGCTGGTAGCGGCACGCCTTGCGGCCGACGTACTCGACGTGCCAACCGTGATCATCGCGCGCACCGATGCCGACGCCGCGGATCTGCTGCTGTCGGACCATGATCCGCGCGATGCCGCGTTTGTCACCGGCGAGCGCTCGAGCGAGGGTTTCTTTTACGTCCGCTCTGGCATGGACCAAGCCATCGCCCGCGGCCTCGCCTACGCCCCCTACTGCGATTTGATCTGGTGCGAAACATCCAAGCCCGATCTTTCTCAAGCGCGCCGCTTCGCGAATGAAATCCACGCGAAATTCCCGGGTAAGCTATTGGCCTACAATTGCTCGCCATCGTTCAATTGGCAGGCCAACTTGAACCAGGCGGCCATGAAAAATTGGCGCGAAGAACTCGCGGCCATGGGTTATCGATTCCAGTTCATCACGCTCGCCGGCTGGCATGCGCTGAATTTATCCATGTTCGAACTGGCATCCGCGTACCGCGAAAACGGCATGCTGGGATACTCGGAGCTGCAGCAGCGCGAATTCGGCCAGGAAGGCGCGGGCTACAGGGCGGCCAAACACCAGGCGTTCGTCGGCACCGGATATTTCGATGCCGTGCAGACCGCAATCAGCGCCGGCGCACATTCCACCGGCGCGATGGCGGGGAGCACTGAAGCCGAGCAGTTCACGGCGCCTCCCGCGAATCGTGGGCCGCAGCTCGCGACGACGGCATAGCGAGCGCGAATGAGCGCCACGGCCGTCGGCGACACCGCACCCGCGAAGGAATACGCGGCGACGGTCGCGGAACATTTTCGTTCGTACAACGAGGAGTTCGGCCGCATAACGCGGCGCGCGGCGCTCAATTTCCTGGCGGAGGATTGGCGGTCCGCGCAGCTCGATGCGGTGGCGCGCATCGAGCTTTACGAACAGCGGGTCACGCGATGCGTCGCCGCCCTCGCCGATGAGCTGCAACATCGAAGGACCGATGTTGCGCTCTGGTCCGAGATCAAGCGCGCCTACGAGATGCTGGTGGCGCGACGGCCCGACAGCGATTTCTATCGGACGTTCTTCAACTCGGTCAGCCGTGAGTTATTCGGCACCGTCGGCGTCAATACGGAAGTGGAGTTCTGCGCGACCAACGTCGGGCGCGCATCCGGAGCCGTGCCGATCCGCGTCTATCGCATCGGCGGGTCGCTGCCGGCGGCCGTGGGTGAAATCATCTCGGACTTGCCGTTCGGTGCGGCGGTCCACGATCAGGAAGCCGCCGTGCACCGAATCAGCGCCGAAATCGGCCGCTATTTCGAATCCGGCCGGCAAAGCGGTGCACCGGAATCCATCGAATTGATCGAGCCCGTGTTCTATCGTGGCATGCACGCTTTCGCGGTCGGGCGCCTCATCGGCGACAGTTCCATCACGCCGCTGGTCATGGCGTTCACGAATTCGGCGCGAGGCGTCCAAGTGGACGCCGTGATGCTGTCGCGCGCCGACGTCGGCTCCTTGTTCGGCTATGCGCGATCCTATTTCCACGTGGATCTGCCGGTGGTCAGCGCGGCCATCACGCTGCTGCGCTCATTCATGCCCCGCAAGCCGATCGATGAGTTGTACACGGTTCTCGGCCGCGCCAAGCAGGGCAAGACGGAACGATATTTCGCTCTGCAACGGCACTTGAGCACCTCCATCGACAGCTTCGTCCATGCGCCCGGGGAACGCGGCTTGGTCATGATCGTATTTACCCTGCCCTCGCACGACTTGGTATTCAAGGTGATTCGAGACCACTTCGGCGCACCGAAGACCAGCACGCGCGCTGAGGTCATCGAACGCTATCAATTCGTATTCCGCCGCGACCGTGCCGGCCGTTTGGTCGACGCCCAGGAATTCAAGCGCCTGCGCCTGCCGCGAGCGCGATTCATGCCCGCTCTCGCGGACGAGTTGCTGCGCGACGCGAGCCAGAGCTGCCGTATCGAGGGCGAGGACCTGATCGTCGAGCACTGCTACATAGAGCGGCGCTTGCGGCCGCTCAATCTTTTCTTGCGCGAGGCCGAACCCGCGGCCGCCGAGGCGGCGATCATCGATTACGGGAATGCGCTGCGCGATCTTGCCGCGAGCAATGTGTTTCCGGGCGATCTTCTACTCAAGAACTTCGGAGTGACCAGCCATAGGCGCGTCATCTTCTACGACTACGACGAACTGTGCCTGGTCACGGACTGCGTGTTCCGCGACCTCCCGCAACCGAGCTGCGAGGAGGAAGAGACCAGCGCCGAGCCGTGGTTTCACTGCGGGCCGCACGACGTGTTCCCGGAGCAGTGGCTGCCGTTCCTGTCGATCCCGCCTGCATTGCGCGAGGTGTTCCTGCAGCACCACGCCGACTTGTTGACGGCATCATGGTGGCGCTCGCAGCCCGCGCCGGAAGATCCGGGTGCCATGCGCGGGCAGTTCCAAGGTCGCCTCGAGATCGTGCGCAACGGAACCAAGAACTAATTCCCAATCGCCGGGCGCCATCGGAACCCGCTGGGCTTTCGCTCCGAAATTGAACACGGCAAGCAGGCCGCCGAAAGTAAATGTCAGCCACCGCGCGGCCGCGTCAAATTCAACCGACGGTTTGGCGTCGCCGGTGCGCCCGAGATTATCGAACCGCAATCCGATCAAGCGTCGATGCCACGCCAACAGATCGGCGTGCTCGGGCCGGGTCAATTCCGACCAATCGAGCTTCGAACGCTCGAAGGTCTCCAGCGCCTGCGGATTGGGCACTTCCGCTTGCCATGCGAAGGCGCTGAATTCGTTGCGGCGGCCTTCAGCGACCAATCGGCCCAATTCGGCATCCTGGTGATCGGTGAAGTACAGAAACGGGGTGCGCGCGCCCCACTCCTCGCCCTGAAACAACAACGGCACGAACGGCGACAACAGCACCAGCGCGGCGACCGCCTTGAGCTGCGGGACGTTCAACAGCATGCTGAGACGTTCACCCCGAGCCCGATTGCCGATTTGATCGTGATTTTGCGCGCAGATGACGAGTTGATCGGCGTGAACTCCTAACGGGCGCCGGCCGTGGCGCCGCTGCCGATGCGCCGAGTACCGGCCCTGATACACGTAGCCGTCACGGAGCGCGGTCGCGATGTCTTCCAGGCCATGGAAATCCGCGTAATAGCCGGCCGTCTCCCCGGTAAGATAGCGATGCACGGCGTGATGGAAATCATCGGCCCAGTGCGCCGTCAATCCATAGCCGCCGCGCACCGAGTCATGCACCAAACGCGGATCGTTCAGGTCGCTTTCAGCGATCAACACCAGGCTGCGGTTCAATTTGTCGCCGAGCGTGCGCACGGCGACCGCGAGTTCCTCCAGCACGTGCACGGCTTCGAAACTGAAAATGGCGTGGACCGCGTCCAGACGCAGGCCGTCGAAGCCGTAGTCCTCCAACCACATCAACGCGTTGTCGATGACGAAGCTGCGCACGCCGTCGCTGTGCGGTCCGTCGAAGTTGATCGCTTCACCCCAGGGCGTCTTCACGCGATCCGTGAAATACGGGCCAAAGCTTGCCAGATAGTTCCCGTCAGGACCCAGATGGTTGTAGACGACATCGATGAGCACGGCCAAGCCACGTTGGTGACACTCGCTCACCAGCCGCGCAAGGTCCGCGGGCGTCCCATAGGCCGGCAACGGCGCATAGAGATCGACTCCGTCATAGCCCCATCCGCGTGCTCCGGGAAAGGTCGCGAGCGGCATCAATTCGACATGCGTGATGCCAAGATCGACCAGATGCTGCAACCGGCTCTGCGCGGCCGCGTAAGTGCCCTCGGGTGTAAAGGTGCCGACGTGCAGTTCATAGATGACGGCCTCGCGCAGGGGTCTTGGCCGAAACTCGGCATGCCGAATACGGCGCAATTCGGCGACGTCGATGACCTGCGAACTGCCGTGTACGCCGTCGGGCTGCCAGCGAGAGCGCGGATCGGGGAATGCGGGACCGCCGTCGACGGAATAACGATACGCATCGCCGGCTTGCGCGTGCTCGACTTCCGTGCGCCAGTAGCCGTCGGCGGCCGGTTGCAGCGCAATCCTCCGCTCCGCGAGAACCAGATCGACCGCTTTCGCCGCAGGCGCCCATACGGAGAAAATCATCACTCCTCCCGAATCAGCAGCGCAACCGGAAACCCCTCGAATAGTTCGCCCGGGCTCGCCACGCCTTGGCACATCGCGTTGGTGAAACGATTTTTCCATATCCCTCGCGGAAGCGGCAGGCGCGTATCGCCCCACTCCCCGCCCACCGTCATGGTGAATCGCGGCACCACGGCGATGAGATTCTCGCCGCGGCGGAACGCCAGCAAGTTGCCGAGATGCGCCCCCTGTGCCACCAGCGGCGAATACACACTCTGATCGGAGAAGTCCTGCGGCCGTTCTCGGCGCAATGCCAGAACATTCCATATCATCCATAACTTCGGCAATCCCGAGTCCCAGGCGCGTACCGCGTCCATCGCCGAAAGATGTTTGCAGCGGCCGATGATCTGCGAACGCAGCTCGAAATCGACCGGCCGCCGATTATCGGGATCGACGAGACTCAAGTCCCACAGTTCGGTTCCCTGATAGAAATCAGGCACTCCCGAGACGATCATTTTGATCAGCGTCTGCGACAAGCTGTTGATTCGGCCGGGCAGGATCAGCGGCTCGATGAAGGATTGCAGGCTGGCAATGAATTCAGGCGTCTGAAAAACGCCATCGACGAAGCCGCGAATGTTCTCCTCGTATCCCGTGTTCGGTTCGTGCCAGGAGGTCCTGATTTTTGCCTCGCGGCAGGCCTTCAGCATGTATTGCCAGCAGCGTTCCTGGCTGATCGGCCAGGCGCCGATGAGAGTCTGGTACAGCAGATACTCCGCGTGCCGGTCCGGCGTGCGATTCTTCCAGGCGGGCGCGGTCAAGTGCGACCACAAGTGCAGCGCCTCGGACCATCGATCCGGGATCTCCGAAAGAACCGAGATTCGGGTGCGCACATCCTCGCTGCGCTTGTTGTCGTGAGTCGACGTCGCGAGCATGTTATTCGGCCATCGATCGCTGAGATAGTGGCAAAATTCGTGGAATTTATCGGCCGAAATTCCGACCAACGATGCCTGGGCGCCGACTTCGTTGCACGAAACCAATCGATCGAAACAGTAAAACGTGGTGTCTTCCACGCCCTTCGCCATGACGGCGGGCGCCAGCTGCTGCCACTGCGCGACGAAGTCCGCCTCGACCTCATCGAGTTGCGATTTTGTAAACAGTGTCAGGAGAAAATCGAAGGCCAACGCATCGATCTCCGGTGAACCGATGCGCGCGCTCTGAACCGCTTCCGTCACGACGCGTTTGTCATCGTCGTGCAGGGTATCGGCGGTGCGGTAGGTTCGGTACACCGCCAAGGCGACCGTCACCCTCGCCAACGCTTCGCGCAGATGGCGCGGGCTGATGTCGCGGGTACGCCAACAGGCGCGCGCGCTCCTGATGGCGGCGACGCTCAAGCGCTCCAAGTCCGCGGAGAACGTCGAGTCGACGATCTCGCGCTTCTTCTCCCGCACCAGCGAAGCGAAATTCACGGGGTGGCCCGTGAAATCGGAATACGTTGCGGTGAGCGCGTCGATGCGTTGATCGTCCATCCACAGACGATTCACCTTCGCCAGAAAATCGTATCCCACTGTGCCGTCGATGGGCCAATCCGCCACGAGCCGCTCGTCGTTTTCGAGAATTTTTTCGACATAGACCCGCCCGTCCGGGAGCAATCCTCGCAATCTCTTGAAATACGTCAGCGGGTCGCGCAGGCCGTCGGGATGGTCCAGACGCAGACCATCGAGCTGGCCGCCCGCGATCATGGTCTCGATGCGCGCATGGGTGGCCGCCACCACCCGCGGCAATTCCGTGCGAATGCCGCAGAGCGGCCCAATATCGAAAAAACGCCGATAGTTGGTGAGTTCGCCGGCGAGTTTCCAACTATGCAGCATGAAGAATTGCCGCCGCAGAATGGCATCCAGGCGCTCGGGGTCTTGCGCCAAGCGCTCGACCGCAGCTTGCAGCCGGCCCTGGGTTAGGGCTTCGCCCAGCAGTTCTTGCGCTCTCGCGGCGTGCCGCCGGTAGAGCGCGCGTTCTTCATCATCGGGGTCGCCGCGGCCCAGGAACCCTTCGAGTGCGCCGAAACACGGATCGCGAGATTCGTCGGCCGCGGCCGCCGACAGGAGTTCTCCCCACGAGGCCGGCCCGAGCGGCCAGGTATTGTCATAGTGCTTCAGCCGCGGCCGCCCATCCTTGATCTCGATGCCGAACTCGCCGGCTTCGAGCGCTTGACCGTAGGCGCGCGCGAGGGTGCATGAATGCACGCGAAACGGCTGCTGCGCCGAGATCTTGAGGTCGAAAAACGCCGCGTAGCCGCTGAATGGCCCGTGGGCGAGAACATCGTCCCACCACGGGTTGTGCTGCGAAGCCGACATGTGATTCGGCACGATGTCGAGCAGGATCTTGAGATCATGCGCACGCACGCTGTCGACAAAACGCGACCATGCCGGCTCGCCGCCGAGATCGTCGCTGATGCGGCTGGGGTCCGCGACGTCATAGCCGTGCTGGCTGCCCGGCACCGCCTGCAGACACGGCGACAGATAAACGTGGCTGATGCCCAACTCGGCCAGGTACGGCAGGATCCGCCCTGCAGCATCCAACGGAAAGCCTGCATGCAGCTGCAACCGATATGTCGCGACCCATTTACCGCTCATGGCTCAGCGAGCGCTCATGGCTGAGCACGACGAACGACCGCGGCGCCATGTCGACGATCCGGTTTCGCTTGACGACTTCCCGCTCCATGGGCAGGTTCGGACGCGCGGTGTCGAACGCGACTCTCCAGCCCGAATGATACAACTGATAAGAGATGCGAAACGCCACGGGTTCATGATGGGCGTTCAGCAGCAACAGGAAGTCCTTGTCTTGAGTCCAGCGGCCTTCGCCGTTGCGAATCTCCGGCGCCATGCCGTTCAGAAACATGCCGAGCGTGCGCATCCATCCGCCGTCTTCCCAATCCTTGGCTTCCATGCGTTTGCCGTCGGCTCGAAACCAGACGATGTTTTTGTCGGGATGCACGGCGTCCGGATCGTCGTGATAGAACGCATAGCGATGGAAGTTCGGGTGCTCCTTGCGGTAGCGATTCACGCGTTGCGCGAACTCGAGGAAGCTCGAGCTCCGCTCATCCAGATCCCAGTGGTACCAGGACAAGGCGGAGTCTTGGCAATAGCCGTTGTTGTTGCCGTTCTGAGTGCGGGAGAGCTCATCGCCGCCGGAAATCATGGGAACGCCCTGTGCCAACATCAATGCGCACCAAAAATTTCTTTTCTGCCGCTCGCGAAGTTCGATGATGTCCGGATCATCCGTAGGACCCTCCACCCCGCCGTTCCACGTATGGTTGTCATCCGCGCCGTCGCGATTGTCCTCGCCGTTGGCCTCGTTGTGTTTCTGTTCATAGCTCACGAGATCCTGGAGCGTGAAACCGTCGTGAGCCGTGACGAAATTGACGCTGGCCGATGGCGGCCGGCGCGTGGTCTCATAAAGATCCGCACTGCCGGCCAACCGCGTAGCGATTTCCGAATGCAGCCCCATGTCGCCCTTCCAATACTTGCGGACAGTATCGCGATACTTTCCGTTCCATTCCATCCAGCCCAGCGGAAAATTGCCCACCTGGTAGCCGCCCTCGCCGAGGTCCCAAGGCTCGGCGATCAACTTCGCGGGCGCAATCGTCGGATCCTGATAGATCGTGTCGAAGAAGCCCCCCAAACGGTCGACGTCTTTGAGTTCTCGGGCCAACGCTGAGGCGAGATCAAAGCGAAATCCATCGACGTGCATTTCAGTGACCCAGTAACGAAGACTGTCCATCAATATCTGGATCGAGTGCGGATGCACCATGTTCAGCGTGTTGCCGCATCCGGTGAAGTCCATGTAATGCCGGGCGTCGCCGGGTACCACCCGGTAGTAGGTTAGGTTGTCGATGCCTCGAAACGACAGCGTGGGGCCGGCATGGTTGCCTTCCGCGGTGTGGTTGTAAACGACGTCGAGAATGACCTCGATACCGGCGTTGTGCAAGTCCTTGACCATCTGCTTGAATTCGCGGATGACGTCGCCGGGCGCGCCGGGATTGCTGGCGTAAGTGGGCTCCGGCGCGAAAAATCCGAGGGTGTTGTATCCCCAATAATTCCGCAATCCCTGGTCGACGAGATGGCGATCGTCCAGATAATAGTGCACGGGCATCAACTCGATGGCCGTAACGCCCAGATGCTGCAGGTGCTTGACGACGGGCTCCGATGCGATTCCCGCATAAGTGCCGCGCAGATTCTCCGGCACGCCGGGATGAAGCATGGTCATGCCCCGGACATGAGCCTCATAGATGATGGCCTCGTGCGCCGAATAAGAGGGGCGTATCTCCCCGCTCCAATCGAATGTCGTATCGACCACCATCCCCAATGGAGCGAACGGCGCGCTGTCGCGATCATCGAATGCCAGATCGCCGTTGGGATCGCCTAGGGTATAGCCGAACAGCTCGTCGGCCCATTCGAGTTTGCGGCCGATCGCCTTGGCATACGGATCGAGCAACAGCTTGTTCGGATTGAAGCGTAAACCCATGTCAGGTTCGTAAGGGCCATGGACGCGATATCCATAAAGCTGACCCGGTGCGATGTCGGGAAGATAAATGTGCCACGCCCCGCTGGTTCGTTCGCGCAGGCGAATGCGCTGTTCGTTCTTTCCCGCTGCATCGAACAAGCACAGTTCGACGGACTCGGAGGTTTCGGAGAACAGCGAAAAATTAACCCCGCGGCCATCCCAGGTTGCCCCTCGAGGGAAGGGCGATCCGGCGGCCTGATGCGGTGGGTCGTATTGAGAGGGAGAGCCGATCACTTAGGGATAAATGGCGAGCGACGCTCCCCAACGGCCCGCGGCTTGCCCATGGCCCGCGGCTTGCCGCGTGTGGCCTGATTTTGTTTCATCGCGCTTCCTTTGGTGAGCTGCGCCCCGGTCGGGGCGCGCGCCGCATTTGCTTGGTTGGACATTATTGGCGTTGCTCGGTCGCCGGCCGTAGGTGCGCGTCCGCAGCCGTTGTCGGCCGCCCACCACAGCGGCTGTAGGACAACCGCCGGGCGTCGCAGCACTACGATTGGAGCGACGTCTCGGCCGACCATTTCCAGTTCCTGATCTCCGGCATGTCCTCCCCGTACTTGTCGATGTAGTGCTTGTGTTCGATGAGCTTGTCCTGCAGCTGTTGCTTGAGGTACGCACCCTGACTGCCGGTTTGCGGCAGGCGATTGATGGCATCGATCACGAGATGGAAGCGGTCGATATCGTTCAGGACCGTCATGTCGAAAGCCGTCGTGATCGTGCCTTCTTCTTTGTAGCCGCGCACGTGCAGGTTCGCGTGATTGCGGCGTCGATAGGTAAGCCGGTGAATCAGCCAGGGATATGCGTGAAAGGCGAATATCACCGGCTTGTCCCGGGTGAACAGCGAATCGAAATCGTCGTCGCTCAAGCCGTGGGGGTGCTCGGTGCGGGGCTGCAGTTTCATCAGGTCGACGACGTTGACCACGCGAACTTTCAGCTGCGGAAGATGCCGGCGCAGAATGGTCACGGCCGCCAAGGTTTCGAGCGTCGGCACGTCGCCGGCGCACGCCATCACCACGTCCGGCTCGCTCTGCTGGTCGCTGCTCGCCCATTGCCAAATCCCGATCCCTTCGCTGCAATGCGTAACGGCGGCGCGCATCGACAACCACTGCGGCGCCGGATGCTTGCCCGCAATCACGACATTGACGTAATGCCGGCTGCGTAGACAGTGATCCATCACCGACAGCAGGCAATTCGCATCCGGCGGCAGGTAGACGCGTACGATTTCCGCCTTCTTGTTGACCACGTGGTCGATGAAGCCGGGATCTTGATGCGTGAAGCCGTTGTGATCCTGCCGCCACACATGGGAACTCAAGAGATAATTCAGCGACGCGATTTTGACGCGCCACGGCAGCGCGGCCGTCACCTTCAGCCACTTTGCATGCTGGTTGAACATGGAATCGACGATGTGGATGAATGCCTCGTAGCAATTGAAGAGACCGTGCCGGCCGGTCAGCAAGTAGCCTTCGAGCCAGCCCTCGCATTGGTGCTCGCTCAGCATTTCCATCACTTGCCCGGTGCGCGCCAAATACTCGTCGTTTTCCGCCAATTCCGCCTGCCACTGCCGATTCGTGCACTGAAACACCGCTTCGAGACCATTGGACACGGTTTCATCCGGACCAAAGATCCGGAAGTTGCGCTGCACCGAATTCAGCTTCGCCACATCGCGAAGAAAAGGTGCGAGGACGCGTGTGTCGCCGATGCCGTGGGTGCCCGGCTCGACGACATCGACGGCATATTCGGTGAAGTCCGGCATGCGCAGGTCTCGCAGCAATTTCCCGCCGTTGGCATTGGGATTGGCGCCCATGCGTCGATCGCCGGCCGGCGCGAGCGCACTGAGTTCGGGTCTCAAACGGCCGAGGGAGTCGAACAGCTCCTGCGGCCGATAACTGCGCAGCCATGCTTCCAGCTGCGCGAGATGCGTCGGGTTTTTCGCCGGATCCGAGAGCGGTACCTGGTGGGATCGGAAGGTTCCTTCATTCGGTACACCGTCGATCATTTTGGGTCCGGTCCATCCCTTGGGCGAACCGAACACGATCATCGGCCAGCGCGGCCGCGAAAGCTGATCGCGCGTGCGCGCCGCCGTTTGAATGCGCTTGATTTCCTCGACCACGGTGTCGAGCGTCGAGGCCATGGCTTCATGCATCACCGGCGGCTCGTGGCCCACGACGTAGTACGGCGTCCAGCCGTAGCCACGCAGCAGCTGGTCCAGCTCCTCGCGAGGAATGCGCGCAAATATGGTGGGATTCGCGATTTTGTAGCCGTTAAGATGCAGGATGGGCAGCACTGCGCCATCCGTCGCAGGGTTGAGAAATTTGTTCGAGTGCCACGAAGTTGCGAGCGGTCCGGTCTCCGCCTCACCGTCGCCGATCACGCAGGCAACCATGAGATTCGGATTGTCGAACACCGCGCCGAACGCGTGGCTCAGCGAGTAGCCGAGTTCGCCGCCCTCGTGGATGGACCCGGGACATTCGGCCGAGGCGTGGCTGGGTATTCCGCCCGGAAACGAGAATTGGGTGAACAGCCGTTTGAGTCCGGCTTCATCCTGCCCGACGTTGGTATAGATCTCGCTATACGTGCCCTCGAGATAGGTACCGCTCACGACCGCCGGTCCGCCGTGGCCCGGCCCCGACATATAGATCATGTCGAGGTCATATTTCTTGATCACCCGATTCAGATGGGTATACAGAAAATTCTGACCGGGCGTGGTGCCCCAATGTCCGAGCAGCATGCGTTTGATGTGAGCCAAGGCCAACGGCTCTTTCAGCAGCGGGTTGCCGCAAAGATAGATCTGGCCCACGGAGAGATAGTTTGCGGCTCGCCAATAGGCGTCTATATTCCGCAAAGCCTCCGGCTCGAGCGTTGTTCGCGTCGGTGTCGATTGGGTCATGAGTCAGCTCCCATCTTGAGCAGGCGTATCGTCGATCCCGCGATCACAGACTCCTCGTCGGTGCGTATGACGCGCACGGCGACGGATCCCGATTCAGCCGATACCAATGCTGCGCTTTGCGCATTCCGTGCGTCATTCAATTCAATGCCTAGAAAATTCAGGCCGCCGCAGATACGCGCACGTATGGTCGGGGAGTTTTCGCCGATGCCGCCGGCGAAGACCAGCGTGTCCACGCCGCCGAGAGCCGCGGCAAACGATCCGATCCATTTCTTGACTTGGTAGCAGAACAACGCGACCGCTTCGGCTGCCCGCACGTCGTCGGCTTCCCGCGCGAGAAGGTCGCGGATATCGGAACTGGTCTCCGACAGGCCCAGCAGTCCTGACTCGTGAGTGACCATTTTTTGGTAGGCAGCGGCATCCATGGATTCGGTCAGCGCCAAGAAGCTCATGATGCCGGGATCCAGGTCGCCCGAGCGGGTGCTCATCACCAATCCCGCCGCCGGCGTAAAGCCCATGCTGGTGTCGATGCACTTGCCGGCGCGCACGGCCGCAAGGCTGGCGCCGTTGCCGAGATGCGCCAGAATCACGCGGCCATGCGCCGCGGCAGGATCGCCCAGGCGCGCAAGCTCCGCCATCAGATACGTATATGACAAGCCGTGAAAACCGTAGCGCTGAACACCTTTCGACTGGTAGCGGCGCGGAATGGGCAGTAGCGTCGCGAGCCGCGGCATGGTCCGGTGGAACGCGGTGTCGAAGCACGCCACCTGCGGCAACTCAGGATGCAGGCGGCTCACCGTTTCAATCAATTCGATTTCCCGCGGAAGATGTTCCGGATCATACGGTGTGATTCGCTTGAGCTCCGCCAAAAGATCCGGCGTGACCCGCTCCGGGCTCGAACGTTTCATGCCGTGCACCACCCGATGACCGACGGCCCCAATCGAGCGAAACAGCGGAAGCGACCCGAGCCTGTCCATGAGGAACGCGGCCGCCGAACGGTGGTGAGCCGCGTCCATCGGGGTCGTTGTTCGAGAGTGCGCACCGTGCTGCATCTCCTCCACCGTCAACGTCGTGCCGCTCGCACCGATGCGATCGATTTTCCCATCGAGCAATTTCGTCGAGGCATCCAGCGCGTCGTAGAATGCAAAGCGAATGCTCGAAGAGCCGCCGTTGAGGGTGAGCACATTGGACATGCCTCGAGTCTGCCACAACACCTACGATTGACAACCCCCGGGCTTTGCGGTGGAGTTCCGGCAAGGAAGCGTTCGCGGACCATCGCCGTCATGATTCAGTCACAACATTACCGCACGCTTATCGGCCGATGAAAATGCGGCGACCGCTGCTTGAAGCTGCCTCGAATGCCGTATTCTTTCTCTCAGTCAGCATGGCGTCCCTGCAAGCGCCTGCGTCCGCGGCTGCCGATGACGGCGAACGCTTCGCCGCTCACGGACAATTCACCTATGTCGAACAGCAAACCTCGGGATTCACGGCGCCCTATCGCGGAGCGAACAGCCTCTCGCCGCGAATCGGCGCTGAGACGGTGGACGCCACGCTCTATTTGGGAGCGCGTCCATGGTCGGGCGCGGAAGTTTGGCTCAATGCAGAAATAGACCAGGGCCGCGGGCTCGATAACACCTTGGGCGTCGCGGGATTTCCCAGCGGCGAGGCATACAAGGTCGGCAAGAATCAGCCCTATCTGCGGCTGCCGCGCTTATTCCTGCGCCAAACCGTGGATCTCGATGACGCGCCCGTGCACGTGGTGGATGGCGCCGCGAATCAACTGGCCGGGACGCATAGTCTCGATCGCATCGTATTCACTGTCGGCAAAATGAGCGTCTCCGATATTTTCGACACCGTCGAGTACGCTCACGACCCGCGTGCCGATTTTCTCAATTGGACTGCGGTCGA
>Ga0137412_10000011_pt1 | contig 84669 bp, 75 predicted proteins | sample CZODoug2_1_16fun_FD_122160 | JGI IMG/M metagenome (GOLD analysis project Ga0137412, IMG submission 122160) | Vadose zone soil fungal communities from Angelo Coast Range Reserve, California, USA - CZODoug2_1_16fungal (Hybrid Assembly) | ecosystem: Environmental > Terrestrial > Soil > Vadose zone...
GCCACGCACACGCGCACGGCACGCGAGGCGGCCCGCGGCAAGCAGAGCGGGCGCACCCAGGAGATCCAGCGCCTCATCGGCCGCTCGCTGCGCGCGGTCGTGGACATGAAGGCACTCGGCGAGCGCACCATCACCATCGACTGCGACGTGCTGCAGGCCGATGGCGGCACGCGCACCGCCTCCGTCACCGGCGGTTTCGTCGCCCTGGCCGAGGCCTGCGAGCAGCTGGTGCAGCGGCGCCTGATCGCCGCGAGCCCGCTGCACGGGCAGGTGGCGGCGGTGTCGGTCGGCATCGTCGCCGGCGTCCCGGTGCTCGATCTGGACTACGCCGAGGACTCCCAGGCGGAAACCGACATGAACGTGGTCATGAACAATGGAGGCGCGTTCGTGGAGATCCAGGGGACCGCCGAAGGCCATGCGTTCCGCCGCCACGAGCTCGATGCGCTGCTGAATCTCGCGGCGCACGGCATCGGCGAGCTGTTCGCGCTGCAGGCTCAGGCGCTCAGGGGGCCGTGACGCGCGTCGTTCTGGCCAGCAGCAACCCCGGCAAGCTGCGCGAGCTGGCGGCGCTGCTCGCGCCGCTGTCCCTCACGCTCATCCCGCAGGGCGCGCTCGGCATCACCGCCGTGCCCGAGAGCGGCGCGACGTTCCTCGCGAACGCACTCCTGAAGGCGCGCCACGCCGCGCGGTGCGCGCAGCTGCCGGCGCTGGCGGATGATTCCGGGCTCGAGGTCGACGCGCTCGGCGGGCGTCCCGGAGTGCGCTCGGCGCGCTTCGCGGGCGAGGGCGCGAGCGATGACGACAATCTGCGCCAGCTGCTCGCCGAGCTGCGCGACGTCGCCCAGCCGCAGCGCCAGGCGCGCTATCGGTGCGTCATCGTCCTGGTGCGCAGCGCCGCCGATGAGGGGCCGCTGATCGCACACGGCAGCTGGGAGGGTCACATCGGCAGCGCGCCGCGCGGCCGCGGCGGCTTCGGCTACGACCCGGTATTCGTGCCCCTCGGGGAGCGGCGCAGCGCCGCCGAGCTCGACACGTCCGAGAAAAACTCGCTCAGCCACCGCGCCCGGGCGCTGCGCGCGCTCGTCGCGATGCTCCAGTCGGCCAGCTATATTGCCGCCCCATGAAGCTCGGCAGGCTGTTCGTCATCGCCGCCCCCTCCGGTGCGGGCAAGACCTCGCTCGTCAAGGCGCTGCTGGCGAGCGAGCCGCGCCTGCGCCTGTCGGTCTCGCACACCACGCGCAAGCGGCGCCCCACCGAGGAGGAAGGGCGTGAATACCACTTCGTTTCGGTGCCGCAGTTCGAGCAACTGGTGGCGCGCGGGGAGTTCCTCGAGCACGCGCGGGTGTTCGACAACTTCTATGGCACCGCGCGCGGCTTTGTCGAGGAGCAGCTGCGGCGGGGATACGATGTGATCCTGGAAATCGACTGGCAGGGCGCGCAGCAGGTGCGCCGCGCCATGCCGCAGTGCGTGAGCATATTCATCCTGCCGCCCTCGCGCCGCGCGCTCGCCGAGCGGCTGGCGCGCCGCGCGACCGACTCCCCGGAGATCATCGCGCGGCGCCTGCGCGATGCCGCGGCCGACATGTCCCACTACCGCGAGTTCGACTACCTCGTCGTCAACGACGACTTCGCACGGGCGGTCAGCGACCTGCGGCGCATCGTTGCCGGGCGCGCTGAGGACCTGAGGAGCCCGCGGCCGGAACTGGCGCCCTTGCTCGGCGAACTGCTGGCGCCGCCGTGACCAGCCCTTAGGCGCCCGGCGGACGGGCGCCCGAGCCGGCCGCACTGGCCTGATGCGCCGTTCTTGCCTTATAGTGCTAGGCCCTGTGCACCCCTTGGGGTGCGCCCCACTCGTCAAGCGACCCCATGGCCCGAATCACCGTAGAAGATTGCCTGCAGAACGTCGAGAACCTGTTCCAGCTGGTGCTGCTGGCGGCGCAGCGTGCCCGCCGGCTCGCCAACGGCGCCGAGCCGACGCTGCCTCTGGAGAACGACAAGCCGACCGTGCTCGCCCTGCGCGAGATCGCGGCCGGCAACGTGACCGCGGAAATGCTCCGCGAGCCCGAGCCGGCGCCCGAGACCGTGGCGCCCGATGCCGACAACCAGTCCAGCTTCCGCGCTCCGCAGTTCGGCCTCGGAGACTGACGGCCAGCGCTCACCCATGGACTATGCGTCTTCGCTCCTGGGACTGCTGCCCGGCGGAAGACGCACTCCGGGACTGAAGGAACTGCTGGCCACGGTCGGCACTTACCTGCCGCCCGAGCAGGTCGCGCGCATCCGCGAGGCGGCCGAGTTCGGCACCTCGGCGCACCACGGGCAGAAACGCCTCTCGGGAGAGCCGTTCATCGCCCACCCGGTGGCGGCCGCGGCCATCCTCGCTGATCTGCGCCTGGACGCCGACACCATCATGGCGGCGATCCTGCACGACGTCATCGAAGACACCCCGACGCCCAAGGATCAGCTGGCGGCGCGTTTCGGTGCGGACGTGGCCGAGCTGGTCGATGGCGTCACCAAGCTCGACCAGATCAAGTTCAAGAGCCGCGAGGAGGCACAGGCGGAGTCGTTCCGCAAGATGCTGCTGGCGATGGTGCGCGACCTGCGCGTCATCCTGGTGAAGCTCGCCGACCGCATGCACAACATGCGCACCATCGGAGCCATGGCGCCGGCGCGGCGCCGGGCGATCGCCCGCGAGACGCTCGAGATCTACGCGCCGATCGCCGAGCGGCTCGGGCTCTACAACATCAAGCTCGAGCTCGAGGACCTGGGGTTCGAGGCGCTGTATCCGCGCCGTTACCAGGTGCTGGAGCACGCGCTGCGCCGTGCGCGCGGCAACCAGAAGGAATTCCTCAAGAAGATCCAGCAGCAGCTGAACGCCGGGCTCCTGAAGAGCAGCATCCAGGCGCACGTGGTGGCGCGCGAGAAGCACCTGTACAGCATCTACAGCAAGATGCGCCGCAAGCGCGCCATGCTCAGCGAGATCGTGGACGTCTACGGCATCCGCATCGTGGTCGATACCCCCGACACCTGCTATCGCGCCCTCGGTGCCGTGCACTCGGTGTTCAAGCCGATGCCGGTACGCTTCAAGGACTACATCGCCATCCCGCGCGTGAACGGCTACCAGTCGCTGCACACCACCCTGTTCGGTCCCAACGGGGTGCCGATCGAGGTGCAGATCCGCACCGGCGACATGCACCGCGTGGCCGAAGCGGGCATTGCCGCGCACTGGAAGTACAAGACCGGCGGGGATGCCGACTCCACGCAGCGCGAGCGCACGCGCGAGTGGCTGTCGAATCTGGTGTCGCTGCAGGAGGCCGGCTCGTCCGAGGAATTCCTCGAGAGTGTCAAGGTCGACCTGTTCCCGGACAAGGTGTACGTGTTCACCCCCAAGGGGCAGATCCTGCGCCTGCCCTCGGGTGCCACGGTGGTGGATTTCGCCTACGCGGTGCACACCGACATCGGCAACCGCTGCGTCGCCGCCAAGCTCGACCGGCGTCTCACGCCGCTGCGCACCGTGCTGCGCAACGGCCAGACGGTCGAGATCATCACCGCCAAGGGCGCGACCCCCAACCCCTCGTGGGTCAACTTCGTGGCGACGGCCAAGGCGCGCAGCGCCATCCGCCACTACCTCAAGGGCCTGCGGCGCACGGAAGCGATCGCGCTCGGCGCGAAGCTCCTGGTGCAGGCGCTCGGGGAATTCAGCGTATCGCTCGATGAGGTCCTGCCCGAGGTGCAGCGCGCCGCGCTCGGCGAGCTCGGCCTGAAGGATCTGGATGAGCTGTACGAGAAGCTCGGCATGGGCGAGCGCCTGGCGCCGCTGGTCGCGCGCCGCCTGCTGCCCAGCGCCACGGCGACCAACAGCGCCGGCGGACTGGCGCCGCTGGCCATCGCCGGCACCGAGGGCCTGCTGGTCAGCTACGCACGCTGCTGCTTTCCCATTCCGTACGACCCGATCTTCGCGTTCCTGTCGGCGGGCCGCGGGGTGGTGATCCACCGCGAGAATTGCGTCAACGTCGAGGACTACCGCAAGCATCCGGAGAACTGGCTGCCGGTCAGCTGGCAGACCGCTCCGGATCGGCTGTTCTCGTCCGAGATCCGCGTCTACGTGGTGAACCGCACCGGGGTGCTGGCGGCGGTCGCGGCGGCGATCGCCAGCACGGAAACCAACATCGACCACGTCTCCATCGACGAGCAGGACAGCGACACCGCGGTGCTGACCTTCGAGCTGCGGGTGCGCGACCGCCGGCATCTCGCGCGCCTGGTGCGCGTCATCCGCCGCATGTCCGACGTCACACGCGTGACGCGCACCATAGCCGCGCACGCGCGCTCCGAACACACCGCCGACGAAGCGGACACCGAGGCCGACAGCGACCGCGGCGGGTGAATGCCGCGCAGGAGGAGCAACTGATGAGCCGCCAGACCATCCACACCGAGCGCGCCCCGCAGGCGATCGGCACCTACTCGCAGGCGGTACGCGCCGGCGACACCGTCTACCTGTCCGGCCAGGTGCCGCTCGATCCGGCGACCATGCAGCTGGTGAGCGGGGACATCGAGGTGCAGATCCGCCGCGTGTTCGAAAACCTCAAGGCGGTGGCGGAAGCCGCCGGTGGCTCCCTCGCCCACGCGGTCAAGATGAACGTATTCCTCACCGACCTGGCGCACTTCGGCAAGGTGAACGAGGTCATGGCGAGTTACTGCAGCAAGCCCTACCCGGCGCGCGCGGTGGTCGGCGTCGCACAGCTGCCGCGTGGCGCGCAGGTCGAGATCGAGTGCGTCCTGCACCTGGGCTGAGCCGCAGGTATCCCGCCGCCGCCGCCGGACCCTCCCCGGCCGAGCGCGCCGAGCAGCGCCCGGTGAGCGCGCTGCGCGGAGTGGGGGCGGCGCGCGCCGCGCGCCTGGCGCGCCTGGGCGTGACGCGCATCTGCGACCTGCTGTTCGTGCTGCCGTCGCGCTACGAGGACCGCACGCGGGTGTCGGCCGTGGGCGCGCTCAGCCCGGGCGTGCGGGCCGCGGTGGAAGGCGAAGTGCAGCTCACCGAGATCGCCTACCGCGGCCGGCGCCAGCTCCTGTGCCGGATCTCCGACGGCTCGGGGATGCTCACCCTGAGGTTCTTCCATTTCTCGGTGAGCCAGAGCCAGGGCCTGGCGCGGGGTACGCGGCTGCGCTGCTTCGGTGAGGTGCGCCGCGGCGCACTCGGGCTCGAGATGGTGCACCCGGAATACCGGCGGCTCAGCGGGGACGCCGCGCCGCTCGAAGACACGCTGACGCCGATCTATCCGCTCACCGAAGGCGTGCCTCAGGGACGGCTGCGGGCGCTCATCGGCGAGTCGCTGCGGGAGCTGGATCGAAGCGCGCTGCGCGACTGGCTGCCCCGCGAGGCCGTCCTGCCGCCGGGCCTGCCCTCGCTGCGGGAAGCGCTCTACTACCTGCACCGGCCGCCGCGCGCGGCGCAGCTCGCCGAGCTCGCCTCCGGGCGCCACCCGGCGCAGCAGCGACTCGCCTTCGAGGAGCTGCTGGCGCACCACCTCACGCTCAGGCTGAGGAAGCGCGCCCTGAAAACCGACCCCGCCTGGGCGCTCGCCGATGGCGAAGGGCTCGAGCGCCGGTTCCTGGAGGCGCTGCCGTTCGCCCTGACGCACGCCCAGTCGCGCGCGCTGCGCGATGCGCAGGAGGATCTCGCCACCAGCGTGCCGATGGTGCGGCTGCTGCAGGGAGATGTCGGCTGCGGCAAGACCGTGGTGGCCGCCGCCGCCGCCGCTCGCGCCGCCGGCAGCGGCCTGCAGGCGGCGCTGATGGTGCCCACGGAGCTGCTGGCCGAGCAGCACTGGCGCACGTTGCGCGAGTGGTTTGCACCGCTGGGCGAGACGGTCGCGCTGGTGTCGGGCTCACAGGCGCCACGCGCGCGGCGCAGCGCGCTCGCGGCGATCGCCGGCGGAGAGGTGCGCGTGGTGGTCGGCACCCATGCGCTGTTTCAGGAAGGCATCGAGTTTGCCGCCCTGGCACTGGTGATCGTGGATGAGCAGCACCGCTTCGGCGTGCAGCAGCGTCTGAAGCTCTCGGAAAAGGGACAGCGGCAGGGGCGCCTGCCGCACCAGCTGATCATGACCGCGACGCCCATTCCGCGCACGCTCGCCATGACCGCCTACGCCGATCTGGATATCTCCGTGATCGACGAGCTGCCACCGGGGCGCACGCCGGTGCAGACGGTCGTGGTGCCGGAGCAGCGGCGCAGCGAGGTCGTGGTGCGCATCGCGCAGGCCTGCCGCGCCGGGCGCCAGGCGTACTGGGTCTGCCCGCTGATCGGCGAATCGGACGAGTTGCGCGCGCAGGCGGCGGAGGAGACCGCCGCGCGCCTCGCCGAGGCGCTGCCGGCCGTGCGCGTGGGGCTGGTGCACGGGCGCATGCCGGGCCCCGCAAAGGATCACGCCATGCAAGCGTTCCAGGCGGGCGGGATCCAGCTGCTCATCGCCACCACCGTCATCGAAGTGGGGGTGGACGTGCCGAATGCGACCCTGATGGTGATCGACAACGCCGAGCGCATGGGACTGGCGCAGCTGCATCAGCTGCGCGGGCGCGTCGGGCGCGGGCCCGAGGCGAGCACCTGCGTGCTGCTGTACCGCGCGCCGCTGTCGGCGCTGGCGCGCGAGCGCCTGCGGGTGATCCGCCGGAGCAATGATGGCTTCGAGATCGCGCGCCGCGACCTCGAGCTGCGCGGACCGGGGGAGCTGCTCGGCACGCGTCAGACCGGACTTGCGCAACTGCGCGTCGCGGATCTGATGCGCGATGCGGACCTGCTGCCACGCGTACAGCAGACCGCCGAGCTGCTGCTGGCATCCTACCCGGACAACATCGCCGCGCTCACCGCCCGCTGGATCGGCGCGGGTGAGCGCTACGGCCGGGTCGGCTGAAGCGCCGTGAGCCGTCGCAACCTGTCCGCCAACGCGGCGATCGCGGTCCTCTCCCTCATCTTCTTCACCTGGGGCGCGCTCACCAGCCTCAACGACGTGCTGATCCCGCATCTGAAGGCCGTGTTCGAGATGAACTACGCGCGCACGATGCTGATCCAGTTCACCTTCTTCAGCACCTACCTGGTGATGTCGCTGCCGGCGGGACGCCTGAGCGCGCACGTCGGTTACAAGCCGAGCATGGTCATCGGGCTGCTGATCGCGGCGCTTGGCGCACTGGCGTTCTATCCGGCCGCCAAGGTGCCCTCTTATCCGCTGTTCCTGCTGGCGCTGTTTGTGCTCGCCACGGGCATCACGCTGCTGCAGGTCGCGGCGAACCCGTACATCAGCCTGCTGGGCGAGCCACGCGGCGCCTCGAGCCGTCTCACTCTGGCGCAGGCGCTCAACTCGCTCGGTCACACGCTCTCGCCGGCGCTCATCGGACCGCTGATCCTCGCGGTCGCGGTGCTCGGCAGCGCCGAGCTGGCGCGGCTGCCGCAGGCGCAGCAACAGGCCTACCGCATCGCGCAGGCGCAATCGGTGCAGCTGCCGTATCTCGCGGTCGCGGCAGGCTTGCTGCTGCTGGCGAGCTGCGTGTACCTGTTCCGCCTGCCGCCACTCACCGAGGCCACCGAACAGGCCGATCCGCACCCGCACACCTTCACCGAGGTGCTGCGGTACCGGCACGTGCGCCTGGGGGTCCTCGCCATCTTCGTTTACGTCGGCGCGGAGGTGACCATCGGCAGTTTCCTGATCAGTTACATCACGCTTGCGCGCATCGGCAACCTCGACGCCGGCAGCGCCGCGCACTATGTCTCGTACTACTGGGGCGCCGCGATGACCGGCCGCTTCATCGGCTCGGCGCTGCTGCGCCGGATTGCGCCGCGCGTGCTGCTGTGCGTGTTCGCCCTGGTGGCGATCGCCTTGCTCACGACCACCATCCTCAGCAGCGGGGCGGTGGCGATGTGGAGCGTGATCGCAATCGGGCTATTCAACTCCATCATGTTCCCGACCCTGTTCACCCTCGGCATCGAGGGCCTCGGGCCGCTCACGCCCAAGGCCTCGAGTCTGCTGGTGATGGCGATCTTCGGCGGCGCGGTGATCCCGCAACTGCAGGGCGTGCTCGCGGACCGCATCGGCGTGCAGCTCGCCTTCTTCCTGCCGCTGCTGTGCTACGCCTACATCGCCTGGTATGCGCTGCGGGGATCGCGGCCGGCGCTTAGACTTGCGCGCATGAGCGTTCCCGGATGAGCACCGCATCGCCCCCGCTCGCCTCGGCGCCGCAGCTCCCGGAGGCGCCGCTGTCGTACCGCCTCGCGCGGCGCGTGACCGAGTACGGCCGACTGATGCGTCTCGACCGCCCGGTCGGCACGTGGCTGCTGCTGTGGCCGGCGCTGTGGGCGCTGTGGATCGCGGGCAGCGCCCGTCCACGCCCCGAGGTGCTGCTGGTGTTCGTGCTGGGGGTGGTGGTGATGCGCGCCGCGGGCTGCGTGATCAACGACTTCCTCGACCGCGACATCGATCCGCACGTGCAGCGCACGCGCGACCGGCCCCTCGCCGCGCGCCGCGTCTCGCCCGGCGAGGCCCTGGTGTTATTTGCCCTGCTGCTCAGCATGGCGCTGTACCTGGTGACGCGGCTCGACCTGCTCACCGTACAGCTCGCCGCTATCGGCGCGCTGCTGACCGTCTCTTATCCGCTCTTCAAGCGCTTCTTCCCCATGCCGCAGCTGTACCTCGGCATCTCCTTCGGCGGCTGGAGCGTGCCGATGGCGTTCGCGGCCCAGACCGGCGCGCTGCCGCGCGTCGCGTGGGTGCTGTACATCGCGGCCGTCATCTGGGCGGCCATGTACGACACCCTCTACGCCCTGGTCGACCGCGAGGACGACCTGAAGATCGGCGTGAAGTCCAGCGCCGTCCTGTTCGCGGACATGGACCGGCTGCTGATCGGGGTGATGCAGGCGATGATGCTGGGCGCGCTGGTGCTGGTCGGGCGCAACCTGCATTTCGGACGTCCCTACGAGGGCGGGCTGGCGGCGGCCGGCGTGCTGTTCCTGTGGCAGCAGTGGCTCATCCGCAAGCGCGATCCCGCCGGCTGCATGCGCGCCTTCCTCAACAACCAGTACGTGGGCCTGGTGGTGTTCGTCGGCATCCTGCTGCAGTACGTGTACGCCAGCTGAGGCGCCGCGCGCCCGAGCTCACCACTGCTTCTTCAACCCCACATAGATGGCGTGCGGCATGACCGACAGCACCAGCGGCGTGCCGCGGCGGGAATGCGCGAAGTAGCCCGCGGCGCTGCCGAGGGCAAAGCCGGCGATCACGTCCGACTGCCAGTGCGCCCGCACCTTCATGCGGGCGATCGCGTCGTACACCGGCAGCAGCTCCAGCGCGTAGACCGCCGGGTGCTCGCGGCCGTACTCGAGCACCAGCGGTGTGACGACGGCACTGGTGATGGTGACCTCGCCGCTGGGAAAGCTCTGGTTGCCGCCGCCCTTGAACCAGTGGTTGGGGTCGGAGGTGGTGTCGGGGCGCTGGCGCGAGAACACCCGCTTCAGGACCTCCGAGGACACCCCGCCGATGAGGGTCGCATCGATGGAGTGCCACAACGTGCGTCCGAAGCGATCCTCGCCCCCCTCCCAGAGCGCGCCGCCCACCTCCCCCACCAGCAGCACCGCGATCAGTGCGTTCTGGTTGGAACGCGCCCAGAGGCCTGAGTTGTCGTAGCTCAGGCGCGAGTCGATCCCCAACGGGCCCCCGCCGGCGCGGGCCGGGGCAGTCCCCAGCACCGCGAGCAGCAGCGCGACGGCGGCGGACAACACGGTGCGGCAGCGGATGGGCACGGGTAAGCTCCCGGTGACGGGGTGGGCTCGTAGTCTATGAGTCTGTACAAGAATCAGTCGTTCCGTGCACGCCTGGGCTTCGCGCTGCAGGGTCTCGTGCACGGCGTGCGCGCGGAGCGCAGCCTGCAGGTCCAGCTGCTCGCTCTGGCGGCGGCGCTGGCGGCGCTCGGCATCCTGCGCCCGAGCGCGCTGTGGTGGGCGCTGGTGCTGCTCTCGAGCGCGGTCGTGATTGCGGCCGAGCTGTTCAACACCGCGCTCGAGGGGCTCGCCGATGCGCTGCATCCGCACGAGCACCCCGCCATCCGCATCGCCAAGGATTGCGCGGCCGCCGGCGTGCTCGTCGCGGTGCTCGGCGCGCTCACCGTCGCGCTGGCCCTGGCGCTGCACCTGCTCGGCCGCTGAAGCGCGATTCAACAGCCACGAAGGAGCCACGGTGGCGAACACGGTCAACTGGGGAGTGCACGCGTTCCACGTTCTGTCCATGGAGGCGGATTGGAACGACGAGCCGGGCGTTTACATCTTCGCGGGTATCCAGGCCGATGCCCTGTGGCATGCCTATTACGTCGGCATCACCGAGAGCTTCAAGACGCGACTGCAGACTCATGAGCACTGGGTTGCGGCATGCCGGCTCGGGGCGAGCCACGTCCATGCCATGGTGGTTGCGCTGCCGGCGGAGCGCGAGCAGATCGAGCGGGAGCTGATTGCGACCTATCGGCCGTACCTGAACACCCAGCCCGGCTGGTCTTCGCCGGCGAGCACAGAATGACCAATTGTCGACTCAGGCTGCTGCGCTTCGTTGACATGAGCGGCCGCGCTCGGGCATCGTCCCGCGGATGACTCACGACCCCATCCGGCACGACTGGACGCTGGCCGAGGTGCAGGGCCTGTTCGCCCTGCCGTTCACGGACCTGATCCTGGGCGCGCAGCGCGTGCACCGCGCGCACCATGAACCCAACACCGTGCAGATGAGCACGCTGCTGTCCATCAAGACCGGCGCCTGTCCCGAGGATTGCGCTTACTGCCCGCAGAGCGCGCGCTACGACACCGGGCTCGCCCCGCAGGCGCTGCTGGAGGTCGCCGCGGTGCGCGAGCACGCGGCGCGCGCCAAGGCCGCGGGTGCGACGCGCTTCTGCATGGGTGCGGCCTACCGCTCCCCCAAGGCGCGCGACCTGCAGGTGATCGTGCAGATGGTGCGCGAGGTACGCGCACTCGGGCTCGAGAGCTGCGCCACCCTCGGGATGCTCACGAGCGCGCAGGCGAGCGAGCTCAAGGCGGCGGGCCTGGACTACTACAACCACAACCTCGACACCTCGGCGGACTACTACGCCGAGATCATCACCACGCGCAGCTACCAGGACCGGCTCGACACCCTCGCCGCGGTGCGGGCGGCGGGACTGAAGGTGTGTTGCGGCGGCATCATCGGTATGGGCGAGTCGAGCGCCGATCGCGCCGAGCTGCTGCGCACGCTGGCCAATCTGCCCGCGCATCCAGAGAGCGTACCGATCAATCAGCTGGTGAAGGTCCCCGGTACCCCGCTCGCTCACGGCCCGGACGTGGATCCGTTCGATTTCGTGCGCACCATCGCGGTCGCGCGCCTGCTGATGCCGCGCGCCCACGTGCGCCTGTCGGCCGGACGCGAGGGCATGAGCGATGAGCTGCAGGCGCTGTGCTTTCTCGCCGGGGCGAACTCCATCTTCTACGGCGAGAAGCTGCTCACCACCGGCAACCCCGATATCGAGCACGACCGCCGGCTGCTCGCGCGGCTGGGACTCACCGCCGAGGGCACCCCGCGCGCACGCTCCACGCAGGAACTCCCGGCCGCGCCGCCCGGCGCGGCCCGCGCCGCGAGCTGAAAGCGCAGGTGCCCGCTCGCTATGAAACGAGCCGCACCGGCACTTGAGGCGGCGCTGTCGCGGCTCGCGCAGCGGCAGCTGCGCCGGGCGCGCACCACGCTCGAGGCTTGCGGCGCGCCGGACAGCCGCGTGGTGGCACTGGCCGGCGGGCGTGAGCTCATCGACTTCAGCAGCAACGACTACCTGGGTCTCGCGCGCCACCCGGGGCCCGCCGCGGCCATGAGCGCCTGCGCGGCGCGCACCGGCGCGGGGAGCGGCGCCTCGCATCTGGTCAGCGGCCACGGCGCCGAGCACCAGCGCCTGGAAGAGGAGCTGGCGGCCTTCACCGGGCGCGAGCGCGCGCTGCTTTTTTCCACCGGCTACATGGCAAACCTCGCGGTGCTGGGCGCGCTCGCGGGCCGCGGGGAGCGCGTGCTGCTCGATCGCCTCAGCCACGCATCCCTCATCGACGGCGCGCGGCTCGCGGGCGCGCGGCTGCGGCGCTACCGCCATGCCGATGCGCAGGCCGCCGCAGCGCTGCTCGGCGCCGACGGCGAGCGCACGGCGCTCATCGCCAGCGACGGCGTGTTCAGCATGGACGGGGATCTGGCGCCGCTGCCGGAGCTGGCGCGCGCCGCACGCGCGCAGGATGCGTGGCTCGTGGTCGACGACGCGCACGGCCTGGGTGTCGTCGGCGCGAGCGGACGCGGCGTACTCGAGCACTTTGGCCTCGGTGCCGAGGAGGTGCCGGTGCTCATCGGCACGCTCGGCAAGGCCTTCGGCTCGTTCGGCGCATTCGTGGCCGGCGGCGCCGATCTCATCGAGTACCTGATCCAGACGGCGCGCTCCTACATCTACACCACGGCGCTCCCACAGCCGGTGGCGGCCGCCACGCGCCGCGCGCTCGAGCTGGCGCAGACCGAGAGCTGGCGCCGCGAGCGCGTGCTGGCCCTCACCGCGCGCTTTCGCAGACAGGCGCGGGAGGCGCAGGTGCCGCTCACCGACTCCGGCACTCCCATCCAGCCCGTGGTGCTCGGCAGCGCTGCCGCCGCGCTCGCCGCACAAGCGCATTTGCAGGATGCCGGCCTGTGGGTCGTGGCCATCCGGCCACCCACGGTGCCCCAGGGGAGCGCGCGCCTGCGCGTCACGCTGTCCGCCGCGCACACCGAGGCACAGGTCGATGAGCTGGTCGCGCAGCTCGCGTGCGCGTGCGCGCGGGCGCGGGCGCGGAGCGTTCAGGCGTGAGCGCTCTGTACTTCGAGGTCCAGGGACGCGGCCGGGACGTGGTGCTGCTGCACGGCTGGGGCCTGAACCTGCGGGTGTGGGATGAGCTCGCGGGGGCTCTGGCACGCCGCTTCCGGGTCATCGCCATCGATCTGCCGGGGCACGGCAAGAGCGACTGGGACGCGCGCGCCAGCACCCCGGCGGCGCAGGCCTGGCGGGTGCATGAGACGCTCGCGCCCCTGACGCAGCGCTACGCGCTGCTCGGCTGGTCCTCAGGCGGGCAGTTCGCGCTCGATCTCGCCGCCGCCATGCCCGCAGGAATCGAGCGCCTGGCGCTGGTCGCCACCACACCGAAGTTTCTCGCCGCGGCCGGCTGGCGCTGCGGCACCGCGCCGGCGCTGCTGCGCCGGCTCGAGAGGCAATTGCAGGCGGATTGCGAGCGCACCGTGAGCCGGTTCCTCACTCTGCAGGTGCGCGGCAGCGCACCGCGCACCGCCGCCCGGGTGCTGGAGAGGCTGCGCCACGCCGTGGCGGTGCACGGAGGGGCGCGCCCCGAGGCCCTCGCGCTGGGGCTCGCGCGGCTGAAGGAGGCCGACCTGCGCAGGGCGCTCCCGCTGGTACGCGCACCGGCGCTGGTGATCGCCGGGCGCCTCGACCGGATCACGCGCGCGGCCGCGGCCCGGGCACTCGCGGCGGCGCTGCCGCGCGCGCGCTACGTCGAATTCGCACGCGCCGCGCACGCCCCGTTCCTGTCGAGCCCGGCGCGCTTCGCGCAGCTGCTGACGGAGTTCCTGCGTGCTTAAGTCCGCGGAAGCCTATCGCCTCGACCGCGGCAGGCTGCGTGCGTCCTTCGATCGCGCCAGCGCCGGCTATGAGTCCGCCGCCGGGCTGCAGGCGCGCGTGGCCGCGGAGCTGCTCGAGCGGCTCGCGCTGTTCGCCCTGGAACCGCGCGTGGTGCTCGATCTGGGTGCCGGCACCGGCCGCGTCACGCGCGAGCTCAAGCGCCGCTACCGGCGCGCCCTGGTGATTGCCCTCGACCTCGCCCCCGGGATGCTGCGCGAGGCGCGCCGGCATCAACAGTGGTGGCGGCGCTTCGAACGGGTGTGCGCGGACGCGCTGCGCCTGCCACTCGCCGACGCCAGCGTGGACGTGGTGTTCAGCAGCCTGATGCTGCAATGGTGCGAGCCGCTCGAGACGGCGCTCGCCGAATGTCGCCGTGTGCTCAAGCCTGACGGTTTCTTCGCCTTCAGCACCCTGGGTCCGGACACGCTGCAGGAGCTGCGGGGCGCGTGGGCGAGCGCCGACGGCTACAATCATGTGAATCACTTCGTCGATGTGCACGAGGTCGGTGATGCTGTGGTACGCGCGGGTCTCACGGAGCCGGTGCTCGATGTTGATCGCATCGCGGTCGGCTACCCCGATGCCCTGGCCCTGATGCGCGATCTGAAGACCATCGGTGCACACAATGTCACGGCCGGGCGGCCGCGCGCGCTCGTCGGCCGCTCGCGTCTGAAGCGCATGCAGGACGCCTACGAGGCCTTTCGCCGCGATGATCGACTGCCGGCCACCTACGAAGTCATCTACGGCGCGAGCTGGGGAGCGGCCGGGCGCCGCGCCACGCCGGCCCTGGCCGGGGAAGCGCGCATCGCGCCGGGGTCGATCCGGCGGGCGGCACGGCCATGACCGCCAGGGGGATTTTCGTCACCGGCACGGACACCGCCGTGGGCAAGACGGTCGTGGCGTGCGGGCTGGCGCGTGGACTTCGGGCCCAGGGTGCCCGGGTGGCGGTCATGAAACCGGTGGCGTCGGGGGCCACCCGCACACCCGAGGGCCTGCGCAACGCCGATGCCCTGGCCCTCATCGAGGCGGCGCAGGCCACGACGGCCTACGCCGTGGTGAACCCCTATTGCTTTGAGCCGGCCATTTCACCGCATATCGCCGCAAAAGAGGCCCAGATCGAGGTTGATATCGCCGTGATCCGCCGAAACTTCGAGGTCCTGGCGGCGCAGGCGGACTGGGTCGTGGTCGAGGGCGCGGGGGGCTGGTTCGCACCGATCAGCGACCGGCAGACCATGGCGGATGTGGCCTGGGCGCTCGCGGTGCCGACCCTCATGGTCGTGGGCGTGAAGCTCGGGTGCCTGAATCACGCGCAGCTCACGCGGCTGGCGATCGAGGCGCGGGGCGTGAGCTTCGCCGGCTGGATCGCGAGCGCCGTCGACCCCGCCATGGCGCGCACCGCCGAGAATCTCGCCTCGCTCGAGCGGCTCCTCGGTGAGCCCGCCCTCGCCATCGCGCCCTGTGAGCCCGCGGCCGCTTCATCGCTCACGCTCGAGGAAGCGGCGGCGCGGCTCGCGCGCAAGGCCATAAGCTTCGGGCGCCTTGAATAAGGGCCGCTGCGCGTTACCATCGCAGCGTACGTGGACAGCGAACCACTGCGCATCGAGATCTGCCCGAACTGCTCGCTGAGCGTTCGCGGTGCGCAGGTGTTTTTTGCCGCCGCCTGCGTGGTCCCGTGCGGGGTCGGCGCGTTCCTCGCGTGCAAGGGCTTCTGGCCCATCCTGCCGTTCGCGGGACTGGAAATGGCGCTGCTCGGCTGGGCGCTCAGGGTGTCCCTCGAGCGGCGCTTCCACCGCCAGACCATTACCGTGAGCGAGGCGGATGTGAGCATCGAATCGCAGGTGCGCGAGCGCTGCGCGCGGGTCGTGTTCCCGCGGCATTGGGCGCAGGTTAAACTGCGCCGCCCCGCAGCTGTGCAGTACCCGAGCCGGCTCACCATCGAGTCGCACGGCCGCCAATGCGAGCTGGGCAGCTTTCTCACGGAAGAGGAGCGGCGTGGATTGGCGCTTCGCTTGCAGCGCCTCATCGGCCGCGTCAACGAGTCGCCCTCCTGGCCGTAAGCCCAAAGGGGCCCGCGGTCGGAGCTGGTTTGCTTTTCGCTTGAGACGCGCCGCCTTCGACGGTCGGGGTGCGCGCTGTAAGGCACGTTAATAATGATGATCCGCGCAAAGCTCGCCCCGCTCGCCCTGGCCGCCGTCGCGACGTGCGGCGCCTCGGCGGCGCAGGCCGAATCCGGCTGGAGCCAGCTCAACATGCCCCGGGGGGTCACCGAGATCAGCCGCAAGATCTACGACCTGCACATGGAGATCTTCTGGGTGTGCGTCGCCATCGCGGTGGTGGTGTTCGGCGCGATGATCTGGTCGATCATCGCCTACCGCAAGTCCCGGGGCGCGATCCCGGACGCCACCCTGGTCCACAACACCAAGGTGGAAGCCATCTGGACGGTGGTGCCGGTGATCATCCTGATCGCCATGGCGGTGCCGGCGGCGCGCACGCTGGTGGAAATCGAGGACACCACCCGCACCGAGCTCACCATCAAGGTCACCGGCTTTCAGTGGGGCTGGCAGTACGACTACCTCGACGACGGCGTGGCCTACTACTCGCGCCTCGATCGCCACAGCGACGCGGCGCGCGAGCTGCTTTCCGGGATCGATCCCAACAGCGTCGATCACTACCTGCTCAACGTCGATCACCCGCTGGTCGTGCCGGTCGGCACCAAGGTGCGCGTGCTGATCACCGCCGCGGACGTCATCCATTCCTGGTGGGTGCCGGCCTTCGGCGTCAAGAAGGATGCGATCCCGGGCTTCGTGAACGAGGCCTGGTTCAAGGTGGACACGGACAAGCCGGGCCTGTACCGCGGTCAGTGCGCGGAGCTGTGCGGCCGCGACCACGGCTTCATGCCCATCGTGGTCGACGTGCGCTCCAAGGCGGACTTCGCGACCTGGCTCAAGGACAAGGCCGCTGCGCAGAAGCAGGCGGCCGCCCCGCTCGCCCCCCCCGCGGTGACGCCCGCCGCCGCGCCCGCCGAAGCCGCCCGCGCCCCGGCCGCGACCGCCCCCTGATCACCCCCAACGCAGCGCAACGAGAATCACACATGGCCGAGCAGCCCTCGCACGCCGCCTCCCACGACCACGACCACAAGCCGCACGGCTGGCGCCGCTGGGTCTACGCGACCAACCACAAGGACATCGGCACGATGTACCTGATCCTCGCCTGCACGATGTTCTTCATCGGCGGCGGCATGGCGATGCTCATCCGGCTCGAGCTCTTCAAGCCCGGCCTGCAGTTCTTCGATCCGCAGTTCTTCAATTCCATGACCACCATGCACGCGCTGATCATGATCTTCGGCGCGGTGATGCCGGCGTGGACGGGGCTGGCGAACTGGATGGTCCCGATGCAGGTCGGGGCGCCGGACATGGCGCTGCCGCGCCTCAACAACTTCAGCTTCTGGATCCTGCCGTTCGCGTTCACGCTGCTGCTGTCCTCGCTGTTCGTGCCCGGCGGCGCCCCCGCGGGCGGCTGGACCATGTACCCGCCGCTGGTGCTGCAGACCGGGGCGTCCTTCCCGATGCTGGTGTTCTCGGTCCACCTGATGGGCGCCTCCTCGATCCTCGGCGCCATCAACATCGTGGTGACCATCATGAACATGCGCGCGCCGGGGATGACGCTGCTGCGCATGCCGCTGTTCGTGTGGACCTGGCTGATCACCGCGTACCTCTTGATCGCGGTGATGCCGGTGCTCGCCGGAGCGGTGACCATGCTGCTCACCGATCATTTCTTCGGCACCACCTTCTTCACCGCCGCCGGCGGCGGTGACCCGGTGATGTTCCAGCATATCTTCTGGTTCTTCGGGCACCCGGAGGTCTACATCCTCATCCTGCCCGCCTTCGGCATCATCTCGGAGGTCATTCCGACCTTCTCGAGGAAGCCCCTGTTCGGCTACGAAGCGATGGTGTACGCGGTCGCCTCGATCGCCTTCCTGTCCTTCATCGTGTGGGCGCACCACATGTTCACGGTCGGCATGCCGCTCGCGGCGCAGCTGTTCTTCATGCTGTCCACCATGCTGATCGCGGTGCCCACCGGCGTGAAGGTGTTCAACTGGACCGCGACCATGTGGAAGGGCTCGCTGTCCTTCGAGCCGCCGATGCTGTTCGCGCTGGCGTTCCTGTTCCTGTTCAGCATCGGCGGCTTCTCCGGCCTGATGCTGGCGATCGTGCCGGCCGACTACCAGTACCAGGACACCTACTTCGTCGTGGCGCACTTCCACTACGTGCTGGTGCCGGGGTCGATCTTCGGCATCATGGCGGGGGTGTACTACTGGCTGCCGAAATGGACCGGCAGGATGTACGACCTGAAGCTCGCGACCTGGCATTTCTGGCTGTCGGCGATCTTCGTGAACGTGCTGTTCTTCCCGCAGCACTTCCTCGGGCTCGCCGGCATGCCACGCCGCATTCCCGACTACGCGGTGCAGTTCACCGACTGGAACATGGTGTCCTCGATCGGCGCCTTCGGCTTCGGCCTGGCGCAGTTCCTGTTTCCCTACATCATCTGGAAGTGCGTGCGCGGCGGTCAGCCCATCGGCAACAAGGCCTGGGAGGGTGCGCATGGACTGGAGTGGGAGCTGCCCTCGCCGCCGCCGTACCACTCCTGGACCACGCCGCCGTCGGATGCGGTCATCGCGCGCGGCGCGGCGCACTGATGCACTCGCACACCAGCACCCCGGACGCGGCGCCGCATGAGGCCGAACGGCGCCGGCGCGTACGGCGCAGCGCGCTGCTGTTCGCGCTGATCGCGGCGGGCTTCTACTTCGGCTTCATCCTCATGGCACTGGTGCGCGGCTGGAAATGAGCGACCCGCGGCGCGCCAACCGCCATCTGCTGTGGCAGCTGCTCGCCATGGCGGCCGGCAGCTTCGGCTTCGGCTTTGCGCTGGTGCCGCTGTACAACGTGCTGTGCTCGGTCACCGGCTACGGCGACCAGACCAGGCTCCTCGAGCGCGTGCAGGCCGTCGAGCACCCGGACGTGAACCGCACCGTGAAGGTGGAATTCCTGGCGGACGTCGCCAGCGCCGGCAGCTGGGAGTTCCGTCCGGTGCTGCGCACCCTGGACGTGCATCCGGGCCAGCTCTACACGGCGCAGTTCTACGCGCACAACCTCACCGGGCGGGACAGCGTGGCGCAGGCGGTACCCAACATCGCCCCATCGGAGGTGGCCGCGTACTTCCACAAGACCGAATGCTTCTGCTTCTCGCCCCAGCACTTCCGGCTCGACGAGGGGCGCGACATGCCGGTGCGCTTCTTCATCGACCCGGCGCTGCCGCGCCACATCGATCTGATCACACTGGCGTACACCTTCTACGACGAATCCTCGCGCGTCACCCGCCAACCCTAGGCACCGACATGGCCAACGCACACGCTCCCGACAGCAGCCACTACTACATCCCGCACGACAGTCCGTGGCCGATCCGCGGCTCGATCGCGCTGTTCGCCATCATGCTGGGGGCTATCGGCTACCTGAATGACTGGGCGGGTGGCTGGGTCTTCCTGCCCGGCGCGGTGCTGCTCGCCTACATGTTCTTCGGCTGGTTCTCGACCGTCATCGACGAGAACCAGCACGGCATCTACAACCTGCAGGTCGACCGCTCGTTCCGCATGGGAATGATGTGGTTCATCTTCTCCGAGGTGATGTTCTTCGCCGCGTTCTTCGGCGCGCTGTTCTACGCGCGCATGCTGTCGGTGCCGTGGCTCGGCGGCCAGGGCGTCAAGGTGTTCACCAACTTCATCCTCTGGCCGCAGTTCGAGGGCGTCTGGCCGACCAACGGCCCGGGACACGTCGGCGGTCATGGGGACGGCACCTTCAGCACCATCCCGGCGATCGGCATCCCGGCGCTCAACACCGCGATCCTGCTCACCAGCGGCTTCACCGTCACCATGGCGCACCACGCGCTGCGCGCCGGCAAGCGCGTGCCGCTCGCCATCTGGCTGGCGCTGACCTTCTGCCTCGGCTTCACTTTCGTCGGACTGCAGGCGCACGAGTACGGCGAGGCCTACCGAGAGCTCGGCCTGCGGCTCTCGACCGGTATCTACGGCTCGACGTTCTTCATGCTCACCGGCTTCCACGGCCTGCACGTGACGGTGGGCGCGATCATGCTCACGGTCATCTGGCTGCGGGTGTTGCGCGGGCACTTCACCGCCACCCGGCATTTCGCCTTCGAGGCGGTCGCCTGGTACTGGCACTTCGTCGACGTGGTGTGGCTCGGCCTGTTCATCTTTGTCTACTGGCTGTAGCTGCGCGCCCGCTCTCACGGATGCGGCGGGACGCTGCCGGACTGCAGGCCGTGGGGCGCGATCAGCCCCAGGTACCAGGCCAGCATCAACAGCGCAAACAGCACCAGCGACACGGCGATGCGGATGGTGAGGGCGCGCGCCAGCTTGCGCGAATCGTCCGCGCCGCCGCGCGACAGATGAAACAGCCCGAAGCCCAGGCTCGCGACGATCCCCGCGAGACTCGCCAGGATCAGCACCAACACCAGCGCACGCATGGGGCGCAGTGTAGCGCCGGGGTGCCGCGGAGCAATGATCCATGTCGCGGGGCTTGAGGCTCGGCAGCAGCGTGTTCGCCCCGTCGGCCGGCTTCACGGTCGCGACGCTGCTCTTGTGCGCGCTCTTCATCCGCCTGGGGGTGTGGCAGTGGCACAAGGGGATCGAGCGCCAGGAAGAGTGGAGCCGCTTCGCGCGCGGCGCGGATCGGGTGATCGCCCTCGATGAGCGCGCCGTGGGCGATGTGCCGCTGTACCAGCGCGTGAGCGTGACGGGGCGGCTGGATGGCGCGCACCAGTTCCTGCTCGACAACCGCACTCATCGCGGGCGCGCCGGCTACGAAGTGCTGACGCCGCTCAGGCGCGCCGAGGCTGCCGTGCTGCTGATCGATCGCGGCTGGGTGCCGTTCTCCGGCACGCGGACGAGCTTGCCGGATGTCTCCCTGCAGGCCGCGGCGCCCGTGACCCTGAGCGGCCGCACTGCGCCGCTCCCGAGCCCGGGGCTCGCCAGCGGCCGGGCCCCCCCCGAGGCGCGCGCGGCGTGGCCCAAGCTCACCAGTTACCCGAGCGTGGCTGAGCTGTCCGCGGCGCTCGGCACTCCGCTCGCGGCGCGCATCGTGCTGCTCGACCCGCAGGCCCCGTTCGGTTATCTGCGCGACTGGCAGCCGCCCGGCATGGCACCGCTGCGCCACCTCTCCTACGCCATCCAGTGGTGGTGCTTCGCGACGCTGGCGCTCATCGTGTGGGCGATCATGAGCACGCGCAGGAACCCGGCTGCGGCGAGCGCATGAACACCCCGGCGGGAGCGCTGCGCGCGCGCAACCTGCGCACCCTGGCGGGGCTTGCGGCACTGTTTCTGCTGCCGCTCGTGATGGCGTTGTTCACGTACTACGGCACCGGCTGGCGGCCGGCGCAGCGCGTCAACCACGGCGTGCTGATCACGCCGGTGCGGGCGCTGCCGCCGGTGAGGCTGCCGCGGCCCGGCGTTACCGCGGCGGCCCACGGCACAGCGTTCCGCGGCCAGTGGTCGCTGGTGTACGTCGGCGACGGCGCCTGCGACAGCCCGTGCCGCCAGGCTCTGTACGTGATGCGTCAGACGCGCCTCGCGCTCAACAACGACATGACGCGCGTGCAGCGGGTGTTCCTCGTCAGCGCCGAGTGCTGTGCCCGCGAGCTGCTCGGGCGCGAGCAGGCCGGCCTCGAGATCCTGGACGCGGCGGGCCCGGCGGGCGCGGCGCTGCTGCGCGAGTTTCCCTCCCCGGGGCGCGAGCACTCGCTGTTCGTGGTCGATCCGCTCGGCAACCTCATGATGAGCTACGATGCGCGCCGGGATCCTCACGGGCTGCTCGAGGACCTGAAGAAGCTGCTGAAGCTGTCGCACATCGGCTGACGTCGCGAGAGTTCCAACCATGCCGGTTGCCCGCTGGATGCGTCGCCTGGCCGTTGCAGGCGTGCTGTTGTGCTTCGCCGTAGTGGTGCTCGGCGCCTACGTGCGCCTGAGCGCTGCCGGGCTCGGCTGCCCCGACTGGCCCGGCTGCTACGGCCACCTCACACCCCTGGGCGCGCAGCACAGCGCCGCGGCGCAAGCCGCGTATGCCGGGCGGCCGCTGGCGCCCGGCAAGGCGTGGCGCGAGATGATCCACCGTTATGCGGCCGGCGCCCTCGGGCTGGTGATCTCAGGGATCACCGCGCTCGCGATCAGCGCGCGCCGCCAGCGGCCGGTGAGCGTGCCGTTCGCACTGATGCTGTTCGCGACCCTGATCGTGCAGGCCGCGCTCGGGATGCTCACCGTCACCCGCCAGCTCGAGCCCCTCATCGTGACGCTGCACCTGCTGTTCGGCATGACCACCCTTGGCCTCTTGTGGTGGCTGATGCTGTCGCTGCCGCGCAGCTCCTGGGGGGCTACCGCGCTCAAGAGCGCCGGCCGCAAGATCAGCGGCGGCGGCGCCTCACCGATTGCGAGCGCCCGTCAGCTCGCGCTCGTGGGTCTCGCCGCGCTCGCTTTGCAGATGGCGCTCGGGGGCTGGACCAGCAGCAATTACGCCGCCCTCGCCTGCCTGGATTTTCCGACCTGCCAGGGCACCTGGTGGCCGCACGGGGATTATCACGACGCCTTCGTGCTGTGGCACGGTCTCGACGTCGACTATGAAGGCGGCCTGCTCGACAACCCGGCGCGCGTCGCCATTCATCTCACGCACCGGCTGGGCGCGCTGCTGGCGGCGGCGGCACTGGCGCTCGCGGCACTGTTCGTGTTGCGGCGCCGTGGGCTGTCGGGCGCGCGATTGCGCGCCTGGGCGCTGCTCGGGGCGCTCGGCCTGCAGCTGCTCATCGGCATATCCATGGTGCTCAAGGCATTGCCGCTGTGGCTCGCCACGGCGCACACCGCCGGCGCCGCGCTGCTGCTGCTCGCCACGCTGGCGCTGCTGCGATCCCTGAGTACGCGGTAAGGCGCTCGCCCGGCAGCGTCGCACCGCGATCTGCTAGGCTGCGCATCCCGTGGCGACGACATCGGAATATGCACCCGTAGCGCCGCCAGTGTGGCGCCGCTACCTCGAGTTGACGAAGCCCAGGGTCGTCGCGCTCGTCACCTTCACCGCCATCGTCGGGACACTGCTCGCGAGCCCCGGAGCACCGCCGCTCGACGCGCTGGTGTGGGGAAATCTCGGCATCGCGCTCGCCGCCGCCTGCGCCGCCACCCTCAATCACGTGCTCGACCGGCGCATCGATGCGCAGATGGCCCGCACCCGCGCGCGGCCGCTGCCGAGCGGGCAGCTGACCGAGCGTGAGGCGCTGGCGTTCGCCGCCGTGCTGGGCGTCGCCGCCATGGCGATGCTCGCCTTTCTGGTGAACCTGCTGACCGCGGTGCTGACCTTCCTGTCCCTCATCGGCTACGCGGTCATCTACACCCTGTGGCTGAAACGGGCGACCTCGCAGAACATCGTCATCGGCGGCGCGGCCGGGGCGGCGCCGCCGGTGCTCGGCTGGGCGGCGGTGACCAACGGCATCGACCCGAATGCGCTGCTGCTGTTTGTCATCATTTTCGTGTGGACGCCGCCGCATTTCTGGGCGCTGGCGATCGCGCGCCGCGATGAATATGCGCGCGCCGGCATTCCGATGCTGCCGGTGACGCACGGCCTCGCCTACACGCGCCTGCAGGTACTGCTGTACACCGTGCTGCTCACGGTCGTGACGCTGATGCCGTTCCTCACCCGCATGAGCGGCCTCGCCTATCTCGCCGCCGCGCTGGCGCTGAACGCCGGGTTCCTCTACTACGCGCTGGCGCTCAAGATCACCGCCCGCGAGGAGCTGCCGATGCGCGTGTTCCGCTTCTCGGTGACCTATCTCATGTGGCTGTTCGCGGCGCTCCTGGTGGATCACTACCTGCCGACGCTGCGCGGCGGCGGACCGTGAGCGGCGCGGGGCGCGCTCAGGCGCGCTAGGAGGTGCGCTGCAGCATCATCCGCCAGGAATAGATGATCTGGTCCTTCAACAGCAGCACACCGGCGGTGCGGTAGGTGTCGGCGTCGATCTGGCCCAGGTGCTCCGCGCCGTGATAGCCCGTGGATTCGCAGGCGTACACCGACAGGATCGACTCGCCGATGACCGCGAAGCGGCCGAGTAGCGTACCGAAGGTCGCGTCCTCGAAGCGCCATTTCATGCTGGTGCCGTCGGGGCCGGGAGGCTCGATCCAGTACGCGTGCACGAATTCCGCCGGCGGCGATCCGAGCACCTTGAGCGTGCCCGACAGCAGCCAGCACTCCGCGCGATGCGCGATCTCGGTGCGGCCGATCGCCTCCAGCGGCTCGCCGTCGGCGCGCCACAGCGTTCCCTGCGCGGTCCATACCGCCGGTTGGAACAGAAACGTGTGCGCCATGGGTGCATTATGGCGCGCACCGCCCCTTTCAGGGTACGTTGCGACCCAGCGACAGCCAAAGGTGCCTTTATGTTGACGGAACGTGTCTGGTCGGGAAACAGCCTGCGCAATTTTCACTATCTCATCGCCTGTGCCGAGACCGGCGAGGCGCTCGCCGTCGATCCGCTGGAGTGGCGGCTGTGCCTGGAGGCGGCGCGCAAGCGCGGCTGGGAGATCACGCAGATTCTCAACACCCACGAGCACACCGACCACACCGGCGGCAATGCCGGCCTGAAGGCGGCAACCCACGCCAAGGTCGCGGCTCACGCGGCTGCCGCCGCGCGTATCGGCGGCGTGGATCGGGGCCTCGCCAAAGGGGACATCATCAAGGTCGGGCGCACCGTGGAGCTCGAATGCCTCGACACCCCGGGGCACACGCTCACGCACATCTGCCTGCTGTCGCGCACCGAGGAGCCGGCGCTGTTCTGCGGCGACACCCTGTTCAACGCCGGTGCCGGCAACTGTTTCAACGGCGGGGACCCGGAGAAGCTCTACGACACCTTCGTCACGCAGCTCGCGCGCCTGCCGGACAAGACGCGTGTGTTCCCCGGCCACGAGTACCTGGCACGCAACCTCGAGTTCACGCTCGATCGCGAGCCCGGCAACCCGGACGCGGCGCCGCTGCTCGAGCAGGCGCGCCATCATGACCCGGCCGCCGCGCCGGTGACCACGCTCGGGCAGGAGAAGCGCATCAACACGTTCCTGCGGCTGCAGAATCCCGCGGTCATAGCGCGGCTGCGGGAAGCCTTTCCCGACATCGGCGAGCATCCCGATGCCCGCACCGTGTTCGTGAAGCTGCGCGAGTTGCGCAATCGCTGGTGAGCGCGTGCGCGTCGCGGCGGCAATCCTCATCACGGCAGCGCTGGCCTCGAGCGGCTGCGAGCCACGGCCTGATGCCGTGGGCGCCGCGCCGGCCGCCCTGAGCCCTGCGACGCGCAGCGCCGTCAACGACGCGGTGCGCCAGTTCGCCCGGGACGTCGCGCACGACGTCACGCGCGAAGGCCCGGCCGCCTGGCGCCGTTACTTCTCCCCGAGCACCTCGTTCTTCATGGCCTCCGACGGGCAACTGGTGTTTTCGAACGCCGCGTCCGCGGCGCGCGGGATCGACGATCTCACGCGCACGCTCAGGTCCATCGAGCTGCGCTGGGGAGACGATCTGCGCATCGACCCGCTGACGCCGGATCTGGCGGTGATGGCGAGCTCGTGGTCCGAGCTGCGGGTGGCCGCCGACGGCGGCCGGGTCACGGACCGCGGCTACTTCACCGCCGTGGCGGAACGGCGCGACGGCCGGTGGAAATTCCGCAACGCCCACTGGTCGGTCGCGGCGCCGGCCCCCAGGGCGCCGTAGGCGCGGCGGGTGAGGGAACGGCCATCGGCTGAAGGCGCGCTCGCGGGCGGTTGCCCGCTGCGGCGCGAACGTTGCAGCATAGGGCTCTCAGGAGGACGGTTTATGCGCATTGCTCTTCGGGTGCTGGCCGGCGCGCTGCTGGCGAGCGGGATGGCCGCGGCCTGGGCCAACGGCGGCGGCGGGATGTCCATGCCCTCACCACCGCCCATGGCGCGCGAGCAGACGCCGCAACAGAAGGCGCGCGACGCCTACAACGACGGCGTGCACTACGTGAAGAAAGCCGACAAGGCACAGGAGAGCGCCGCGCAGGCGAACGATGCCGGCAAGAAGGACAAGGCCGCGCAGGAGGCCCGCGAGCGCTATACGCAAGCGCTGGCCAAGTTCCAGCAGGCGACCGGGCTCGACCCCCAGCTGCACGAGGCGTGGAACTACGTGGGCTACACGAGCCGCAAGCTCGGGCACTACGAGGAGGCGCTCGCGGCCTACGACAAGGCGCTCATTCTCAAGCCGGGCTTCGCGGACGCTCTCGAGTATCGCGGCGAGGCGTATCTCGCGCTCAGTCGCGTCCCCGATGCGCAGCAGGCGTACCTCGACCTGTACGCAGGTAACCGGGCGCTGGCGGGCAAGCTCCTGGCGGCCATGAAGAGCTGGGCCGCGGATCAGCGCGCCAACGCCTCCGGCAGCAATGCCACCAACCTGGACGAACTCGACAAGTGGATCCAGGAGCGAGCGCAGATCGCGGGCCAGACCGCGGCGTTGACGCGCGCCGGCACGGCGGCCAGCTGGCGCTGAGGCGCGCGCGGGGAGGCCTCCCGGCAGCTGCGCTGCTGCTGCTCGCCGCCACCTGTCCGCTGGCGGCCGAAGAGTATGTCTGGCACCTGCCGCGGGGTTTCCCCACGCCCGCGGTACCGCCTGACAATCCCATGTCCGGGGCCAAGGTGGCGCTCGGTGAGCGGCTGTTCTTCGAGCGCCGCCTGTCGGTGAGCGGCCAGTACAGCTGCGCGAGCTGTCACGAACCGGCGCACTCCTTCGCACAGGATCGGCCGGTCGCCATCGGCGCCACCGGCGAGGCGCTGCCGCACAACGCCATGGCGCTGGTCAACGTCGCTTACAACATCAGCTTCGGCTGGATGAGGCCCCGGGTGCGCTCGCTCGAGGCACAGATGCTCGAGCCGATGTTGAATGAGCACCCGCTGGAGCTCGGGCTCAAGGGCCGCGAGGCCGCCGTGTGCGCGCAGCTGGCGGCGGATCGGGCCTATGCGGACGACTTCGCCGCCGCCTTCCCGGGGGATCCCGCCCCCGTGACCTTCGAGCATGTGGTCAAGGCCATCGCGAGCTTCGAGCGCACGCTGATCTCGGGCGGCTCGCCCTTCGATCGCTACGTGTTCGGCGGCGAGCACGAGGCGCTGTCGGGGCAAGCCAAGCAGGGCATGGCGCTGTTCTTCTCCAGGCGCGCGGGCTGCTCGGGGTGCCACTCGGGATTCAACTTCTCGGGCAACTGGCGCGATGCGCAGGGTGAGACCGGGCCGGCGAGCTTCGCACGCAACGGCACGAGCGCCCGCCCGATGCGGGTCCCGACCCTGCGCAACGTGGCGCTCACCGCCCCGTACATGCACGACGGACGCTTCGCGAGCCTCACCGCGGTGCTCGATCACTATTCGTCCCTCGCCCAGGCCGCGCGTGCCGATCGGCGTCTGCCACGCGTGCCGTTCTCCGCTGCCGAGCGCAGCGCGCTGCTCGCGTTCCTGGACAGCCTCACCGATGAGACTTTCGTCGGCCGCGCCCGGTGAGGCGCCGCAGAGCGCCGCCCGCTAGGGCTGGCCCTGGAGGTACTTCCCCATCCACTCGAGGTAACGCCGGGAGCGATCGACCAGGAAGCTCGGTCGGGTGAGCGAGTGGTACTCCCCGGGATAGACAATGAGTTGCGCCGGGACCCCGAGCGTGCGCAGGGCCTGATACATCTGCTCGCTGCCGGCTACCGGCACGTTGAAGTCCCGGTCACCGCCGAGGAACAGCGTCGGAGTGCGGATCCGGTCGGCGTGAAAGAACGGGTAGGACACCTTGAGCCATAACGCCGGATTGCGCCACGGGGGTCCGAGCTCGGCGTTGTATTCCACGACGTATTCGTCGGTGCCGTAGGTCGAGAGTTGATTGCCGCTACCGGCGCCGCTGATCGCCGCCTTGAAGCGCGTGTCACTCGCGATCAGGTAGTCGGTGAGCAGACCGCCGTAGCTCCAGCCGCCGACCCCCAGGCGTGCCGGATCGGCCAGCCCCAAGCCGACCGCGTAATCGACCCCGGCGAGCAGGTCCTCGACTTCCTTGTGGCCCCAGTCGGCGAGAATGCTGCGGGCGAACTGCGCGCCGCGCCCGGTGCTGCCGCGATAGTTGACGGCGAGCACCACGTACCCGTGGGTCGCGAACAGCTGCCGCTCGAGCGGCGGTCCGTAGCCCTGCAGCTCGAGGGAGTGGTCGTCCTGGCCGTTCGGTCCGCCGTGGATCCACACGATGGTCGGATAGCGCCGCCCGGACCGGTAGTCGGGCGGCTTGACGAGCTGTCCGTGCACCGCCGTGCCGTCGCGGCTCCTGAAGGCGATGTCCTCGACCGATCCGAGCTGCAACTCCCCGAACAGCGCCTGGTTGTGCGCGCTCAGGGGCCGCAGCCGGCCCTGCTCGAGCGCATAGACTTCCACCGGCGAGCCGTCGGTCGAAACCAACACCGCGGTGTGCCCGGCCGCCGCGGCGAGCTCGTGCACCACCATGGGCCCGCCGAGGCGCTCGATCGCCCCGCCCGCGAGCGGCACCCGCGCCGGGTACTGGGTGCCGTCGTCCTCGACGGCGAATTCAAGTGAGCGGCCGTCGGCTGCGAACGCCGGCGAGAGGACCGCGCGATCGAGGCGCTCGGTCAGGGCGCGCACCTCACCCGACTTCACCTCGACCGTCGCCAGAGTGTCCATGATGTAGGCGTTGAATCTCGGCTGCGCGCCCTGCAGGAACGCGAGTCGCGTTCCGTCCGGACTCCATGCGAGCCTCGGGTTGTTGGGCGACCAGCCCGTCAGCAGCTGCCGCGGCGTCGCGCCGGCGCGGGCGGCAATGAGATCGATCTCATCGCTGCCGGTCTCACCAGGGCCCTTCATGGGATCGCTGAGGTAGGCGATCTGCCCGCCGTCGGGCGACCAGGCCGGATGCGATTCCCGGCGGCCGAAATCCGCGGTGAGCGCCTGGCAGGCGCCGCTGCGCACATCGAAGAGGTACAGATGCGCGTGCGAGGCCGCGCTCAGGTAGCCCTCCCGGTCGTGTTTGAACTCGAACGCGTCGATGACGATGGGTTGCGGCGGTTTGGCCTCCGCCTCGCCGCTGGCGTGCATGACGAGCACGAGGCGCTGAGCGTCGGGCGACCACTCGTAGCTCGTGAGCTCCCCGCTGACGTGAGTCAGCTGCCGCGGCTCCCCACCGCGCCGATCCAGAACCCACAGCTGGGTCCGCTCCCCGGCAGGGCGCGCCGACAGGAAGCTCAGGTAGCGCCCGTCGGGGCTGAAGCGCGGCTCCGACACGCTCTCGCCGCGCGTCAGCTGCACGCTCGCGTCCCCCGCCCAGTTGGCCATCCACAGCGCGCTCCGGGATTCGTCGGACTCCCGGTCGTAGCTCGTCACCAGGTAGGCGACCCCGGCGCCATCGGGCGAGATCCTAAGATCGGACAGCGCCTGGAAGCGGAACCAATCCTCCGGCGTCAGGGCGCGGCCCGCCTGTGCCGCGAGCGGCGCAAGGCCGGCGATGAAAGCAACAGCAATCGGCGGCAGGCGTTTCATGTACGCGGTCTTTCGAGTTGTGTACGCGCACCGGGCGGTACCCGGCGGAGAAGTGTAGCCTGAGCCCCCGCTGCCGGGGCAAACTGTCGGGTACCTGCACCTCAGAAACCATGAGCGCGCCGCACGCACCAGTCGCATTCGAAGAGAGCCGCCGCCGCGCGCACGCGGCGCTGCGCGCCGGTCAGGCGGCGACCGCGGAAGCGTGGCTGCGCTCGCTCGAGGCGCAGGCGCCCGGTGATCTCAACTGCCAGTGGCTCCTCGGCGCTGCGCTCCTCGCCCAGGACAAGATCGCTGAGAGCATCGCCATTCTCGAGCGCGTGCTCGCGGGCGCGCCCGGCTTCGCCCACGCGCGGGTCGACCTCGCGCGCGCCTACCGCTGCGACGGCAGGCCCGAGCAGGCACGCGAAGAAGTACGGCGGGTTCTGAAGAGCACGCCCCACCACCATCTCGCCTGGCTCGCCTACGGCGACGTGCTCGTTGACCTGGGCCAGTACGCGGATGCCCGTACGGCCTTCGAGCGCGCGCGCCTCAGCGATCCGCAGCGGCAGCGTGTAGAGGAAGCCACGGCCGCGCTCGTGGCCGACGACCGGAAAAAATCGGAAGTCTTGTTTCGTGAAATCCTGCGCTCCGATGCGAGTCATGTGGCCGCGCTGTGCGGGCTGGCGGCACTCTCGCTCGCGGCGGACGTACCCCACGATGCCGAGCGCCTGCTGCGCCATGCCCGCAAACAGTCCGAGCACGTCCCGCTCGCGTACCGGGGACTCGGCCCGGCGCTCCTTGCCTTGGGCCGCATCAAGGAAGCGGACGCCGCCGCACGCCACTTACTGAAGATGGAGCCCGAAAACCCGCAGAGCTGGATCACCATCGCCGCCGTGTCGACGCGGCTCATGCGCCAGGAGGAAGCGCTCGAGGCCTACGAGCAGGCGGCGCGCTTCAAGCCCGACGAGGTACGGCTGCGGATGTCCATCGGACACGTTCAAAAGACGCTCGGCAGGCGGCGCGAGAGCGAGGCCTCCTATAAGGCGGCGCTGGCGCTGGATCCGGGCAATGCGGAAGCCTACTGGAGCCTGGCTGACCTCAAGAATTATACCTTCAGCGAGACCGAGGTCGCCGCCATGCAGTCCCTGCTCGCGAGCGATAAGGGCGCGCGCTCCAACGAGGCGCAGCTGAATTTTGCGCTGGGCAAGGCTTTCGAGCAGCGCCAGCTGTACCCGCAAGCCTTCGCGCACTACGCCACGGGCAACGCGCGGCGGCGCCTCGATGCGCCGTTCGACATCGAGAACTTCGAGCGCCGCAGCGCGCGCATTCGCGCGTTCTTTGACGGCGCGTTTTTTGCCGCGCGCGCCGGCAGTGGGAACCTCAGCGACGCGCCGATCTTCATCGTCGGCCTGCCGCGCTCCGGATCGACGCTGGTCGAGCAGATCCTCGCCAGCCACTCGTGCGTCGAAGGCACCATGGAGCTGCCGAACATCATCAACATCGCGCGCGAGTTCGAAGACCTGTCCGCCAACCGCGACGGCTACCCCGAGAGCGTCGGCGGCGCCTCGGCGGTGCAGCTCGGTGCGCTCGGCAGCCGCTACATCGAGGAGACCGCGCCGCTACGGCGGGGGCGGGAGCGCTTCACCGACAAGCTGCCCAATAATTTCAGTCACGTCGGACTCATCCACGCGATCCTGCCGCACGCAACCATCATCGACGCACGTCGTCATCCGATGGATTGCTGCTTCAGCACCTTCAAGCAGCACTTCGCGGAAGGGCAGACCTTCAGTTACGACCTCGACCATCTGGGTCGGTACTACCGTTGCTATCTGTCGCTCATGGATCACTGGGATGCCGTGCTGCCGGGCAAAGTGCTGCATCTTCAGTACGAGGAGCTGGTGCGCGACCCGGAGGCGAACATCCGCCTCCTGCTCGAGCACTGCCGGCTGCCCTTCGAGGCCGCCTGCCTCTCCTTTCACCAGACGCAACGCTCGGTGCGCACCGCCAGCGCCGAACAGGTGCGTCAGCCGCTCTATACCTCGGGAGTGGGTTACTGGCGGCATTTCGCCACTGAGCTCGAGCCTTTGCGTCGTGCCCTCGGAGACAGTCTCGAGCGCTTCTAGAGCGGCTGAACGCCGCGAGCTTGCAGCGGATCGCCCTTGTTGAACGATCGTTGACTAAGAGCGCCCGCACCAAGGATGATCGGGGCACGCGCCAGCGCAAAAAGCGCGCGATAGTGGTGACTGAAGGGGGGGCAGCGCATGGGTATCAGAGCCAAGGTTCGTGCGGCCGATCACTTTTGCAAGGCGACGCTGCCTCCAGGCTCCCGGATCGGCCTCGCCGTCGCAGCAGCGCTCGCCAGTGTGGCCGCACCGCGCACGCCCGCATTGGCGGCGACCGCGGATGCTGCCGGCGGCGGGCTGCAGGAAGTGGTCGTCACGGCGCGCAAGCGCGAGGAGAACCTCCAGGACGTCCCCATCAGCATCGACGTGTTCACGCACAAGGACCTGCAGAATCTCGCCATTACGCAATTCGATGACTATGCGGCGAAGGTGCCGTCGATTTCGTTCATCAGCGTGGGCCCCGGCACCCAGGTCTTCTTCATGCGCGGCGTTTCCGACGGAAGCAATCCGAACTACGCGAACAGCTCCGCGACCGGATTTTTTCTCGACGACTCGTCCCTGAGCTGGTACGGGGTGCAGCCGGACCTGCACCTTTACGACATCGAGCGCATCGAAGTGTTGAACGGCCCGCAGGGTACGACCTTCGGCGCCGGCTCCATGGCTGGCGCGGTGCGCTACATCACCAACAAGCCCGACGTGAATGGCTTCAGCGCCGGCGCCGATTTCGACGGCGGCAAGATCCAGGGTGGCCAGCAAGACCAGAGCTACGAGGCGTTTCTCAATGTGCCGCTGATCGAGGGCCGGCTCGGACTGCGCGTCTCCGCGTTCAGCGCCGCCCACGGCGGCTTCGTCAACAACGCGCTCACCACGCGCAACTGGGTCAACGGTACGGTCTCAACCAACGCGCAGTGGGCGCGTAGCGATTACAACCGCGAGCATCAGGAGGGCGGGCGTGTCGCCCTCAAGGCGGTGTTCAGCGATTCCTGGAGTGCGACGGCGTCCTACGACTATCAGCGCCTGTCCGCGCTCGGCGCGTGGGACGAAGATCCACATGTGCCCCGCACCGTGCAGCGCTTCGGTCCGGAGGACCATCGCTTTCAGGCCAAGAACTGGGATTTGCACTTAGACGGAAACGTCGGCATCGCGGACCTGGTCTTCGCCAGCACTTACTAGTCGCTGCCGACGCGGCAGCTGAACGAGTACTCCCAATACATGGAGAACTTCAGTCACCCGGACTCTGGCCTCCAGCCTGGGTTCGTAGAGTCACTGGCGTGCGATACCGGACCGCACTACAGCGCCCCCGCCGAGCCCTTCAGTGGCTGCAATGTCCCGCTGCAATACTACGAATACCACACCAATCCCGAGCGCTGGTCGGACGAGCTGCGGCTCGTGTCCAAGCCCGGCGGGCGTTTCCACTGGCTCGCGGGTCTGTACTGGGAGAAGACCGTAGACAAGAACTCCGGCAGCACCTACTACAACCCGGGACTGAAGCCACAGGGTGACTTGTTCCAGTATTATCTCGCCTATTACGGCCAAACCGCCTCCTCGCTCCCCCCAGGAATCTGGTACAGCTATACCACCCGCTCCGACTACCTGCAGACCACTGAGTTTGCGGACATCAGCTTCGATCTCACGGACAAGCTCAACGTCGAAGCAGGAGTCGTGCACTTTCACTCCAGCTTCTCCTACTTCAGCCCCTACGGGCAGTTTGCCTACGCCCCCACGGCGTCGACCTTGTCGACGGGCTCCTCGCACAAGTGGAACAGCAAGTTCGGGATCAACTACAAGCTCACCGACAAGGTGATGCTGTACGCCGATTTCTCCCAGGGTTTCCGCGATGGCGGGGCTAATTCCGGCTTTCCCGCTTCGTGCTATGCGAACGGGGTGCCGTCGAGCTATGTACCCGACACACTCAACAATTACGAACTCGGCTGGAAGACGACCAGCCTGGCAGGCCACCTTGTGTGGGACGGCGCGGCCTACTACATGGATTGGAAAAACCTGCAGACGCTCCTCTATGACATAGACATCTGCGCCCCCAGCAGTTTCAACGCCAACGTGGGTGACGGGCGCATCTACGGCGTCGAGTCGAATGTCAATTACAAGATAAGTGACAGCTGGTCATTCCAGGCTTCCGCCGCCTACACCGACGCGCACCTGGTATCGAGTACCTTCACGGCCTTCGCCGTCAATGTCGGCGAGCGGCTGCCCTACGTGCCGTACTTCAACTACAGCGCCAACCTGCGCTACGAGCATGCGCTGGGCGGCAACCTCAGGGGGTACGCGCAGTTCGACCTGTCCCACAAGGGTGACATGTGGAACGACCTTCATGTCGCCGGCTCAAACGGCTTTCCGCGCATGCTGCAGCCGGACTACACCATCATGAACCTGCGCTTCGGGTTGAATCCCGAAGGCAGCCATTGGCTTGCCGAGCTCTACGTCAGGAACCTCACGGACAAGAACGCGATCATCTACACCAGTACCGGCAACTTCGACCTGCGCCAGACGACCAACGAGCCGCGCGTGTACGGCCTGCGCGTCAACTACCGCTTCGGCAAGGTGAGCGGCTCCGAGTAGCGGCGTTGGAATCCGCCTTCTACCTGCGCACCTTTCAGCTCGCCACCGCGGCGATCCTCGGCTACCTGCTGCTGAAGATCCTCGACCCCTTGAGCGGCATGCTCGGCTGGGCGGCGGTGCTGGCTTTCATCCTGCATCCGCTGCAGGAGCGGCTCACGCAGCGCCTCAAGGGCCGGCGGGCCCTCTCGGCCGGCATCCTCACCGCGCTGACGCCCTTCCTGGTGCTGGCGCCGCTGTCGGTGCTGACGGGCGCGTTCGTCGGCCAGGTGACGCGGCTCATCGAGTATCTGCGCGGCCACAGCTTCCTCTCCTTCCCCGAGGTGGTCGAGCGTCTGTCGGGCTATCCGCTCATCGGCGGCGCGGTCGGCTGGATGCGCGAGAACGCGCTGGTCAGCGCCGAGCAGCTGCAGGGCTGGATGACCAACGGCCTGCAGACACTGCTCAAGAGCGCCGCCTCCATGGGAGGGAGCGTTGCGCTGGGCGCGATCGGCACCCTGGTCGGCTTCTTCATGATGCTGTTCATGCTGTTCTTCTTCCTGCGCGACGGGCGCGCGATGCTCGATGGCCTGACACGCCTCGTGCCGGTGGAGCACGAGCGGCGCGCGCGGCTGCTGAAATACCTGGGCGACGTGACGCGCGCCGTGGTGTTTGGTTCCACCGTGACGGCCCTCATCCAGGGCATCTTCGTCGGCGTGGGTTTCGCCCTGGTGGGCCTGCCCTCAGCGGTGGTGTTCGGCGTGCTGGCCACCGTGGCCGCCTTCCTGCCGGCCGGCGCGGGCGCCGTGCTGATTCCGGCGGTGCTGTATCTGGGCTTCGGCGGGCGCTGGGGCGCGGCGATTTTCCTCGCCTGCTGGACCGCGGCCATGTGGGTCGGGGAGAACATCCTGCGCCCGCTCCTGACCGCGCACCAGGTGGAGGTGTCGACGCTGGCGATTTTCATCGGCGCCATCGGCGGTGCCGCCGCCTTCGGCATCCTGGGACTGGTGATCGGACCTGTGTTGCTGAGCTTCGTCGTGGCGCTGGTGCGCTTCGCGCAGGAGCGTTGAAGCCCCGGGGGGCCTGAGCCTGGTGCGTTTCCCGTAGAATGCGCCCGCCATGGATGTGTCCCCGATCCTCGATCCCCTGAACGAGGCGCAGCGCGCCGCCGTCACGGCCCCCTTAGGTCCGGTGCTGGTGCTGGCCGGGGCGGGCAGCGGCAAGACGCGCGTGCTGACGCACCGGATCGCCTGGGTGATCCAGGCCGAGGGCGCCTCCCCGCACGGGATCCTGGCGGTGACCTTCACCAACAAGGCCGCGGGCGAGATGCGCGCGCGCGTCGAGCGGCTGCTGGGCGTGCCGAGCGGCGCGCTGTGGATCGGCACCTTTCACGGCATCGCCCACCGGCTGCTGCGGCTGCACTGGCGCGAGGCGAACCTCGCGCAGGGATTTCAGATCCTCGACTCCGAGGATCAGCAGCGTCTCATCCGCAAGCTCCTCAAGGCCTCCGATCTGGATGAGACGCGCTGGGTGCCGCGCGAGGTGCAGTGGTTCATCAACTCCAACAAGGACGAGGGCCGCCGTCCGCAGCACCTGAAGGAGGCGAGCGACCCGACCCGCAGCCAGCTGATCAGGCTGTACGCGGCCTACGAGGCCGCCTGCGCCCGCGCGGGGGTGGTGGATTTCGCGGAGCTGCTGCTGCGCGCATTCGAATTGTGGCGCGACAACGCGGGGCTCCTGGCGCACTACCGGCAGCGCTTCCGGCACGTGCTGGTGGATGAGTTCCAGGACACCAATGCCATCCAGTACGCCTGGATGCGCCTGCTCGCCCCGGCGAGCACGGCAGCCGGGGCAGGCGCCGCGAGTCACCCGTTCGTGGTAGGGGACGACGATCAGTCGATTTACAAGTTCCGTGGCGCACGGGTCGAGAACCTGCAGCAGTTCCGGCGCGACTACCCGCTGGCGGCACTCTTCCGCCTCGAGCAGAACTACCGCTCCACCGCGACCATTCTGGAGGCGGCCAACGGCGTCATCGCGCACAACGCCAGCCGCCTCGGCAAGACCCTCTGGACCCGCGGTGCGCGCGGCGAGCCGATCCGCCTCTACACCGCCTTCAACGAGCGCGACGAGGCGGAGTTCGTCACGCACCGTATCCGCGAGTGGGTGGCGCAGGGCGGGCAGCGGCGCGAGATCGCCATCCTGTACCGCTCCAACGCACAGTCGCGCGTGTTCGAAGAGGCGTTTCTGTCGGCGCGCGTGCCGTACCGGGTGTACGGGGGCCTGCGGTTCTTCGAGCGTGCGGAGATCAAGGACGCGCTCGCCTACCTGCGGCTGATCTCCAACCGCAACGACGACGCCTCCTTCGAGCGCGTGGTGAACCTGCCGACGCGCGGCGTGGGCGCGAAGAGCCTCGAGGTGCTGCGCGAGCATGCCCGCGGAGCCGGCTGCTCGCTGTGGCAGGCGGCCGCCGCCGTCTGCAGCGGCGGCGGGGGGGCCCTCGCGGCCAAGGCGGGCGGCGCCATCCACGGGTTCCTCGCGCTCATCGAGCGCCTCGCCGGCGAGAGCCGGGGCCTCGCGCTGCACGAGCAGGTGGATCAGGTGTTGAAAGCGAGCGGCCTCATCGAGCACTACCGCCGCGAGAAGGCCGAGCGCGGCGAAGCGCGCGTCGAGAACCTCGATGAGCTGGTGAGCGCCGCGCGCGGCTTCACGCCCGAGGCGGCGGAGCTGCCGCCGCTCGAGGCGTTCCTGGCGCACGCCGCCCTCGAATCCGGCGAAGGCCAGGCGGATGAGTGGGAGGACTGCGTGCAGATGATGACGCTGCACAGCGCCAAGGGGCTGGAGTTCCCGGTGGTGTTCCTGTGCGGCATGGAGGAAGGGCTGTTCCCGCATCAACGCTCGCTCACCGACCTCGACGGCCTGGAGGAAGAGCGCCGGCTGTGTTATGTCGGCATGACACGCGCCATGCGGCAGCTGTATCTGACCTGGGCCGAGCAGCGGCGTCTGCACGGCGTCGACAGCTACGGCCAGGCGTCGCGCTTCGTGCGCGAGATCCCCGAGGAGCTGCTGGAAGAGGTGCGCCCGCGCGTGGGTGTGTCGTTACCTGCCGCGGTGGGGCGCTTTCGCTTCGAGGAGCCGGCGGTGGCCGGCGTGCGGCTCGGGGCGCGGGTGCGGCACGGCAAGTTCGGCGAGGGTGTGATCCTCAACGTCGAGGGGAACGGTGCGCAGGCGCGCGTGCAGGTGAGCTTCGAGCGCCAGGGCACGAAATGGCTGATGGTGCAGTACGCGAATCTCGAACCGCTGTAGGTCAGCATGAAAATCCTCATCCTGGGTGCCGGTCAGGTCGGCCGCACCGCCGCCGACCACCTGTCGCGCGAAGAGGCCAACGAGGTCACGGTGGTGGACGTCAACGAGGAGGTGCTGCGCGATCTGCAGGACCGCCTGGACGTGCGTACCGTCGCCGGCAACGCCGCCCATCCGACGGTGCTCGAGAACGCGGGCGCCGCCGAGGCCGACATCATCGTCGCGCTCACCTCCAGCGACGAGGTCAACATGATGGCCTGCGAGGTGGCGTTCACGCTGTTTCGCACCCCGACCAAGATCGCGCGCATCCGCGCGGCCGATTACACCAGCCGCGCGGCGCTGTTCGGCGCCGAGGGCCTCTCGGTAGATGTGTTCATCAACCCCGAGCAGCTGGTGACCGATTACGTCGAGCGTCTCATCTATCATCCCGGCACGCTGCAGGTGCTGGATTTCGCCGACGGCAAGGTGCGCCTGGTGGGGGTGCGGGCGCGGCGCGACGGCCTCCTGGTCGGTCAGAGCCTGCGCGAGCTGAAGCGGCATCTGCCCAAGGTGGAGGTGCGCGTGGTCGCCATCTACCGTGACGGCCGCGGCGTTGCCCCCGAGGGTGACACCGTCGTGCAGGAGGGCGACGAGATATTCTTCCTGGCGGCGCGCAACGACATCCGCCGCGTCATGGGCGAATTGCGCCACGCCGACGACCCGGCGCGGCGCATCGTCATCGCCGGCGGCGGCAACATCGGCTTCCGCCTCGCCAAGACGCTCGAGCCGCACAACCAGGTGAAGATCATCGAGCGCGATGCGCGCCAGGCACGCCGCATCGCGGAACTCCTGGAAAACGCCATCGTGCTGCACGGCGATGCCGCGGACGAGGAGCTGCTGATCGAGGAGAACATCGACAGCGCGGATGTGTTTGCGGCACTCACCAACTCGGAAGAAGCCAACATCCTCTCGGCGATGCTCGCCAAGCGTCTGGGTGCGCACAAGGCGATCGCCCTCATCAACAAGCCCTCGTACACCGAGCTGGTCGAGAGCAGCAGCATCGACATCGCCATCTCGCCGCAGACCGTCACCATCGGCTCGCTGCTCGCGTACGTGCGCCGCGGCGACGTGGTACGCGTGCATTCCCTCAAACGCGGCGCCGCCGAGGCGCTGGAGGCGATCGTGCACGGCGACGAGCGCAGCTCGCGCGTGGTCGGCAAGATGGTGGGGCAGATTCCGCTGCCCGAAGGCGCCTCCATCGGCGCGGTGGTGCGGGGTGAGGAGGTCATCATGGCGCACCACGACACCCTGGTGTGCGCGGACGACCATGTGATCCTGTTCCTCGCCGATCGCCGCCACCTCGAGGCGGTCGAACGCCTGTTCCTGCGTTCGACGCGTTAGGGCGCGGCGGTGCTCGCGGTCGCGCACGTTCTGGGGTTGCTGCTGGGGACCTTCGCGCTCGCCTACGCCCTGCCGGTCGGCTGTTCCCTGGTGATGGCCGATGGTCTGTGGCCGAAATTCCTGCTGGCCGCGGCGCTCACCGCCGGCGCGGGGCTCCTGCTGGCGGGCGCGACACTGCGCTTCCGGCGGGCGCTGAAGGCGCGCGACGGGTTCCTGCTGCTCACGCTCGGCTGGCTGCTGCTGCCGGGTGCCGCGGCGCTGCCGCTGCTCCTGTCGCTGCCGGACTTGAGCTTCACCGGTGCGTTCTTCGAGGCCATGTCCGGGCTCACCACCACCGGCTCGACCGTGTTGAACGGGCTCGATCAGCTGCCACCCTCGCTGAACTTCTGGCGCCATTCGCTGCACTGGTTCGGCGGGCTCGGCGTCATCGTCATGGCGCTCGCGGTGCTGCCGGTGCTCGGCGTGGGCGGCATGCAGCTGTACAAGGGACAGGCGCCGGGGTCGGTGAAGGACGAGCGGCTGGCGCCGCGCATCACCGAGACCGCGAAATCGCTGTGGCTGGTGTATGCGCTCATCACCCTTGCCGGCATCGCGGCGCTGCGGATCTGCGGCATGTCGTGGTTCGATGCCATCTGCCATGCCTTCTCGGCGGTGGGGCTGGGCGGCTTTTCCACCCACGACCGCAGCATCGCGTACTTCGGCTCCCCGGCGATCGAGGCGGTGCTGATCCTGCTGATGCTGATCGCGTCGCTGAACTTCGCGCGCCACTTCATCGCGCTGCGGCGCCTGTCACTGGAGAGCTACAAGGTCGACCCGGAGTGCAAGGCGATATTCGCGCTGCTGGCGGTGAGCGTGGTCGCGATCGCGGTGCTGCTCACCCGCGACGAGGTGTATGCGGATTTCTCCACCGCGCTGCGCCACTCGGCATTCAACGTCATCTCCCAGGCCACCACCAGCGGCCTCACCACCCAGGACTACCAGCGCTGGCCGGTGTTCGCGCCCTACTGGATGCTGTTCCTGTCCTGCATCGTGTGCAGCACCGGCTCGACCGGAGGCGGCATCAAGATGTTCCGCACGCTGCTGCTGACGCGGCAGGCGGGCCGCGAGCTCACACTCCTCATTCATCCGGCCGCCATCGCGCCGGTGCGCATCGGCGGCCGGCCCATCCCGGACGGTGTGGGTCACGCGGTGCTGGCGTTCATCTTCCTGTATTTCATGACCGCGGTGCTGCTCACCTTCGCCATGCTGCTCACCGGACTCGACTTCGACTCCTCCATGAGCGCGGTCATCGCCTCGATCAACAACACGGCACACGGCTTCGGGCCCCCGGGTGCGGTGCGCAACCTGCATGCGCTCACCGTCCAGCAGACCTGGATCTGCACGGCGGCGATGCTGCTCGGAAGACTGGAGATCTTCAGCGTGATCGTGCTGTTCCGGCCGGCGTACTGGCGCAAGTAGCGGCCGCGCGACTTGCAGCGCGAAACCGCGCCACCGCTCGGCTACCAGCGGTAGCTGCCGACGAGGCTGTACAGGAAAGGGTCGATCCTGTATGGCTGCGCACCCAGCCCCCCCTGCACCGTGCCCGAGCTGGGCTCGAGCCAAGCCAGATACCGGATATCCACCTTCAGGTGCCAATTCGGCGAAGCCGGTACATCAAGTCCTGCCTGAGCGACCGCGCCCACGGTGGAGCTTGCGATTCTGGTGTAGTTGCTGGGACCTTGATCTATCAGAGACGACCTCGTGTAGTGAAAACCTGCGCCCAGGTACGGCCGCAGACGGGATTCAGGCGCGAAGCGGTACATGGTCGTCCACGCATTCGGCATCAACCTGATCCCGCCCAATTTCACACCGAAGTTCGTCACACCGAAGTTCGTCGGCGTCCCAAGGGCAAGCTCGGTTGACCAACTGCGCCGCAGGAACCACTCTCCGGAGATCTGCGGGTACAGCTTCCCGCCCATACTGGTTCCGTCGCTGAGAATTGGATTCGCCGGAGCGAGATACACCATCCCGAGCCCCAACGCGAAGACGCCCGGGCTGCCCCTCGATGTCTCGTCAGCAGGGACGCGAGGTGCGAGGAGCGCCGAGGCCAGAGCTGCAGCCGTCAGGCACCTCACCGAGATCCAACGCACGGGTCCCTCGTCAGCTGTGGATGTAACTCTCGAGCTGCTCGATCTGTTGCTGCTGCGCGGCGATGAGCGCCTTCACCAGGTCGCCGATCGACACCATGCCGACGACGCGGCCCGCCTCGACCACCGGCAGGTGGCGCACGCGCTTGTCGGTGACCAACTGCATGCACTGCTCCACGGAGGTTTCGGGCGACACCGTGAGAACCGGGGTGGTCATGATGTCGCGCACCGGCGTGTCGCTGGAGGAGCGCCCGAGCAGGATCACCTTGCGGGCGTAGTCGCGCTCGGACACGATGCCGGCGAGCACCTCGCCCTTCATGACCAGGAGCGCCCCGATGTGATGCTCGGCCATTGCGCGGATCGCCTCCAGCACCGGCGTCTCCGGTCCTACTGAAAACACCGCCCGATCCTTGCGATCGAGCAACTGACGCACCGTGGTCATGGTCGGTCCTTTCGAATCTGAGCCTAGCGTGCCGTGGGGCTCACTTCCACCGTGAGCAAGACGTTGGCGCTCACGTCCAGGGTCCCCGCCTCCACCGGTGTCGCTGCGGCCGCACTCGCCATCGCGCGCTGTCCTGCCATGTAGGCGCGCACCGGTATCACGCGCGGACTGTTCTCCTCGACGCTGAGCACGCGCACCACCTTCAGTCCCAGCGTCGCGGCGAGCACGTCGACTTCGGCGCGCGCCCGGGTCGCCGCCTCGCGCAGCGCCTGGGCGCGCACCAGGTCCTGATCGCGCAGCGTGAACTGGATGCCCTGCAGGTAATTGGCGCCGGCCTGCGTCGCGCTGTCGATGACCGTGCCGATTTTGGCCAGATCATCGAGCGTCACCTGCACCACGTTCAGGGCGCTGTAGCCGGTGAGCGTTGGCTCCTCGCCCTTCGGGTGGTACTGGTAGGTCGGATTGAGCGAGTAGCTGATGGTCTTGAGGTCCGCCGCGGGACCGGTGGCCTTGCGCACCGCCGCCAGCACCGCATCCACCTGGCGCGCGCACTGCGACGCCGCCTCCTGCGACTGCACCGCGCGCGTGCTCACGCCGATATCGATCTGTACGCGATCGGGCCGGGCGGTGATCCTGGCATCCCCGCTGACGCGAATCGACGACACGGGCGAGGCCGGCACCGGTTGTGCGCGTGCCGGGGACTGCGCCACGACGCACGCGAGCATGACGGCGATGAGACAGCGCATGTTCCCCAGCCCGCAGCCCATTGGCATATTCTACGCGTGCTTCGTGCGGCAGTTCATACTTTGGGCAGGAGAAACGCGCAGCCTCATGCGGCGCGGTATACAACAGTACATGGCCAGCGCAGAAATCCAGGTCGCGCCCGATCGGTTCGAAGTCAGTTCCGGCGAAGCGCTGCTGGTAGCCGAGCTGCGCTCGGCGATCGCGGTGTGCGTGTACGACGCCGACGAGGAGGCCGGGGCCCTGTTGCACCTGCGCTGCATCGTCAGGCACTCCAAGCCCGCCGACGTGACCGACTCGACGCTCGCCACCGAGCTGCTGCTGCTGCACCGCTGCCTCGAGACGCTGCGCGAGAGCGCCCCTGCCGCGCGCCGTCTGCAGGCGCGGATCGTGGCCCATCTCGCGGATAGCCCGCAGGTGAATCCGGCCTGCGACATCGTGATCAAGCTGGTGCGCCATTACCTCGAGGACGCCGGGGTGCAGGTGCTGCCCGAAGACATCGCGGCCGGCCCCGCGCGCACGCTGCGCTTCCGGCCGGCCATGGGGTGGGTGCATACGCACGCCTGAGTGTGGGGCCGCGCATGAGACGCTCACGCGCAGCAGCGCCACCGCCTGAGGTGCGCACCGCGCTCGAAGTGCTGCTGGGCGCGAGCGTCGCCCGCGTCACGGTGATCGAGCATTCCTGGTTCGCGCGCCTGCACGGCGCGGTTGCGACCACGCGCCCCGGGCGCATCTACCTGCGCGGCAGTGCCGCCGGGTTCTTCGCCAACCCCTGGCTGATGCTGCACGAGTACTGCCATGTCATCAGGCAATGGCAGCCGGGCGAGCTCACCGCGGCCCGCTACCTGCTCGAATGCCTGCGGCGCGGCTACTGGAACAACCGCTTCGAAGTCGAGGCACGCGCGTTCGCGGACGCGAACCTCGCCCAGCTGCACGCGCTGCTCGCGCGCGCACCGCCGCCAGCGGCCGCCGTGCCTTATCCCAGCAGCGCCTCGCGGCGGTAGAGACGTCCGGCCAGGGCGATGAGCAGCGCGCCCAGGGTGAGGGTCGCTGCGACCGACAGGGCGAGATACGCCGCCGGCACCCGCTCATCGCGCAACAGGCTCGTAATGAGGAAGTGCTGGCTGAGCGAGGGGACCGCCATGAGCGCGAGCGTCGGGCGCAGTCCCATCACGCCGGCGAACACCAGCGGCAGCGTCGGCACGAGTAAAACCAGACCGAGCCAGGTCTGCGCCTCGCGGTAGCTGCGCGTGGAGGCGGCCACGATGGTCATCAGCGCAGCACCGAGGGGCACCAGCGGCAGACAGAACAGGACGACGGCGAGGCCCACGAGCGGGCCGAAATTGACGCTCATGCCGAAGCGCTCCAGCCCCGTGAACCGCAGCATGATCGCGAATGCCGCCACGGTGAGAGTCAGCGACAGCGTCATGTAGGCGCAGGTCGCGAGGATCTTGCCGTAGATCAGAGCTTCGCGCGGCACCGGTACGGTGAGCAGCGGCTCGAGCGAGCCGCGCTCGCGCTCACCGGCGGTGGTGTCGATGGCGAGGTACATGCCGCCCATCAGCATGGTGAGCAGCACCAGGTAGCTCAGGGTCCCGAGCGCCAGCACCGAACGGCTCGCCGGAGTGGCGACGTCGATGTTCTGCAGCGCGAGCGGGGACAGCACCAGGGGATCCACTCCGCGGGCCACCACCCGCAGCCGCGCGAGGAGTGAGCCGTACTGCTCAAGGAGCGCGCTCACCCGCGCGAGGGTGCCGGACACGGACGGGTCGGAGGAATCCGCGTACAGCAGCACCGCCGCGGGCGTGCCCGCCGCCAGGTGCGCGGCGAAGTCCGCGCTCACCGCCAGCACCAGCTCGTGGGTGTGCGCCTGCACCGCGGCACGGGCCGCGGCGGGGTCGTAGTCCACGGACTCGACCCGCACCCCGTACTGGCGCAGGAAGCCGAGCAAGTTCGGAGCGCGCTCGCCATGCACCACCGCGAGCGTGATCGGGCGCTCACCCTCCTCGGCGCCGCGCTCGATGCGCAGCGACAGGCCGCCGGCGAACAGCAACGGACCGAGCAGCGGACCCAGGATCAGCGCCGAGATGAGCGTGCGCCGCTCGCGCAGATTCTCGCGAAACTCCTTGCCGAACACGGTGAGGATGGCGCGCACGGCTTAAGTCCCACCCGCGCCGGCGATCAGGGCGACGAAGGCCTCCTCGAGGCCGGCGGTGCCGGTGCGGGTGCGGATCGCCTCCGGGGTGCCGCTCGCGAGCACCGTGCCGTGCGCGATCACCACCACCTCGTCGCACAGCGCGCTCACCTCCTGCATCACGTGGCTCGAGAACAGTACGCAGTGTCCGGCCTCGCGCAGCGATCCGAGCAGGCGGCGCAGGGCGCGCACCGCCATGACATCCAGCCCGTTGGTGGGCTCGTCCAGCACCAGGTTGCGCGGCCGGTGAACGAGCGCGCGGGCGAGTGCGGTCTTGACGCGCTCCCCCTGCGAGAAGCCCTTGGCGCGGCGGTCGGCGAATTCCTCCATCTCCAGGAGCCCCACGAGCTCGGCGGCGCGCTCGCGCGCCGCGGCGCGCTTCAGGCCGTGCAGCGCGCCGAAGTACAGGATGTTCTCGCGCGCCGTCAGGTTCGGATAGATGCCGGCGCCGTGCGCCAGCACCCCGAGGCGCCGGGCGGCCTGCAGGGGCGAGCGCACCGCGCTGTGCCCGTCGATGAGCGCATCCCCCGCATCGGGCCGCAGCACCGTGTACAGCATGCGCAGCGTGGTGGACTTGCCGGCGCCGTTGGGCCCGAGGAGCCCGGTGATGCGGCCGTCCGGCGCGCGCAGACTGACGTCGCGCACGGCCGTGACCGCGCCGAAGTGCTTGTAGAGGTGCGTGGCCTCGATCACGGGCGCATAAGGCGTGCGCGCGCCTTCAGGGCGGCGGACCGTTCAGCGAGGTGAAAAACGGCAGCGGACGCGCGCGGCGCGTGCAGTCGAGGTCGAGTCCGACCACCGAGGCGCGGGCGAGAAACTGCGCCAGCACGCGATCCATGCAGGGCGCGGTCAGCTGGCCGTGACCGAAGCCCTCGAGCACGATCGACAGGCCGTGCGGGAAGCCGCGCACCGCAAGCTGCGCGAACGCCGGGGGTGTGACCGGATCGTCGCTCCCCGACAGCAGCAGTGCCGGCACGTCGCTCTGCAGCGGCGCGTGCAGGTCCGCATCGATCGGCCCGTGCGGCCAGATGCGGCACACGCCCTCGAGCCCGTCGAGCTGCAGCGTGCCGAGGAAGGTGTCGGCGAGGCGCGCGCGGTCGATGCCACGCGCGTCATAGAAGGGCACGTCTTCGGCGCACACCACGCTGTTGTGCATGCCGCTCGCGAGCGCCTCACCGTAGCCGCGCTCGATGAGCAGGAACTGCGCGGCGAGGGGTACGTAGTCCTGGTGCGCGGCGGCCTCATCGAGCAGCAGCGGCAGGAGCGCGGCGTATTCCGCGGTGTAACTGCCGAGGCGCAGCACCGTCGCCAGGTGCGCGGTGCCAAAACTGAAGCGCGTCGCCTCGCCCGTGGACGGATCGGCCACCGTCACCGGCTCCGCATGGTTCGCGAGCGAGGACCGCACGCTGTGGTAGCTGCGCGCGGGGTCGCCGTAGCGGGCGCGGCAGGCGCGCTCGGCGGCGCAGCGCGCCAGGATGTCGAGGAGCGCGCGCTCCGCATCACTCGCCGTGGCCGGCCCGAGCGCCACGGGCGCGGGCACGACGCCGTCGAGAATCAGCGCGCGCACGCGCTGCGGGAAGCGGCGCAGGTAGTGCTGCGCGACCCGCGTGCCGTAGGAGTTGCCGTACAGGTCGATGCGCCCGATACCCAAGGCCGCACGCACGCGCTCCAGATCCTGCACGGCGAGACTGCTGGTGTAGTAGGCGACGTCGGCGCGCGCACTGAGCCGGGTGAGGCAGCGTCGCGTGTCGGCGGCGATCTCGTCCTGCGTTGCGCGATACAGCAGCTGCGCGTCCGCTGCGCAATCGAGGGGGTTCGATCCTCCGGTGCCGCGCTGGTCGATGAGGACGATGTCGCGCTCGCGGTGAATGCGCGCGAAGGCGCCGGCCACGGTGGTGTAGAACGCGCTGGCCGCCGCTCCCGGGCCGCCGGCCAGGATGAACAGCGCGTCCGCCTGTTTGCGCCGGCTGATCGCCGGCACGCGCGCCACGTGCAGGGGAATGTGCCGGCCGGCAGGATCCTGTGGATTCTCCGCGACCGACAGCACGCCGCACTCGGCCGCCACGACGGTGAATCGCAACGGGTGCTCGAGCTCGCACGCCGACAGTACCAGGCCCGGCGCGCTCGCAGCCGCGGCTGCCGCACCGGCGCTGAGACCCAGCACCAGCAGCGCGCCCACGGCCCTAGGGGCGATCCGCATGCGGTGAGAGCATAAGGCAAGCGCGCTCTTGTTCGTGGGGTTTGCGGCCCTACAATACGCGTCCCGCGCCGCCGTCAGCCGTGCAAGCCATGAGTCCCCAGCAGCGATTCGCCTACGACGTCATCGTCATCGGCGGCGGCCATGCCGGCACCGAGGCGGCCCTCGCCGCCGCACGCGTGGGAGCGCGCACGCTGCTGCTCACCCAAAGCATCGAGACCCTGGGGCAGATGAGCTGCAATCCCGCCATCGGCGGCATCGGCAAGGGACACCTGGTGCGCGAGATCGACGCGCTCGGCGGCGCCATGGCCCGGGCGGCGGACCGCGCCGGCATCCAGTTCCGCACGCTCAATGCCAGCAAGGGCCCGGCGGTGCGCGCCACCCGCGCCCAGGCCGACCGGCAACTCTACAAGCAGGCCATCCGCAGCCTGCTCGAGAACCAGCCGAAGCTGGCGCTCTTCCAGCAGGAGGTGGCCGACCTGATCGTGGACTGCGGCCGGGTGCGCGGTGTGGTCACGGTCACCGGTATCAGCTTCGAAGCCCCGGCGGTGGTGCTGACCGTGGGCACCTTCCTCGCGGGACGCATGCACGTCGGCCTCACCAACTATCCGGGCGGCCGGGCCGGTGATGCACCCTCCAACCGGCTCGCCGCGCGGCTGCGCGAGCTGGCCCTGCCTGTGGGAAGACTGAAGACCGGGACCCCGCCGCGGATCGACGGCCGTACCCTCGACCGGTCGGTCATGGCGGTTCAGCCGGGGGATGACCCCGCTCCCGTCTTTTCGTTCCTCGGCCGTGTTAATGAGCATCCGAGGCAGGTAGATTGTTTCATTACGAAGACAAACGAGCGAACGCACGACATCATCCGTGCCGCCACAGACCGCTCCCCGATGTTCACCGGCGTAATCGAAGGCGTCGGCCCACGCTACTGTCCCTCGGTCGAGGACAAGGTGGTGCGCTTTGCGGACAAGCCCTCGCACCAGATCTTCGTCGAGCCCGAGGGACTGAACACCCACGAGGTCTACCCGAACGGCATCTCCACGAGCCTGCCCTTCGACGTGCAGTGCGAGTTCGTGCGCACCATCTGCGGCTTCGAGAACGCGCACCTCACACGGCCCGGCTATGCCATCGAATACGACTTCTTCGACCCGCGCGACCTGAAGACTTCCCTCGAGACACGCGCGCTCGCCGGCCTGTACTTCGCCGGCCAGATCAACGGCACCACCGGCTACGAGGAAGCCGCCGCGCAGGGCCTCATCGCCGGCATCAATGCCGCGCTCGCCGTCAGGGATCGCGAGCCCTGGGTCCCGAAGCGCAGCGAGGCCTACCTCGGAGTGCTCATCGATGACCTGGTGACGCGCGGCACGCGCGAGCCGTACCGCATGTTCACCAGCCGCGCCGAACACCGCCTGCTGCTGCGCGAGGACAACGCGGACCTGCGCCTCACGCCCGCGGGACGCGAGCTGGGGCTCGTCGATGACGAGCGCTGGGCGCTCCTGGAGGCGAAGCGGCGCACGTCCGATCTCGAGGTCGCGCGCCTCAAGGCGCTGCGCCTGCGGCCCGCGGACGTGCCGGCGCCCTGGGCGCAGCGCGTGCTGGGTGCGCCGCTCGCGCGCGACGTGTCCGCGTTCGAGCTGCTGAGGCGCCCGGGAGTCACCTACGAGGCGCTGCTGGAGATTGTCGGGGCGCCGGCCGTAGCCGCGGCGGGCACCGAGGGCGGTGCAGCGGGCGAGGGCCGTGCAGCCGGCGAGGGCCGTGCAGCCGGCGAGGGCCGTGCAGCCGGCGAGGGCCGTGTAGCCCGCGGGGGCCGTGCAGCCCGCGGGGGCGCGATGGACGAGCGCCTGGCGGCGCAGGTGCGCGCCCAGGTCGAGGTGCGCGCCAAGTACGCGGGCTACATCGAGCGACAGCAGGACGACATCGAGCGCGCCCGGGTAAACGAAGAGACCGCGCTGCCCGCCGACCTCGACTACACGCTTCTGTCGGGCCTGTCGCACGAAGTGCGACAGAGGCTCCTCGAGGTGCGGCCGGCGACCCTCGGCCAGGCGGGCCGCATCCCGGGCGTGACGCCGGTGGCGGTGTCGATCCTGCTGGTGCACCTGAAGAAGCGCAGCGGCGGCGGGCGCACACGGGTCGCATGAGCGGCTTCGTCGAGCAGCTCACGCGCGCCTGGGAGAGAAGCGACTCGCTCGCGTGCGTGGGGCTCGACCCGGACATCGAGCGCTTCCCGCGGCATATCGCCGCCGAACCCTCGCCGATCTTCCAGTTCAACAAGGCCATCATCGACGCCACCGCCGACCTGGTGTGCGCGTACAAGCCGCAGTTCGCGCACTACGCCGCCTGCCAGGCCGAGGATCAGCTCGAGCGCACCATCGAGTACATCCACAAGAGCCATCCGGGCGTACCGGTGATTCTCGACGCCAAGCGCGGCGATGTGGGCAACACCGCCGAGCGCTACGCCACCGAAGCGTTCGAGCGCTACGGCGCGGATGCCGTCACGGTCAACCCGTATCTCGGCAGTGACTCCCTCGAGCCGTTCCTTCGCCACGCGGACAAGGGCGTCGTGATCCTGTGCCGCACGTCCAATCCCGGGGCGCGCGACCTGCAGGACCGACTGATCGGCGCACGCAAGCTCTACCAGGTGGTCGCGGAGCTGGCCGCCCAGCGCTGGAACTCCCGGGGCAACTGTCTGCTGGTCGTGGGCGCCACCTATCCCGGGGATCTGGCCGAGGTGCGAGCGCTGGTGGGCAACATGCCGCTGCTCGTGCCCGGGGTCGGAGCGCAGGGGGGCGACGTGGCGCAGGTGGTGCAGAACGGCCAGACCGCGCGCGGCACGGGTCTCATCATCAGCTCCTCGCGCGCCATCCTGTATGCCTCCTCGGGCGAGGACTTCGCCAGCGCGGCGCGCGCGGCGACTCAGCAGCTGCGCGGGCAGATCAACTCGAGCCGCTCGCGCCCGGCATGAGCACGCGGCGCGCCGCGCTTTCCGCCGCCGCCACCGCGACGCTGATCGCCTGCCTCGCCGGCTGTACGCGCTCGCAGGAGGGGCCCGCAGGCTCAGGCGCCGCGCCGCAGGCGGCCATGCTGGTTCGCGGCGGCGGACCCGACCCGGACTCGCTGGATCCCCAGAAAGCGCGCGGCTTCGAGGCGCAGAGCATCCTGCGCGATCTGTGCGAGGGCCTCACCACGCTCGACCGCAATGCCGCCGTCGCGCCGGGGGTGGCGAGCACCTGGGGCGTGAGCACCGACGGCAGGGTCTACGTCTTCAAGCTGCGTCGCGAGGCGCGCTGGTCGAACGGCGAGCCGGTGGTGGCGGCGGATTTTGTCGCCGGACTGCGCCGCCTGGTGGACCCCGCCACCGCCTCGGGCTATGCGCAGTACATCGACGTCATCGCAAACGCGGGCGACATCGTCGCCGCTCGCAAGCCGCCCGAGGCTCTGGGCGTGGCGGCGCCGGATGATGGGACCGTCGTCGTCACGCTCGCGACGCCTGCGCCGTATCTGCCGACCCTGCTGTCGCATCCGAGCGCCTGTCCGGTGCACCGGCCGACGCTCGCCGCCCACCCCGAAGGCCAGGCGCGGCCCGGCGTCATGGTTTCCAACGGCGCGTTCGTCCTCACAGAATGGGTGCAGGGCTCCTACATCCTCGCCAGCCGCAACCGCTACTACTGGAACAACGCCGCGACGCGGCTCGATGCGGTGAAGTACCTCCTGATCCCGGATGAGAACGCCGAGCTCACGCGCTATCGCGGCGGCGAGCTGCAGGTCACGTTCGTGGTACCGCGCGGGCAGTTCGACTGGATCAAGGCGAACCTCGCCGATCAGCTGCACGTCTCACCGCAGCTCACCACCTACTATTACGGCTTCAACTTGAGGCGCGCACCCTTCCGCGACTCACCGAAGCTGCGCCGGGCGCTGTCGCTGGTCATCGACCGCGAGAAGCTCGCGCAGCTCGTGCTGCGGGTGGGTGAGCTGCCCGCCTACGGCTGGGTGCCGCCGGGGATCGACCATTACGGCGCGCAGTCCTTCGACTATCGGGGCGAGCCCATGGTGGCGCGCGTGGCCGAAGCGCAGCGCCTGTACCGCGAAGCCGGCTACTCACCCGACAAGCCGCTCAGCTTCGAGCTGCGCTACAACTCCGGCGAAGTGCACACCAAGCTCGCGGTCGCGATCGCCTCCATGTGGAAGGAGGCCCTGGGGGCCGAGGTGCGCCTGACGCAGGTGGAGTTCAAGTCCCTGCTGCAGGACATCGATCGCGGCGAGGTGGAGATGTTCCGCTCGAGCTGGGTAGGCGACTACAACGACGCCTACACCTTCGCGCAGTACCTGAAGAGCGACTTCGGCGTGAACCTGCCGCACTACGCGAACGCGGCCTACGATGCGCTGCTCAAGCGCGCCGCGGCCGAAACCGACGCGACACTGCGGCGCGCGCTGCTCGAGCAGGCCGAGCGGCTCATGCTGCGCGATCACCCGCTGCTGCCGCTGTACTTCTACGTCAACAAGCACCTGGTGAAGCCCGAGGTCGAGGGCTGGTACGACAACGTCATGAACGTCGTGTACAGCAAGGACCTGGCGCTCAAGGGCAGCGCCGCGGCCGCGAGCGCGCCGCCGCCGAAGCAGCCGTAAAAAAGAAGGGCCGCGCGTGGCGGCCCTTCGGTATGACCAACGGCGGAGCAGCTACAGGATCGCGTGCGAGATGTCGCACTCGTTGGTGTCATTCGACCAGGTGCTCTGCATCGCGTACGCGCCATTGCCCATGCTCACGTTCGCGGCCGCTCCCTGGCCGGAGCTGATCCAGGCGCACTCATCGCCATTCTCCTGGCCCGTGATGGAGGTCCAGCCGCCGGCCGGATTCTGATCGGTTACGGTCTCGGCGTACTCATGGCCGTTCACGATGGAGAAACCATCGAGCAGGCCCGCCGAGCCGCTGTTGACGAAGTTCTCGCCGCAGCTGGTGGTCAGGTCGGTCACGTACGGCATGTTGGTATACGCGATGTCGCCGTAGGACGATCTGGTGTAGTCGTGCCAGGCGCAGAAAGCCGACGTCGGGGTGTTGAAGCCGTCAGGATGGGTCCCCGTCGGCGACGCCACCACGTATTGCGCGTAGCGGTTGGCGCCCGGTGTGGTGTTGCCGAAGTGGGCGGCAGCGTTGATCGCCTCCTGCGCCAGTTGCGCGGCGGTGGCATTGGCGGGCGACGGGGCCGCCGTGTCGAACCACACTCCCGCCAGGGCACCGCTGCCGGGGTAGCCCACGTGCGGCGTGCTGCTCGGGTTGCAGGTCGTGGCGCCCGCCGGCACGGTCGGGCCGTCGCAGTACTGGGTCATGGTACCCGACCACCTCTCGCCGCCGGTACCGATCCCGCGGAACAGGTTCTGCAGGTAGGTGGCCGCGCCATTGGGATCCCCGCCGCCGGTCCACTGGCTGCCGTAGAACACCAGGTAGACCTTCGGGATGCCGCTGGTCACACCGATACCGTCGATCCCGCCCCCGTAGGAGAGGGTGTTAAGGCCGGGGAGGCTGAGGGTTGGCAATGCCTGCCGGGCAGCCTCCCATGCGCGCATGCGTTGCAGGGCCTCGCGAGTGGGCACGGCGCCGTGGCGGTAAGCGTGATCGTAGACGGGCGCGTAGGGATTGCCGGTGAGGGGCTCGCCGGCGCCGAGCGAGCCGGCCGCCGCGAGGCAGCCGATGAACGCCGTCGTCAGTGTTTGCACGTAGCCTGAGCTTGTCATTTTCAATCCTCCCTGAGTTAAGAAGCGGCTAGCGGATTGCGTGCGAGATGTCGCACGCATTGGTGTCGTTCGACCAGGTGCTCTGCATCGCGTACGCGCCATTGCCCATGCTCACGTTCGCAGCCGCTCCCTGGCCGGAGCTGATCCAGGCGCATTCGTCGCCATTCTCCGCGCCCGAGGGGGCGGTCCAGCCGCCGGCCGGATTCTGATCGGTCACCGTTTCGGCGTATTCATGGCCGTTCACGATGGAGAAGCCATCGAGCAGCCCCGCGGAGCCGCTGTTGACGAAGTTCTCGCCGCAGCTGGCGCCCAGGTCGGTCACATATGGCATGTTGGTGAAGGCGATATCCCCGTAAGAGGAGGTCGTGTAGGTGTGCCAGGCGCAGAAATTCGCGCTGCCGAAGCCGTCCGGGTGCGTGCCTGAGGGCGACACGACAACGTACTGCGCGTAGCGATTGGTGGCCGCGGTGGTGTTGCCGAAATGCCCGGCTGCCCTGATCGCCTCCTGCGCCAGTTGCGTGATGCTCGCCTGGGAGGGCGACGGAGCTGCCGTGTCGAACCACACTCCGGCCAGCGCGCCGGCGCTGGGGTAACCCACGTGTGGCGTGCTGCCCGGGTTGCAGGTGGTTGCGCCCCTGGGCACGGTCGGGCCGTCGCAGTACTGCGTCATGGTGCCCGACCACATCTCACCGCCGGTTCCGATCCCGCGGAACAGGTTCTGCAGGTAGGTGGCCGCGCCATTGGGATCCCCGCCGCTGGTCCACTGGCTGCCGTAGAACACCAGGTAGACCTTCGGGGTACCGCTGGTGACACCGATGCCGTCGATCCCGCCGCCAAAGGCGAGGATCTTGGAGCTGCGGCGGCGATTGGCACCGTAGGCTGCGTGCCTGTCAGCCTCCCAGGCGCGCATCTGTTGCACGGCCTCGCGCGTCGGCACCGCACCGTGGCGGTAGGCGTGACCGTACGCGGGCGCGTAAGGATTTTCGGTGAGGCTCTCATCCGCCGCCAGCGAGCTGGCGGTGGCGAGGCAGCCGATGAGCGCGGCCGCCGTCAGTGTTTGCACGTAGCCTGAGCTTGTCATTTCACATCCTCCCTGTTTGTGCTTGTCGAACACCAAGCGACGCAGAGGGCTTTGCGGTGAACGCCGTCCCTGGCCGCTCAGAGTTGTTATTGTGTTTCCAACCTGTGACGAATCCAAGCTGGGACGAATGCTCTGCCTGGCGCGGCGCTCTCGCGGAGCTGTTACTTGCCGATGCAGAACCCGGCAAAGATCCGCCCCAGCAGATCCTCGCTGGTGAACTCGCCGGTGATCTCACTCAAGGCCTGCTGCGCCGCCCGCAGCTCCTCGGCGACCAGCTCTCCGGCGCGCTGCTCGGTGAGCTGGCGCGCGGCTTCTTCGGTGTGCTGTCGCGCCCGCGCCAGCGCCTCCAGGTGCCGGCGGCGGGCGCTGATCGTCCCGGCATCCACACTCTGGTACCCCATGCATTGCTTCAGATGCGCGCGCAGGTCCTCCAGCCCCCGGCCGGTGAGCGCCGAGAGCGTGATGTGCGGCGGGCGGGTGAGCGTGTCGGCGACCGGCAGGCCGACGGCGAGATCGCACTTGTTGAACACCAGCGTGACCGGGACATCCGCCGGCAGACGCGCGCGCTCGTCGCGAAAGGCCGTGGCGTCGGGGTCCTCCACGGTGTCGATGACGAACAGCACGCGATCGGCGCGCTGCATCTCGGCCTGCGCGCGCCGCATCCCTTCCTCCTCGACCAGATCGCCTCCCTCGCGCAGACCCGCGGTGTCCAGCACGTGCAGCGGCATGCCGTCCAGATGGATGCGCTCGCGCACCACATCGCGCGTGGTGCCGGGAATCGCGGTGACGATCGCCGCATCGTAGCCGGCGAGCCGGTTGAGCAGGCTCGACTTGCCGGCGTTCGGCCGGCCGGCGATGACCACCGTCATGCCCTCGCGCAGCAGCCGCCCCTGGCGCGCACTCTCGAGCACGCCGTCGAAATGCTCGCGCACCGCCTCGAAGCGCCCACTGAGCTCGTGGTCGGCGAGGAAGTCGACTTCCTCCTCCGGAAAGTCGATCGCCGCCTCGACGTAGCTACGCAGCTCGATCACCGCCTCCGTGAGCCCGCGCACCATGGCGGAGAACTCCCCCTGCAGCGAGCGCATGGCGGCGCGCAGCGCCGCGCGCGAGCCGGCATCGATGAGATCGGCGACGGCTTCGGCCTGCGCCAGATCGAGCTTGTCGTTGAGGAAGGCGCGCTGGGTGAATTCCCCGGCGTGGGCGCGGCGCGCGCCGAGCTCCACCGCCCGCGCCACCAGCGCCTCCATCACCACTGGCCCGCCGTGGCCGTGCAGCTCGAGGATGTGCTCGCCGGTGTAGGAATGCGGCGCCGGAAAGAACAGCGCGAGTCCCGCGTCGATCGCTTCCTGCTGCGCGTCGAGGAAGCGCGCCAGGGTCGCGTGGCGCGCCTGCGGCAGCTCACCGAGCATGACCGCCGCCACTTCCGGCGCCTTGGGGCCGGAGATGCGTACGATGCCGACGCCCCCTCGTCCCGGAGGCGTCGCCGCGGCCACGATGGTGTCCGGACGCGTCATATGTTCGGCCGTGCGCAGGCTACCGCCGGAGGCCCTCGGAATGGAAGCGGCGCCCTCGTGCGCGGCGCGGGCGCCGCGGGGCAGGCGTCAGGTTCTGCGCGCCGCCGCGGCCGCCTCGATGCGGCGGTTGATGTTCCATTGCTGCGCGATCGACAGCACGGTATTCGTCACCCAGTAGAGCACCAGTCCCGCGGGGAAAAGCGCGAACGTAGCCGACATGGCGATCGGCATGATCATGAAGACTTTCGCCTGCACCGGGTCCGGGGGCGCGGGATTGAGCTTGTACTGCACGAACATCGCCACCGCCATGATCGCCGGCAGGATGAACAGCGGGTCGCGCGAGGACAGATCATGGATCCAGAGCGCAAAGGGCGCCTGGCGCATCTCGACGCTCTCGAGCAGCACCCAGTAGAACGCGAGGAACACCGGGATCTGGATCACGATCGGCAGGCAGCCGGCGACCGGGTTGATCTTCTCGCGCTGATACAGCTCCATCATCGCGCGGCCGAGCTTCTCGCGGTCGTCCTTATAGGTCTCCTGCAGGTTCTTGATGCGCGGCTGCATGGTCTTCATCTTCGCCATCGAGCGGCCGCTCGCCTCCGACAGCGGATAGAACACGAGCTTCAGCAGGAAGGTGACCAGGATGATCGCCGCGCCCCAGTTGCCGGTGATCGCGTGCACCTTGTCGAGCACCCAGAACAGCGGCATCGACAGGAACCACAGCCGGCCGTAATCGGCCACCCGGCCGAGCTCAGGCGCGGTGGCCTCGAGCTGCCCCTGGAGCTTGGGGCCGACGTAGAGCGAGGCGCCGAATTGCACCGTGGCGCCGGGCGCGACCGACTGCTCCGGGCCCGTGGCCGACAGCAGGTACTCATTCCCGGAGACACCCAGCGTGAAGCGCCAGGGGGCGCCGCGCGGCGGTACGATGGCGCTGACGAAGTGGTGCTGCAGGGCGGCGAGCCAGCCGTCGCGCACTTCGAGGGACAGGTGGCTGTCCTGCGCGTCGGTGGTGTCGAGCTTGCGGTACTTGGTGCCGTCGCGAATCGCCGGACCGTGGAAGGCGTAACTCTCGACATTGAACATGGAGCGCTTGGTGGGCGGATCATCGCGCAGGATCTGCGCGTACGGGCGCGCCGTCCAGGGCGCGGGCCCGCCGTTGTGTACCTCGTATTGCACGTCGATGCGGTACTCGCCGCGATGGAACACGAAGGTCTTGGTGACGCTCACTCCCCCCTCACTCCAGGTGAGCGGCACGCGCAGCTCGTTACGGCCATCGAGGCTGTACTCGGCCTGCTCGCTCGCAAAGCTCGCGAGGTGAGTGGGATAGGGCGCGCCGCCCGAGTCCGTCAGTCCCGACTGCAGCTCGTAGCGCGTCAGCGGATCGTCCTCGTTCTCCAGGCGCACCGGCGTGGCCTCGCCCTTTACCTGCGGATAGGCGAGCAGATCCACACGCGTGAGCGTGCCGCCAAGCGTGCTGATGTCGAGGTCGAGTACGTCGGTGCGCACGCGTACCCGCGGCGCCGCGGCGGCGGAGCCGGGCGCCGTGCCGGAGGCGCCTGAGGCGGCTGCCGCTCCGGCTTCGCTCTGGGCGCGCTCGCCGCGGGCGGGAGTCGCGGCGCGGGGTGCCTCGGGAATCCTGCTGCCCAGATCGCTCGCAGGCGCGGCCGCGTGCGGGGCCGCATTCGCCGCCTGCGCGGCCGTCGCGGCTTCCGAGGGCGCAGCGTAGTCGTGGATCCAGGTCTGGTAGTTGAGCAGCAGCAGCGCCGCGAGCGCGACCCACAGCCACAGACGCGGGCTGAAGCGAGTGAGGTTATTGGTCATGAGCGTGACGGGTGCACAGGGGCGCGCGCGGCACGGGATCGAATCCGCCCGGATGCCACGGGTGGCAGCGCGCCAGGCGTGCGAGCGCGAGCCAGCCGCCCTTCAGGAGGCCGAAGCGCAGCAGCGCCTGCAGGGCGTACTGCGAGCAGGAGGGATAGAAACGGCACGCCGGCCCGAGCAGCGGACTGAGGGTCCATTGATACAGGCGGATCAGGAAGGCTGCGACGTGGCGCATTGCTCGCCGACCTTCTTCCACAGTGCCGCGAGGCTCTCGCGCAGCGCCTCGCCGGTGGCGTCGCGCGCGCCTGCCCGCATGCTCACCACCAGGTCCACGGCGGGGATCTCGCGCTGGTGCAGGCGAAAGGACTCGCGGATGATGCGCCGGATGCGGTTGCGAGCCACCGCGCCGCCCGCCGCACGCACCGCCACCGCCAGCCCCAGACGCGGAGCGCCCGATTTGTTGACACTCGCAGTCACCGCGAAAAATCCATCGCCCATGCGCCGCCCGCGCGCGTAAGCGGCATCGAAATCGCGCTTGCGCCGCAGACGAAGTCGCGCCGGCAGAGTGAGCCGCCCTGGCATCGAGCCCTTGAGGAGACTGTTAAGGATGGGTTACGCAGGGGCTGTCGCAGTGCGCGTGAACCCGTGGGGCCTAGGGTATCAGCTTGTGCCGGCCCTTGGCGCGGCGCCGCGCGAGCACCTTGCGGCCGCCCTTGGTGGCCATGCGCGCACGGAACCCGTGGGTGCGCTTGCGGCGCACTTTGCTCGGTTGATAGGTACGCTTCATGCCGTGGGCTCCGTGGACGATGCGTGGCTCGCAAAAAAGGGCGGCAAGGCTAAGCCGTTGAGCGTCAAGGTGTCAATACACGGACGCTTGCGAAAACCTTCAGCGCGCGGCGCGATCGGTATAGACTCCGCGGCCTTTTCCTCAACGTTCACCTGAAAACGTCGCGGAGGCAACGCGCGTGGAAGCGTCGCTTTGGACTCGCTGCATGGGCGCGTTGGAGACGGAGCTTCCGGAGCAGCAGTTCAATACCTGGGTGCGGCCGTTGCAGGCCATGGAGGGGAACGGTGCGCTCAAGCTCCTGGCGCCCAACCGTTTCGTGGTCGACTGGATCAACGCCAACCTGCTGCCGCGCATCGGTGAGCTGCTGCGCGATGAGAGCACCGGAGACGTGCCCATCGTGACCGTGGAAGTCGGCTCGCGCAGCGCCGCGGCGCGCACCACCGTCGCAGCGCTCCCCGCGCGCGCACGCCGCGCCGAAGGGCTGGTGGTCGGCGCGCGGCTCAATGCCGACTTCTGCTTCGCCACCTTCGTGGAAGGCAAGAGCAACCAGCTCGCCAAGGCCGCGGCGGCCCAGGTGGCGGAAAATCCCGGCCGCGCCTACAACCCGCTGTTCATCTACGGCGGCGTCGGCCTCGGCAAGACGCACCTGATGCACGCGGTCGCGCACCTGATCAAGGACCGCGACGCGGAAGCGCGCATTGCCTACGTGCATTCGGAGCGCTTCGTGAGCGACATGGTGCGCGCGCTGCAACACAACTCGATGAACGAGTTCAAGACCGCCTACCGCTCGCTCGATGCACTGCTGATCGACGACATCCAGTTCTTCGCCGGCAAGGAGCGCTCGCAGGAAGAGTTCTTCCACACCTTCAACGAGCTGCTGGAGGGACAGCACCAGGTGATCCTCACTTGCGATCGCTATCCGAAGGAGGTCGAGGGGCTGGAAGAGCGCCTGAAATCACGCTTCGGCTGGGGCCTCACGGTGGCGATCGAGCCGCCGGAGCTCGAGACCTGCGTGGCGATCCTCATGACCAAGGCGCAGGCCACTGGCGTGGCCCTGCCCGAGGAAGTGGCGTTCTTCATCGCCAAACGCATCCGCTCCAACGTGCGCGAGCTCGAGGGCGCGCTGCGGCGGGTGATCGCGAACTCGCGCTTCACGGGACGCGCGATCACGGTGGAATTCACCAAGGAAGCGCTCAAGGACCTGCTGTCGCTGCAGGCGAAACTCGTTACCGTCGACAACATCCAGAAGACCGTGGCGGACTACTACAAGGTGCGCATGGCGGACCTGCTGTCCAAGCGCCGCAGCCGCTCGGTGGCGCGGCCGCGGCAGGTGGCGATGGCGCTCGCCAAGGAGCTCACCAGCCACAGCCTGCCGGAGATCGGCGATGCGTTCGGTGGCCGCGATCACACCACCGTGCTGCATGCCTGCAAGCGCATCAAGGAGCTGCGCGACAGCGAGCAGCGCATCAAGGAAGACTACTCAAACCTGTTGAGAACCCTGGCGGGTTGATGTGGACCACCCTGTGGACTTGCTGTGGGCGAGCATGAGGATAAAGTTACGAACAGGCCGCGCACAGCTGTTGATCGGTCCGTCCCTGTACATGTGCCGCGGAAAATGGCCGGCAACAGCCTGAGCGGGCGTGGAAAGTTTTCTTATGCCCGTTATCCCCAGGCTCTATAGTCTTAACAATAAAGAGACTTCCACCGAATAAGATCCTACTGAAGAGAGCTTTCATGAAACTGACCGCCAGCCGCGAGGACCTGCTCGCACCGCTCCAGAGTGTCATCGGTGTGGTCGAGCGCCGCCAGACCATGCCGGTGCTGGCCAACGTGCTGCTGGCTGCGCGGGATAATCGCCTGAGCGTGACGGGAACCGACCTGGAGGTGGAGCTCGTGGCGACCTGCACGGTGAACGTGCAGCAGCCGGGAGACATCACGGTGCCGGGCCGCAAACTGCTCGACATTTTCCGCTCACTGCCGGAGAAGACGAGCGTCACCGTGAGCACCGAGGGTGAGCGCGTATCGCTGCGCGGGGGTCGCAGCCGCTTCACGCTCTCGAGTCTGCCGGCGGCGGAGTTTCCCCTGGTCGAGGAGATCAACGCGCAGCACACACTCAGCGTGGCGCAGGGCGAGTTCCGGCGCCTGATCGACAAGACGCATTTCTCGATGGCGCAGCAGGACGTGCGCTACTACCTCAACGGGCTGCTGCTCGAGACCGACGGCAAGGCGCTGCGTGCCGTGGCGACCGACGGGCATCGCCTCGCGCTATGCGAGATGGAGCTGTCGGGAAAGGCCCGAGCCACTCACCAGGTCATCGTGCCCCGCAAGGGGGTGCTCGAGCTGCAGCGCACCCTCGGGACCGAGGGCACCATCGAGCTCGCCGTCGGTACAAATCACGTTCGGGCCCAGATCGGCGAAATTCGCTTCACTTCGAAGCTGATTGATGGTCGTTTCCCGGAGTACGCCCGGGTAATTCCGGCGAATCCGCCCCGCACGGTGGAAGCGGACCGGGAGACCTTGAGACAGGCCCTTCAACGGACCGCCATCCTCTCCAACGAGAAGTACCGGGGCATCCGGCTCACCGCCCGGCCAGACCTGCTGACCCTGCAGGCCCACAACCCTGAGCAGGAGGAAGCCGAGGATCAGGTCGAGGTTTCCTACCAGGGCGAGGAAGTGGAGATTGGATTCAACGTCAACTATCTACTCGACGCCCTGAGCGCGATCGAGAGCGACAAGGTCCACATCGGGCTCACCGACTCGAACAGCAGCTGCCTCATCCACGCACCCGGTACGACACACACGCGCTACGTCGTGATGCCGATGCGGCTATAGGGATCGTCGTCCAGTCAGGTGTCGCGTTGGCGCTGGCCGTGGTGCGGCCGATCATTTCGTTTGAGAGGGCTGCTTCGCCACTCGCCCAACAGCGACCCACTCGCCATCAGTCAGACGACGCCGGGCTGCGGGCGGTGCGGCCACGGGGTTTCAGAGCGTGGCCCACCGGCGTTCCACGTGGAACCAGACGACTGGGATCGGGGCTCAATGACGCGGCCTGGGGAGCAATGTCGCGCGCAGATGTGAGCTCGTTATTCGTAGCGGGCGGCAACCCGAGCTTGAGTTCGCTGCGCTTGGTCCACCTGCCGGCGCAACACGATGTTCGAGAGGCGCCTCGAGCACCCAGCAATTCGTTCGTAGCTAATTGCCGCGAATACGCGACAGTGAGCGGCTCCCAGGCCGCAGATAGCATCATTTCCGAGAGATGTGTTGTGGGTCTGGGCGTGTGCAGAGCATGGGTTCCAAGCCCCGCTTCACGCCTCTGCGGATCCAAGGCCAGGCGCGCACCTCGCCAGGCTCCTGGCATTGCAGATTTCGCATCCACGACTCACGACACTCGCCGCGTGTTCTCGCAGGTCTGCGGAAGGCGGCTTGCAGGCAGGCTTGCGGCGGAGGCGTGGGGTTCTCCGTTCGCCCGAGAACGGCTAACTGTCCATCAGTCCGGGACGGCGGCTGGAGCGCGCCGACCAAAGGGCATTCCGCGCGAGGGGCCGCCGGCGTTCCACGTGAAACCAGGGGGTGATACCAGGACGGGCGACCGGGCTCATGGCTCGAGGTGCGGTCTCGGCCCGAGCATCGGAAGCCGCACAAACGCGAGTGAGGTCGTCGTGAGTCGTACGCGGTGCACAAGCATCTGAAGCGTGAGACTCCGCGGTGTCGTGCCCGTGCTCGCAAGCGATGGATGGTCGGCGAGGAAGCCTGTGTCAAACGCCCAGCGGTTCATTTGTGGCAAATTGCCTCAAATACGAGACAGTGAGAGGCTGTTTTTCGGAGTATAGAATCATATATGAGGCATTAACGGCGTTGCGGGCTGACCTGGGCCGATACGGAGCCTGGGCACCGAGCCCAGGTATCGCGCCTGCTGCGGATTCCCGTAGAGGTCAGAGGCCAGCTCCCGTGTGTCCAGGTCTCGCACCCCTCAAGGCTCTTGGGCTGCGACGGATAGCCGTGGTGCGGCCGACCGACCCCTTGGGGCGTGCTGCTCGCCGTTGGTGCGGCTGGCTCTGTCAGCAGCTGTCGACGCGGCGCAAGGAGATATCCGCGCGAGGAGCCGCCGGCGTTCCACGTGAAACCAGGGGGTGATACCCAGGCGGGCGACCGGGGTCAGGGTACGAAGGTGCGGCCTCGGCCTGAGCATCGGAAGGCGCTCAAGCGCGAGTGAGCTCGTGAGTCGTACGCGCTGCAGAAGCATCTGAAGCTTGAGACTCCGCGGCGTCGTGCCCGTGCTTGCAAGCGATGGATGCTCGGCAAGGAAGCCTGTGTCAAACACCTGGCGGTTGGTTCGTGCCGAATTGCCTCAAATACGCGACAGTGAGCAGCTGTTTTCCGGTGTATAGACTCATGTATGAGGCATTAACGGCGTCGTGGGCTGACCTGGGCCGATAGGGAGCCTGGGCTCCGAGCCGAGGCACCGCGCTTGCCGCGGATTCCCGTAGACGTCAGAGGCCAGCTCCCGTGTGTCCAGGTCTCGCACCCGTCGAGGCGATTGCGTTGCGCCATCGTCGGTCTCAGGAAGGCTGCTTCGAGTCAGGCTGCGACGGATAGCCGTGGCTCGGCCGACCGACCCCTTGGGGCGTGCTGTTCCCCGTTCGTGCCGCTGGCTCTGTCAGCAGTCCGACGACGCGGGGCAAGGAGATATCCGTGCGAGGGGTCGCCGTTGTTCCACGTGGAACCGCGGCGAGTCCGCGGTCTCGAAGGCGCGGCGTCGGGAGCGTCGGGAGGCATAACCCGAATGAGCTCGTCATGAGTCGCGCGTGCCGCGTACGGAGCCTGGGCTTAGAGCCGCGCTGCACGTCTACGCGGATCGGTGGCGGGCGCACCCCTTGCCTGGGGTTCCCGCCGTCATGGCGCTCGCCTGCGCTATCGTCGGTCTGCGGAGGGCCGCTTCGGGTCAGGCTTGGCAGTGCCCGACGGCTGCGATGCGCCGCCCTGGCCGGACGCGGCCGCCTGCGAACTCAGGAGCAAGCGCGTGCCCTGGTCCAGATGCACGCTCTTCCCGCTCGATGTCATGACTGAGCCCATGGCCGCACCCGCCGCGCCACCTGAGAGGCTCAAGCCGCGCAGGCCAAAGACGCCGGTGCTGCCTGCAGTCAGCATCCCGGCAGCGTCCAGACCTCCCATCGCCCCCGGACCCGCCTGCAACATACCGGCGGCGCCGCCCGCGAGTGACCCCACGCCGCCCGCCGCGCCCAGTCCCGATCCGACCGTTCCACCCACGCCACCCGTCGTGCGCCCGAGCAAGCCCCCGCCGCGACTCATGCCGGCGCCACCGCCTGCGCTCGTCATCGGGGCTACCTCTCCGGCACTGCTTGCGGCACTCGCCTCCGCGGCAGCCACCGCCTGGATCCCGACGTTGCGAAGCGCAATCTCATGTCCGTCCCGGGTCACCGCTTTGTCGAAGACGATACCCACCGATGAGCCCGCCCGACCTTCGGCGGCCGCGTAGGCATCAGAGACGTGTCCCACCAACGTGCTGCCTCTGGGAATGGATGTGCCACCCTCGGTCCTGGCGTTCTGGGTCGTACGTGCGCTGACCGGATCACCGGGTTTGGTATGCCGGGAGTCGACGGGTTTGGTGAGTACGGCGTTCACCGACGACCCGCTCGCCAGATTCGCGCTCGTGTCATCCGCGTGCGCCGCGCCGGCCGCGCTGCCTTGCGCGCTTGCCCCGGAACGGTCGGCCGCCACGGCCTCCTGGCCGGAGGTCTGGGCACCGGCTGTGTTCTGTGCCGACGACGTCGCGGCACACAGCAGCGCCGTAGCGGCCAGGCAGAGTGGTCCTGAAGGGTGTCGCGTCGGCATCGCCATGATCTCCTGCGTGGTCGGCCTCGGACGCCCGAAGCGCGCTCGGTTGGCCGAAGACTCTCAGGCGTCGAATTGTTTCCAAGGTCTCGCCGACCGTCAATTGTCGGTGGCCTGCGACCCGGTGAAGGCGATATGTTCGTTCCACGTGGAACACAGGTGGCCGATCGAGCTCTTGAGGATGTGGCGTTCGCCGCTGGTTCGACAGTCGCCAAACACGCTCGGAACGCCGAACTGTGCCACGCGGACCAAGGGGTCTCTGGAGCGTGGGGTGCCGTGTTCCAGAATCTGGACGAGTCGATGTTCGGGCTCACAGGTGTTGCCTCGGCCTCGGCGCGTTGGGCGCGCAACCGCAATGGCCTCGTCATGCGTCGCAGGCACAGCATCCGGAGCTTTGGGGGCAAGAGGATGCGAGAGCCGGAGGCCCGCCCGAGAGCCCGACAGGTCGCTTGGTCACGAATTGCCCCAGATACGAGACAGTGAGTGCCTTGAAACTTATGATTAGGATCACTGGCGGGTCATTGCGGCGTCCGGGGCTGTCCCGGGGCAGTGCGGAACCCCGGCTCGGGCCCGCCTGCCCCCTCTGCGCGGACCCGCGGCAGGCGCGCTCCTGGGCAAGCTCCCGTACGTCCTTGCGCGCCTCGCGGGCAATGGAAATTCATGACGCTCGCTGAGCTCACCGTGACTCAGCTGCGCAGCATCGAGCACGCACAGCTTGAGATCCCACCCGGGCTCGCGCTCATCTGCGGAGACAATGGCTCGGGAAAGACCTCGCTGCTCGAGGGCATCTTTCTGCTCGGCCGAGGCAGATCGTTTCGTACGAGAAACAGTGAGCGCCTCATACAGAGAGGACAGGATCACCTGAGAGTCATTGGGCGTGTGTTGAGTCCCTCGGGGCAGGCACAGGCCCTCGGGTTCGAGGTCACGCGGGATGGTACGTCTGCGCGCATCGGCGGCAGGCCGGCGCAGTCACTCGCAGAGCTCTCGCACGCGTTTCCGGTTCAGGTCATCGAACCCGGCGTGCACAAACTCGTGGAGGAAGGTGGGTACCGGCGGCGGCGCTGGATGGACTGGGCGGTGTTCCACGTGGAACCTCAGTTCGTCGATACGTGGGTCCGGTACACACGTGCACTCAAGCAACGTAACGCTGCACTGAAGCTCCACTCAGAGACGGGTTCCTGGGATCCGGAGCTGGCGCGTCTGGGTGAAGTCATCGCGGAGTCCCGACGCCGGTTCCTGACCGAGCTTCAGCCTCATTGGCGGGAGGCCGTCGCAGCGTTGAGCGGACTGGATGTGGAGCTGCACTACATCCGGGGCTGGGCTCACGACCACACGCTGCTCGAGGCGCTCACGGCAAGCAAAGCGCGAGACGAAGCTCGAGGTCTCACGCATGCCGGCCCCCACCGTGCCGACGTTGCCGTGCGGCTGCACGGTCGTCCGGCCAGAGAGATTCTTTCGCGGGGACAGCAAAAACTGGTGGCGGCGGCCATGACCGTCGCACAGCTGCGGCTGCTGCAGGAGCTGACGCAGACCACTCCGACCTTGCTGCTGGATGACCCGGCCGCAGAGCTTGACGGAGAGCGTCTGCAGCGATTCATCGAGCAGGTGGTGAGGTTGCGATGTCAGCTGGTTGTGACATCGCTGCAGGCCGAATCGCGGCTGTTCGGAACTCCAGAGCGCAGGTTCCGCGTGGAACACGGGAGGGTGCAACCGGTATAATGTCATGTCACAAAACCGGGTTCCTTCATGGCCTCAGACGACGTCTACGATTCAAGTAAAATCAAAGTCTTAAAGGGTCTTGATGCGGTGCGAAAGCGCCCCGGAATGTACATCGGGGACACCGATGACGGGACGGGGTTGCACCACATGGTGTTCGAGGTCGTCGACAACTCGATCGACGAGTCCCTGGCCGGCCACTGCGACCGCATCGTGGTCACCATCCATGCCGATGAATCGGTGACCGTGTCGGACAACGGACGCGGCATCCCTGTGGATATCCATCCCGAGGAGGGCCGCTCGGCGGCCGAAGTCATCATGACGGTGCTGCATTCGGGCGGGAAGTTCGACGACAGCTCCTACAAGGTATCCGGGGGCCTGCACGGCGTCGGCGTGTCGGTCACCAACGCGCTGTCGGATTACCTGCAGCTCAGCATCTCCCGCGACGGCAAGCTGCACCGCCAGGAATATCACCTGGGCGTACCGGTCGCACCGCTCGCGGTCGTGGGCGAGACGCACGATCGCGGCACGGTGATCCGTTTCAAACCGAGCTCGCAGATCTTCACCAACATCCAGTTCAACTACGACATCCTGGCAAAGCGCCTGCGCGAGCTGTCATTCCTGAATTCGGGCGTGCGCATCGAGCTCATCGATGAGCGCGAGAACAAATCCGATGTGTTTGCACACGCCGGCGGACTGCAGGCGTTCGTGAAGTACATGAACCGCACCCGCACTCCCGTCCACGAGTCGGTGTTCTGGTTCCGCACCCAGGACGGCGCGACGTCGGTGGAAGTGGCGTTGCAGTGGAACGACTCCTATCAGGAGAGCATGTTCTGCTACACCAACAACATCCCGCAGAAGGACGGCGGCACACATCTCGCCGGCTTTCGCAGCGCGCTGACGCGCACCCTCAATGACTACATCGAGAAGGAATTGTCGGGCAAGAAGGACAAGGTCCCGATGACCGGCGATGATGCGCGCGAGGGACTCACCGCGATCCTGTCGGTGAAACTGCCGGACCCGAAGTTCTCCTCGCAGACCAAGGACAAGTTGGTTTCGTCCGAAGTCAAGGGCGTAGTGGAAAACGCGGTCGGCACGAAGCTGCAGGAATTTCTGCTCGAACATCCGCACGAAGCGCGCGCCATCGTCGCCAAGATGGTCGAGGCGGCGCGCGCGCGCGAGGCGGCGCGCAAAGCGCGCGAGATGACCCGCCGCAAGGGCGCGCTGGACGTCGCGGGCCTGCCCGGCAAGCTCGCCGACTGTCAGGAAAAGGATCCGGCGCTGTCGGAGATTTTCATCGTCGAGGGCGACTCCGCCGGCGGATCCGCCAAGCAGGGGCGCGACCGGCGCACGCAGGCGATCCTGCCGCTCAAGGGCAAGATCCTCAATGTCGAGCGGGCGCGCTTCGACAAGATGTTGTCGTCGGCGGAAGTTGGCACGCTGATTACCGCGCTGGGTTGCGGGATCGGGCGCGATGACTTCGATGTCGAGAAGCTGCGCTACCACCGCATATGTCTCATGACCGATGCGGACGTCGACGGAAGCCACATACGCACTTTGCTGCTGACATTCTTTTATCGGCAGATGCCCGAACTCATCGAGCGCGGCCACATCTACATCGCGCAGCCGCCGCTCTACAAGATCAAGCGCGGCAAGCAGGAGTCCTACGTCAAGGACGACAACGAGCTCAATCGGGTGCTGCTCAACGCGGCGCTGGAGAACGCCGGCCTGCACGTCAACGGCGAAGCCCCGGCGCTGTCGGGTTCGGCGCTCGAGCTGCTGGCGCGCAAGTACATGGAGGTACAGGCGATCATCAAACGCTGGTCGCGGCGCTACGACGACCGGCTCCTCGAGCAGCTGATCTACATGCCCGAGGTGAGTCCGGCCAACTTCGATCGCGTGGAGTGGCTGCGCGGCTGGGCGCAGGACCTCAACCAGCGGCTCAATGCACTCGCCGACGGCACGCGTACCTATCGGGTCGAGCTGCGCTCTGCGGCCGACAGCCACGCCGCTCGAGTCATCGTGCACAAGACCGAGCATGGCACGCCGAGCCACAAGTACCTGCCGCGGGAGTTCTTCGAGTCCGCCGAATACCAGCGCATCGCGGATCTGGCACGCACGCTCGCCGGGCTGATCGGCGAGGGTGCGTACGTCACCCGCGGCAGCGATCGGCAGGACGTCGGCTCCTTCAAGGAAGCGATGAAGTGGCTGTTCGAGCAGGCACGCAAGGGTCAGACCATCCAGCGCTACAAGGGCCTGGGCGAGATGAACCCGGAGCAGCTGTGGGAGACGACCATCAATCCGGAAACACGACGGCTCATGCAGGTGAGGATCGAGGACGCGGTCGCCGCGGACGATATCTTCACGACGCTCATGGGAGATCAGGTCGAGCCGCGGCGCGAGTTCATCGAGAAGAACGCGCTCTCAGTCACGAATCTCGACATCTGAAGGGGCCGGATTCACCCTCGGCATCTGCGGCGGCTACCCGGCGGACCGAGTCAATTTATGGCCTGATATCCTTGCAGAACGCGCTGATTGACTCGTACGAGAGACGATCGATCAATTCCTCAGCGAGTCCAGGTGTGGCAGCCCTTCACCTGCGGCCTGGAAGGAGTCGTTCGCGGGGCTGGAGTGACGGCGCCTTCGCGACGCGCTCCCCTGCGTTCGCTCTGCAGCCGGCGCTTCAGCGCCCCGTTGGATCAAGATCGCGAACGGTCGCCTCGACCCACGCCTGGATTTCTTCGTTGAGCTCACGCACTTCGCGACCGGCGGTCGCGACCGGCGCACCGATGACCACGCGCACCGTACCCGGCTTTTTCATCACGCCGCGCCGCGGCCAATAAAACCCGGCATTGTGCGCAACCGGCACGATGAGCCTGCCGGTCTCGATGGCGAGCAACGTGCCGCTCACGCCGTAGCGGCGCGACTCACCGGCGGCCATGCGCGTGCCCTCCGGAAAGATGATGATCCAGTCTCCCTCGTCGAGGCGCTGCTTGCCCTGCTCGATGACCTGAGCCACCGCGGAATGCCCGGCCTTGCGATCGATGGCAATGGCGTGCATCTGGCGGAGCGCGAGCCCCACCACTGGAATCCACAGCAGCTCGCGCTTGAGCACCCAGACCTGGCGTGGGAATACCACCATCATGGCCATCGTTTCCCACGACGAGGAGTGTTTCCACAGGGCCAGGTGGCAGCCCGCGGGAAGCGCAGCGCCCTCGATCCGGTAGTCGAGCCCGCAGCTCCACTTCAGCACCCACAGGACGCTGGTGCCGTAAGCGCGCGCGACCGCGAAGCGCCGCGGGAAGGGCAGGAACGCGCAGATGATCACGAACGGGATGGCGTAGAGAAACGTCCACAGGGGCAGGAAGCCGGTGAAGAACAGCGAGCCGAGGAGCTGCACCACCGGCCCGCGCACGCGGCCGCCGGCGGCGGCACTTGGACTCGCGTGGCTCAACCGGGCAGTCGCGACAGGTCCGCGACCCCGGCGAACAACCCCTGCAGCTGGGCGAGGAGACTCAGGCGATTCGCGCGCAGCTGCGGATTCTCATCCATGACCAGCACCTGATCGAAGAACGCATCCACCGCCGGGCGCAGCTGCGCCAGCTGCCCCAGGGCGCCGGCGTACTCGCGCCGCGCCGTGGCGGTGGCCACCGCATCGCGCAGCGCGCGCATGGAATCGAACAGCCGCACCTCCGCGCTCTCGCGCAGGCGCAGCACGTCGACCTCGGGCGGCGGAGTCTCGTTGGCCTTGCGCAGAATGTTGGCGATGCGCTTGTTGGCGGCGGTGAGGCTGGCGGATTCGGGCAGCTCGAGGAAGGTGCTGAGCGCCTTGAGGCGCGCATCGAAGTCCAGCGGCGAGGCGGGCCGCGCCGCCAGCACCGCATCGAACATCTCGGCGCTCACGACGGCCTGGCCCGGCAGGGGCGGCGCGCCCGCGTTGTCCAGGTAGTAGGCGCGCAGCCGCTCCATGAGGAAGTCGTAGATCTCGCCCGCGGTCGAGCCCGTCGATGTGGCCGCAGCGCCCGCGGGCCTGCGCTCCGGCGCGGCCTCGGTGGGCTGGGCGGACTGGGTTGCCGGAGCGGCTGCCCTGGCTGGGGTGGCCATGGCGCGCAGGCGCGCGATGTCGGCACGCACACCGGCGAGTGCCTGATCGATGTAGCGCCCGAGATCCAGGTCGAGCCCCTTCTCGATCAGCATGCGTTGCACGCCCAGCGCCGCGCGCCGCAGCCCGAACGGATCCTTGGTTCCCGTCGGCTTCTCCCCGATCGCGAAGATGCCGGCGAGGGTGTCGAGCTTGTCGGCGATGGCGAGTGCGAGGCCCGCGCGCGTGCCGGGCAGCTGATCGCCGGCCGCCCGCGGCAGGTAGTGCTCGCGAATCGCCGCGGCCACCTCGTGCGGCTCACCGTCCGCCCGCGCGTAGTAGGTACCCATGATGCCCTGCAGCTCGGGAAACTCGCCCACCATGGCGGTGAGCAGATCGCACTTGCACAGCTGCGCTGCGCGCACGGCGTGCTCGCGTGAGCCGCCCGCCGCGAGGGCGATCTCAGCGGCGAGCGCGCCCACGCGGCGTGTCTTGTCGCCCAGGGATCCGAGCTTCGCCTGGAAGGTCACCGCATCGAGCCCCGCGCCGCGCGCGGCGAGCGGCTGCCTGCGGTCCTGCTCCCAGAAAAAGGCGGCATCCGCGAGGCGCGCCCGCACCACGCGCTCGTTGCCGGCGCGCACCGTGGCCGGCTCGCGGCTCTGGATGTTGCTCACGGCGATGAAGGCCGGCAGCAGCCCGCCCCGGGCATCCTCCACCGGGAAGCAGCGCTGGTGGTGCTCGAGAGTGGAAATGAGCACTTCGCGCGGCAGCGGCAGGAAGCGCTCCTCGAAGCGCCCGGTGAGCGCCACCGGCCACTCCACCAGCGCGGTCACTTCCTGCAGCAGCGCCTCGCTGATCAGCGCACGGCCCTGCGCCTCGGCCGCCGCCGCCGTGACCTGCGCACGGATGCGCTCGCGCCGCCCCGCGAAGTCGGCCAGCACGTGCCCGCGCTCGCGCAGCGTGCGCTCGTAGGATCCGGGGCTCGCGATACGGATCGGCCTGGGGGCGTGGAAACGATGGCCACGGGTGAGATGGCCCGCGGGAGTGTCGAGGAGCGTGGCGGGCACCACCTCCCGGCCATACAACATCACCACCCAGTGCACCGGGCGCACGAAGAGGGCGTTGCCGGCGCCCCAGTGCATGCGGCGCGCGATCGGCAGCGCATCGAGCGCGGCCTGCACGAGCCCCGGCAGCAGCACCACCGCGCGCTCGCCCGCCTTGGTACCCAGGAAGAACAGGAACGTCCCCTTGCCCTCATCCAGGCGCTGCAGCGCCTCGAGGCTCGTGCCGCAACTCTCGGCGAACCCCAGCGCGGCCCGCGTCGGCTGGCCTGCCGCATCGAACGCCGCGCTCAGCGGCGGTCCGCGGCGCTTCAAGTGCTGCTCGGGCTGCTGCGCGGCGAGGCGCTTCACCCACACGGCGAGGCGCCGCGGTGTGGCAAAGCCGACGAGCTCCCCGTGCGCCAGGTCCGCCCTGGCGAGCCCCGCGGACAGTGCGGTGACGAGCGCCTGCTGCAGGGCGTGGAGCGAGCGGGGCGGCAGCTCCTCGGTGCCGATCTCGAGGAGGAAGTCGCGCCGCTCGGCCTTCATGCCGGCGCTCCGGCCGCGGCCGCCGGTTGCGCTCTCAGCAGCGGGAAACCGAGCGCCGCGCGGCTGTCGAGATACGCCTTGGCCACCGCGCTCGCGAGCGTGCGCACGCGCAGGATGTAGCGCTGGCGCTCGGTCACTGAAATGGCGCGCCGCGCATCCAGCAGGTTGAAGGTGTGCGAGGCCTTGAGCACCTGCTCGTACGCGGGCAGCGCCAGTCCCGCCGCGAGCAGCCCCTGGCAGGCGCGCTCGTGATCCTCGAAGTGCGCGAGCAGGCGCGGCACGTCGGCGTGCTCGAAGTTGTAGGCGGACTGCTCGACCTCGTTCTGATGGAACACGTCCCCATAGGTCACGCGCCCGTCGGGTCCCTCGCTCCACAGGATGTCGTAGATGCTCTCGACCCCCTGCAGATACATCGCGAGCCGCTCGAGTCCGTAGGTGATCTCCCCGGTCACCGGGCGGCAGTCGAGACCGCCGACCTGTTGGAAGTAAGTGAACTGGGTGATCTCCATGCCGTTCAGCCACACCTCCCACCCCAGGCCCCAGGCCCCGAGCGTGGGCGACTCCCAGTTGTCCTCGACCAGGCGCACGTCGTGCACCAGCGGATCCAGCCCGAGGGCGGCGAGGCTCCCCAGGTACAGATCCAGGATCGGCAGCGGCGAGGGCTTGATCACCACCTGGTACTGGTAGTAGTGCTGCAGGCGGAAGGGATTCTCGCCGTAGCGCCCGTCGGTCGGCCGGCGCGAGGGCTGCACGTACGCGGCGCGCCACGGCTCAGGTCCCACGGCACGCAGGAACGTCGCGGTGTGAAACGTGCCGGCGCCGACTTCCATGTCGTAAGGCTGCAGGATGAGGCACCCAGCTTCCGACCAGTAGTGCTGCAGGGTGAAGATCAGCTCCTGGAACGTGCGCGGCGCGCGGCCGATTTTCATGGAGGGACTTTCCGACCCCAAAGAGCGCGCGAGTATACGGCGCGCAAAAGCGCGCGTGCGCCGTCTGCCGCCGTGTGAAATCCGCGCCGCCGCTGCCCGCCGCACGTGAATGGTGCAATAATCCCTGCGCCCCGCACCAACATGGTGCAAACAGCGCTCACTTTGCTTGCTAACTGCTTGATTCGCTATGGCGCCGGCCTTGGCACGGACCCTGCACTACCAAGGCACTCCGCCAGCCTCGCACACAAGCCCAATGGATCCCGGCGGCGAGCTCTACCCCTTTCCCGGAGGCGATATGACACCCAGTGATGTACTGAAACTCATAAAAGAAAAACAGGCGAAATTCGCGGACCTGCGCTTCACGGACACGCGCGGCAAGGAGCAGCACGTGAGCATCCCGGCGCGGCTGGTCGATGAGGACCTGTTCCGCGACGGCAAGATGTTCGACGGCTCCTCCATCGCCGGATGGAAGGGCATCAACGAGTCGGACATGATCCTGATGCCCGACCCCAACACCGCGGTGATCGATCCGTTCTTCGAGGAGCCCACCGTCGATCTGCGCTGCGATGTGATCGAGCCGACGACCATGCAGGGCTACGAGCGCGACCCGCGCTCGCTCGCCAAGCGCGCCGAAGCCTATCTGAAGTCGACCGGCATCGCCGACTACGCACTGTTCGGACCGGAGAACGAGTTCTTCATTTTCGACAGCGTGCGCTTCGGCAACGAGATGCGCGGCAGCTTCTACTCCATCGACTCGGTGCAGGGCGCGTGGAACTCGGGGACCGAATACCAGGACGGCAACAAGGGTCACCGCCCCGGCATCAAGGGCGGCTACTTCCCGGTGCCGCCGGTGGACGCCTACCAGGACATCCGCTCGGCCATGTGTCTGGCGTGCGAGGAGCTCGGGATGAAGGTGGAAGTGCACCACCACGAAGTCGCCACCGCCGGGCAGTCGGAGATCGGCATCGGCGCGGGCACCCTGGTACAGAAGGCCGACCAGGTGCAGCTGCTGAAATACGCGGTGCAGAACGTGGCGCACGGCTACGGCAAGACCGCGACCTTCATGCCCAAGCCCCTGGTGGGCGACAACGGCAGCGGCATGCACGTGCACCAGTCGCTGCAGAAGGAGGGCAAGGCGCTGTTCGCCGGCGACAAGTACGGCGGACTGTCGGATCTGGCGCTCTACTACATCGGCGGCATCATCAAGCACGCCAGGGCGCTGAACGCCTTCACCAACGCCGGTACCAACAGCTACAAGCGCCTGGTGCCCGGCTTCGAGGCGCCGGTGCTGCTCGCGTACTCGGCGCGCAACCGCTCCGCCTCGATCCGCATTCCGTGGGTGTCCAGCCCCAAGGCGCGGCGCATCGAAGTGCGCTTCCCGGACTCCAGCGCCAACCCGTACTTCGCCTTCACGGCGATGATGATGGCGGGGCTGGATGGCATCCAGAACAAGATCCATCCCGGGGACCCGGCCGACAAGGATCTCTACGATCTGGAGCCCGAGGAAGCGAAGCACATTCCAACCGTGTGCCACTCGCTCGACATGGCGCTCGAGTACCTCGACAAGGACCGTGAGTTCCTCACCCGCGGGGGGGTGTTCACCAACGACGTCATCGACGCGTACGCCAGCCTCAAGCTCCAGGAGATCACCAAGTTCCGCATGTCGACGCACCCGATAGAGCTGGAGCTGTACTACAGCTGCTGAGGCCATCATGAGGCGACAGCATTCCTCGCTCGCGAGCGTCACGACCGGATGTGACGGGCGTGCCGGCGCGAAGGGGAAAGGGGCGCGGGTAGCGGCGTTCACCCGGCGTCGCTACCCGCTTTTGTCGCCGGCCCCGCCGCAGGCTATGCTGGGGTGCCATGCGCAGGCACCTCTTTACCTTAACGTCGCTCGTGTGCTCGCTGGCACTCGCCGCCACGGTGTACAAGTGGGTCGACGAGAACGGGATCGTTCACTACAGCGACCAGCCGCACCCGAACGCGCAGAAAGTGGGCGTGCAGCCGGCGCAGACCTACAAGGCCGGCGATATACCCGCTGCGCCCGGCGGACCGATCGCGCCGCCCGCCGCCGCCGCGCCGCCACCGTACCTGGGCTGTGCGATCGCGCAGCCAACCAACGACCAGACCTTCACCAGCGTCGACTCGCTCAGCATCATCGTGCGCACCGATCCGGCGCTACGGCCCGGAGACCAGATCTTCCTCATACTCGACGGGCAGCCGCTCAACGGCGGGGCGGCTACGGGGAGCCAGTTCACCCTCACCCCGGTGGATCGCGGCTCGCACACCCTGCAGGCGGTGGTGCGCGACAACGACGGCGGGGTCAGGTGCCAGACCCCGGGCGTGACCTACAACGTGCAGCAGCCTTCGCTTCTGAGCCCGGCCAACCCCCTGCATCACTGAGCCGCGCACCCGCGGTGGCCAGGGCGCGCGGTGCGGCTGGTGCGCGCCATGGCGGTTGAGCGTGCCAGCCCCTCGGCCCTTGCGCACTTCGATCCGGCAGACCTGCTCGATGCCTTGTCCACGGGCATCCTCATGCTCGATGCGCAGCTGTGTCCGGTGTACGCCAACGTCGCCGCGCAGGACCTGCTCGCGTTCAGCCTCAACACGGCGCGGGGCCGTCCGTTCACCGATTTTCTGCACGACGCGGAAGGCTTGTGCCGCATCCTCAAGCGCGCGCTCGAGACCGGCGAGGGCATCGCCGACCGTGAGCTCGCGGTGCGGCCCGCGGGCGCGCCGCGCGAAGTGCGCACGCTCGATGTCACCATCACCCCGCTCAGCGGCCTCACCGGCGCTCATCTGCTGCTCGAGCTCGCCGACACCACGCAGCGCCAGCGCATCACGCGCGAGAACGACCTGCTCGCGCGCCTCGACGGCAGCCGCCTGATGGTGCAGCAGCTCGCCCACGAGATCAAAAACCCGCTCGGCGGGCTGCGCGGCGCGGCGCAGCTGCTGGAGCGCGAGCTGCCGGCGGCGGCACTCAAGGAATACACCCGGGTCATCATCGCGGAAGCCGACCGCCTCACGGCGCTGGTCGACTCCATGGCGGGCCCGAGCCGCACGCCGAGCAAGAGCGAGCTCAACGTTCACGAGATCTGCGAGCACGTCTATCACCTGCTGCGCGCCGAAGCCCCGGGCGGCATCGTGATCGAGCGCGACTACGACCCGAGCCTGCCGAACGCCATGCTCGATCGTCACCAGCTGATCCAGGCGCTGCTGAATGTCGCGCGCAACGCCCTGCAGGCGCAGGGCGATCTGGGGCGCATCGTGCTGCGCACCCGCGCGCGCTCCAACGTCAGCATCGGCTCGGCGCTGCACCGCCTGGTGGCGAGCGTGCAGGTCGAGGACTCAGGTCCTGGCGTGCCGGCGCACCTGCGCTCCTCGATTTTCTATCCGCTGGTGAGCGGGCGCGCCAACGGCACGGGCCTCGGGCTGGCGGTCGCCCAGGACCTGGTGACACGCAACGGCGGCATCATCGAATTCGAGAGCGAACTGGGGCGCACGGTGTTCACCCTGCTGCTGCCCCTGGGAGAGGACACATGAGCGGCAGTGCACTGCGGGTCTGGCTGGTCGATGACGACGCATCCATACGGTGGGTGCTCGAGCGCGCGCTGCGCAGCGACGGCATGGCGCCGCGGGCGTTCGAGGCGGCGGAACCGGCGCTGGATGCTCTGCGGCGCGAATCCCCGGACGTGCTGATCACCGACATCCGCATGCCGGGCGCCTCGGGGCTGGAGCTGCTGCGCCGCATCCGCGACGCGCGCCCAGCGCTGCCGGTCATCGTCATGACGGCGCACTCGGATCTGGGCAACGCGGTGTCGGCCTACGAGGGCGGTGCGTTCGAGTACCTGCCCAAACCCTTCGACATCGACCAGGCGGTGGCCCTGGTGCGGCGCGCCGCCAGCGCCCGCCAGACGCCCGGGAGTGAGCTCGCCGACTCGCCGCGCATGCCGGAGCTGCTGGGACGGGCGCCGGCGATGCAACAGGTGTTTCGCGCCATCGGACGCCTGGCGCGCTCGAGCGTCACGGTGCTCATCACCGGGGAGTCCGGCACCGGCAAGGAGCTCGTCGCCCGCGCGCTGCACGAGCACAGCCCGCGCGCCACCCGACCCTTCATCGCGCTCAACACCGCGGCGATTCCGGCCGACCTGCTCGAGTCGGAGCTGTTCGGGCACGAGCGCGGCGCGTTCACCGGGGCGGACACGCAACGCCGCGGGCGCTTCGAGCAGGCCGACGGCGGCACGCTGTTCCTGGACGAGATCAGCGACATGTCGCTGCCGCTGCAGACCCGGCTGCTGCGGGTGCTCGCCGAAGGTGAGTTCTACCGCGTCGGGGGCCAGACCCCGATCCGCGTCGACGTGCGCGTCATTGCGGCGAGCCACCAGAACCTGCAGGAGCGGGTGACGCGCGGCCTGTTCCGGGACGACCTGTATCACCGCCTGAACGTCATTCGCATCGAGCTGCCGCCGCTGCGCGCCCGCGCCGAGGACATCCCGGACCTGCTGGCCTATTACCTGGTGGTGAGCGCCCGCGAGCTGGGCGTGGACGCGAAGTCCCTCGCCCCCGACACCCTCGCCCGGCTCGCCGCCTACGACTGGCCCGGCAACGTGCGCGAGCTCGTGAACCTGTGCCGGCGGCTGTCGGTGCTGGCCCCGGGGAGCGAAGTGCACCTCGCCGACCTGCCCCCGGAGCTCGCCGCCGTGCCCGCGGCGGGCGCGCCGGCGGACTGGGCCATGGCACTCGAGCGCTGGGCTGAGCGGCACGCACTCGCGGGCCAGGCACCGCTGCTGGATACCGCGCAGCCACAGTTCGAGCGCGTGCTCATCCGGGCGGCGCTCAAGCGCACGCAGGGCCATCGCCAGGAGGCTGCGCGGCTGCTCGGGTGGGGGCGCAACACCCTCACCCGCAAGCTCAAGGACCTTGGCATGAGCGGCGCCGACACGGGCGAAGAATAGTCGCCGGCAGCGGAACCCGGTAAGGTTCGCGGCCAGCCGTTTCGGGAGTGATCGGATGGCGGGCTGGCGTGCGCTCTGGCACCTCGAGTTCCTGGGCACCCCGCTCGGCGCCTGGACGCTCGCCCTCGCCACCTTCCTGGTCACGTTCACGGTTCTGCCCCTGGTCACGGGCTTCATCAGCGCGCGCCGCCGCCGGCTGATCAGTCATGGGCCGACGGGGGTCCATTTCGCCATCGACCTCACGGCGTTGCTCATCGAGCGCACCAGCCGCGTGTTCCTGTGGGCGGTGGCGGTGTGGCTGGGCTCGCGCCATCTCACGCTCGCACCGCGCCTCGAGCGCTGGCTGACGATCGCGCTGGTGCTGCTGTTCTGGATGCAGGCGGCGCTGTGGGCGATGACGGCCGTGCGCTACGCCATCGACGTGCGCCGCCAGCGCTCGAGCGGGCCGGACACACTGCTCAAGAGCTCGATGGCGGTGATCCTGTTTGCGGCCGGGATCGTGATCTGGGGCCTGGCGCTGCTGCTGGCGCTCGGCAATCTCGGCGTGAAGATCGAGCCGCTGCTGGCGGGGCTCGGGATCGGTGGCATCGCACTCGCGCTCGCGGTGCAGACCGTGCTGGCGGACCTGCTCGCCTCGCTCTCCATCGCCCTCGACAAGCCCTTCGGGCTCGGTGACTTCCTGGGCGTGGATGCCGCCCAGGGCACCGTCGAGCACATCGGCGTGAAGAGCACGCGCCTGCGCAGCCTCTCGGGCGAGCAGATCATCATCTCCAACGTCGACCTGCTCAAGGCACGCGTGCGCAACTACGGCCGCATGATCGAGCGCCGCACGGTGTTTCAGCTCGCGGTGGATTACGACACGCCGGTGGCGACGCTCGCGGCGGTGCCGCGCGCGGTGCGCGAGATCATCGAGGCGACGCCCGACACGCGCTTCGAGCGCTGTCACCTGCTCAGCTGCGGGGAGCGCGCGCTGCAGTTCGAGATCGTCTACGTGCTCGCCAACCCCGCCTTCGAGCACTACGCCGACGCCCAGCAGCGCATCAATCTGCGCATCCTCGAGCGCTTCCGCGCCATGGAAGTGAATTTCGCCGCGTCGGTCCCGACCGGCGTGCGCCTCTACGGCCCACCGACCCCGGCGCCGGAGACCGGCGGCCAGCAGCGGCTGCTGTAGCGTGCGCGGGAGCCCTCAGCCCGAGAGCGCGCAGTCCTGCGTGTCGCTGCCGGTGCGCAGCGTGCCGATGAGCTCGGTCACGTTGCCGAAGCCCTGTCCGCGCAGGTACCGGGCGATGCCCGCATTGATGGTCTTGCAGACCAGCGGGTCGTAGAACAGCGCCGTACCGATGCCGACCGCGGAGGCACCGGCGATGATGAACTCCAGCGCATCGTTTCCGGTGGTGATGCCGCCCTGCCCGATGATGGGGATCCCGTGGGGGCGCGCGACCTCGTACACCTGATGCACCTTGAGCAGCGCGATCGGCTTGATCGCAGGGCCCGAGAGCCCGCCCTGCACGTTGCCGATCACCGGGCGGCGCGATTGCACGTCGATGGCCATACCCATGATGGTGTTGATCACCGACAGGGCATCCGTGCCTGCCTCGATGCAGCGGCGCGCGTTCTCGCGGATGTCGGTCTGGTTGGGCGAGAGCTTGGTGATGAGGGGCTTTTTCGTCACGCGGCGGCAGGCGGCCACCACCTGCGCCGACATCTCGGGGTAGTTGCCGAACGCGACGCCGCCCTCCTTCACGTTCGGGCAGGAGATGTTGATCTCGATGGCATCGATCGGGGACTCATCGAACCGGCGCGTGACCGCGACGTACTCCTCGATCGTCGAGCCGGACACGTTGGCGATGAAGCGCGTTTCACTGAAATCCAGCTGCGGCAGGATGCCGCGCACCACCTGCTCGACCCCGGGATTCTGCAGGCCGATCGCGTTCAGCATGCCCGCCGGGGTCTCGTACACCCGATGCGGCGGATTGCCGAGGCGCGGCTCAGCGGTCGTGCCCTTGAGAACCACGGCGCCTGCGTCGCAGTTGGAGAACCCCTCGATGCGGGTGTACTCCTCGCCGAAGCCGACGCAGCCCGACAGCAGCACGATCGGGGAGGCGAAATCCAGGCCACAGAATCTCAGGCCCAGGAGGGTCGCGGCATCGGGCACTGCCGCGCCGCGCTCCGCGCCCGCGGCTGCGCCTGGTTCGAGCGTCGCCATGGCGCGCATTATCGCATACGCTGCAACTCACGCCCGGCCAAAGCCATGTTCCACGTCGTGCTGTTTCAACCCGAAATCCCGCCCAATACCGGTAACGTCATCCGCCTGTGCGCCAACAGCGGCACGACGCTCCACCTGGTGAAGCCGCTCGGGTTCGAGCTCACCAGGAAAGCGGTGCGCCGCGCCGGCCTCGATTACGAGGAACTCGCGCAGGTGCGCGTGCACGCAAGCCTGCCCGCCTGTCTCGAGGCCATGCAGGATGTGCGCCTCTTCAGCATCGAGACCGGCGGCAGCCGCTCCTACAGCGAAGCGCAATTCAAGCCGAACGACGCGCTGATCTTCGGCCCCGAGACCCGTGGCCTGCCCGCGCGGGTGCTCGAGCAGGTGCCGCGCGAGCGGCAACTCGCCATCCCGATGCGCGCCGGCAATCGCAGCCTCAATCTCTCCAACGCCGTGGCGCTGGTGGTCTACGAGGCGTGGCGGCAGAATGGCTTCACCGGCGCGAGCGCATCGCAGTAAAGGAGTATCGCCGTGGCTGACAGCGTGCTGCTCGTGGACTACGAGAACATCGGCAAGTTGGACCTGGGAGCCATTCCCGCCGGCGTGCGGGTGCCGTTCTTCTTCGGTGCCTCGCAGAGATCCGTCCCCACCGAGTTTCTCAAGGCTGCACTGAAGCTCGGAGAGCGATTCGTGCCGATCGATATCGAGGGGCAGGGGAAGAATGCCCTGGACTTCCACATCGCCTTCTACCTGGGCGAATACCTGGCACGCTCACCGGAGACTCCCTGCGTGATCCTGTCCAAGGACAAGGGCTTCGACCCGCTGATCAAACACCTCGTCAGGCGGGGCTTTGCCGTGCGGCGCGCCAACTCCATCACCGAGGCGCTCGGCTCGCGCGCACTGCCAGCTGCCGCGCCGCGCGGTGCGGGCGCTGCGCGCCCGGCCGCCGCCCGCGTGGCCGCACACGGCGACGGTGGGGCGCTGCTCGCGGAGGCCCGGCAACTGCTCGCGGGAACGCAGAAGATCCGCCGCCCGCGCAAGCGCAAGGGCCTCATCGCCGTGCTGCACTCGCACTTTTCCAAGAAAGTCCCCGAGAGCGAGCTGCTGCGCTTGGTGGACAAGCTGATCGCCCGGGGCGAGCTCAGCGAGTCGAATGGCGCGATCACCTATCACTTCTGAGAGGTCGTGGGTGCCACAGCGGGCAACCGAAGCCTGAGCCGTCTGTTTCTTGACAGCGAGTAGCCGAGGAGTAATCTACGCGGCCCTTCCGCCGTCGCGTGGGCGGATGTCGCAACCGGAGACGTCGATGGCCGCAGGGCCGCTGCATCGACCATGTTGGTGTAATCCGAACTAAAGCGCTTCGGCCGCCGGCTCGAAGCGTTTGCTTCGAGCCAGCGGCTGTGTCGTGCCATCGACACGAGCCCCTGGCGAAGGTTTCCCAGGGGCTTTTTGTTGTCCGCGTACGGCAATGAATACAGTCGACATCGAGTTAGAGGACCAGGCGGAGATTGAACGCGAGGCCGGGCAGCGGCTGCGAGGACGTCTGCCCTTACGACTGACTCTGCGGGGCGATCTCTCAGACATCGGAAACGTGCTGCTTGCGCTGCGTGCTCTCGGCGGCTTCGATTCCGGTCCCATGCACTACCCCATCTACCGCCTCCTACGCGCGGCCGCACGCCGACCGCTCGATGAATTGTTCGACGATCTGGCTCAGCACGCGGGTCTTGCTGCTCATCGTCTCGGAGAGGGGTCACTGTTGCTTGATGGTCCCGGTGTCCTTGTGAGCGCACGGGGGCGCCGCAAACCCAATTACAGCTCCATGACGTTCGCCATTTGGGCCGACAGCCTGGTGTCGCTGGAGTCCATCCGCGATCGGCTGCTCGGCGTCGTGGGCAATCAGCGCCTGAGGGAAGAGACGTTCACCATCGACTGGCACTTCGCGGCGGGGGAGTTGGGACTGACGAGCGCCGAGTTCGAAGAGCTGGCCGATCCGGCGCCGCCGGACGAAGCCTACCCGACGCTGGGCGAGCCGATCGACCGGTTCATAGAGCGATATCTCGCGGCGCCCGAAACGGTTCTCATACTTCAGGGGCCACCCGGGACCGGGAAGACGCGGTTCGTGCGCGCGGCTCTGGCAGCAATTTCCCGGCGCAAGGGTGACAGCGCCAAAGTGCTTTACACAGCCGACACGCGTGCGCTTGAGAGCGACGAAATCTTCGTCGAGTTCGTCACCGGGAGTCATGACGCTTTCGTGATCGAAGACGCGGATCACATACTCGACTCCCGGGCGAACGGCAATTTACACCTGCACCGGTTTCTTGCGATCGCCGACGGTGTCGTCCGCGCGCAGGGACGCAAGATCCTGTTCACTACGAACCTGCCCAACGTGGGTGACATTGACGACGCGCTGCTGCGTCCGGGGCGCTGCTTCGCCAACGTCCGCTTCCGCGCGCTCGAGCGAGCGGAAGTAGAGCGCCTGCTTGTCAGGCTTTGCGGTTCGGACCCGGTCCTGCTGGGGCGCGCAATCGCCGCGGCACTGCCGGACGAGACCAGATCCGCCACGCTCGCGTCCATTTACCGGGCGGAAGGCGCCGTGCGCGCTGCAGCAACTGCAGTGGGTCGGGCGACAAAGCTCGCCGGTGTGGCGGCGAATTGAATTCAATCATTGGTCGGCCTTGTGCGCAGGCTGCGCCGATGCAGAAGCCGGATCGCTCCGGTCGGGCGGACCGCGCCGGTCGAGCGGACTGCGCACGCCGTTGGCCCCCTTCGCCATGACGTGGGTGTAAATCATGGTGGTCTTCAGGTCGCTGTGGCCGAGGAGCTTCTGGACCGTGCGCACGTCGTAGCCGTCCTCGAGTAGATGCGTCGCGAAACAATGTCTCAACGAATGGCAGCTCGCCGGCTGGGTGAGGCCCGCCTTGTGCACGGCTGACTGCACCGCCCGCTGGATGATCTTCTCGTGGAGATGATGCCGCACCTGCAACCCCGTATAGGGGTCGCGGCCGAGCCTCGCGGAGGGAAACAGGTACTGCCAGCCCCATTGCGTACCGGCCCGCGGATACTTTCGTGCGAGCGCCGTGGGCAGCGTGACGCCGGGTCGCTGCCGGCGCCGCTCTTCTTCGTACCACGACCGCAAGCGCGCCAGATGTGCGCGCAAAGCAATGTCGAGCGAGGCGGGCAGCATCGTGACGCGGTCCTTGCCGCCCTTGGCCTCGCGCACGATGAGCTCACCGCGCTCGAGCGCGATGTCCTTGACCCGCAGTCGCAGCGCCTCCATGAGACGCAGGCCGCTGCCGTAGAGCAGGCTCGCGACCAGCCATGGAGCGCCCTGCAGCTGCGCCAGCAATGCGTGCGCGTCGGTGCGACTCAACACCACGGGCAGCCGCATCGGGCGGGTCGCACGGGTGACGTTGGCGAGCCACGGCAGCTCGATCTCGAGCACGTGCCGGTAGAGAAACAGCAGTGCCTGAAGCGCCTGATTCTGCGTGGCGGCGCTAACCTTGCGGCGCACGGCGAGGAAGGTTAAGAATTGCTCGACCTCGGGCGCGCCGAGCTCGCGTGGGTGCTTTCGGCCGTGAAAAGCGATATACCGCCGCAACCATTGCAGGTAGGCCTGCTCCGTGCGCAGGGAGAGGTGACGGGTACGCATCTTCTCCCGTGTGACTGCGAACAAACCCGGCTGACTGGCCACGAACGCGTTCCCCGAGGTGAGCCGGCACTCCGGCTGCGCGCGCTCATCAAAGCAGCCCGCGGCAGAGGCGGGGAGAGTCTATTTCTGGCGCGTTTGGGGTGTTTCATCACCCCACTTCGGTCCCACATTTCCAATCTCACCAGGTGGCGGCGCCACAGAATGCTTTCCAAGGGATTTCAATGCGATCGACGCTGTCTGTCGTCTAATTGGAGTTAGAGGGACTGTTTGGGGAAACCCTGAAGCAGGCGCCTCCACTTCGCTTGACCTCGAAGACCCTTCGTTGCCGCGGCGCGTAGGCAAGGCCATCCGCTTCCTCGACTAAAGTCAGTGCCAACTCCGACTGGAGGCTCAGCGGTGGCGCGCCGCTACGGAAGCGGTAGGATCGGCCTCGGCAGCTTCGGTGAGCGCCCTTCGTTGGGCGCTGGAGCTGCGCGCATGCGCGCGGTGGGGCAGTGCCAAGTGACTTGGGTGGCTTCGTTTGGCGGTGACGGCAGTCCCTCTAACAACTGCTTGGAGCGGACCGTGATGCACCTGTGGTGGTGCGCCGCGAGCGCAGGAAGAAAGTATGCGCTCGCGTCGCACTGGACACGCTTCTGGGCGGCCGCTCAAGCGCGGAGTTAGAAGCCCATCGTGGCTCGGCTTGAACACCACACTCAACGCGGCACATGAGGCTTCTAAAGCGGGTCGGCACATCACTCTGGGGCCATGTGCTCTTCTACCAGGTAGTTTTCTCATTGCCCATTGCTGCGACATTCTTGTACCTAAACTATTCGGACGGCACCTTAACAACCGCCTGGGCAGGGCATATCGCCATTGTCTCGGCTGTGTTCGGGCTAATGGTCGCGGTGGGTATTTGGTACACGATTACGCTGCCACGACTGAGGCGCCGTGGAAGAGACTTGGAGCGGTAGTCGGTCATGGGATGGGCTTCTAACAATCGTTGGAGGGGGCCGTGAGGCGTGAGCGGTTTGGCGCTAGTCTGGCGTGATCGCGCGGCCCCTCAACTTCACCGTTAGAGGACGCAACCAGACTCGCCTATGCAACGAAAGCGACAAGCGCGAAGAGCCAAGGCAAAGACCCTTCGTTTGAGACTGCGGGAGCCCGCGGGCAGGGTTTGCGCTGAGGAAACCGCGCGCGCACAGTAGGCTTATCGAGGCGTCCTCTAACCAACGTTGGAACGGGCCGTGATGCGCAAGTGGTTGGGCGCCGCGGGCGCTGGGAAAGATTGTGCGCCCGCATCGCCCGTCAGGCGCTTCTGCGCGGCCGTTCAACTTTACCGTTAGACGTCATCCTTGGGGCACCACGATGACATTCGACGCTCCCGCTCCGGCTCAGCTCCTGTCGCGACCTCGTTATTGGGCGACGGCGGCGACCGTTGCGGCTGTTTTGGGCGTGCTCTTGATCGCGGTCTGGCCGCGCGAAGTGCCTAAGTCAGACATTCGCGTACGCAATGCTTCGGACGTGACCCTTCGCGACGTGGTTGTGGGTAGAACACACTACGGGGACATCGCGGCCGGGGAATCCACGCCTTACCAGTCCTGGGGGCCCGCATACCCACACCCGAGGGTCGAGTTCGAGGCCGGTGGCACTCGCCTCCAGCAGATTCCCGTCGACCACTTTGGGGAGCACATCCTTGGCGCAGGTCGATTCACATACGTTATAACCCTCGCGGCGCCGAAATCTGCGGCTGACTTTTCCGTCGAGGTCGCGAAGGACTAAAGGATGCCGTCTAACAATCGTTGGAGGGGGCCGTGAGGCGTGGTCTGTTTGGCGCCGCGGGCGCGGGAAGAAAGTGTGCGCCCGCGGCGCTCATCTGGCGTGGTCGTCCGGCCCCTCAACTTCACCGTTAGGCACCCTTCTGGCACTCGCGGGGGCATTGGTGTGAACGGCAATATCAAGGTCGCAGGAGTACATCGCGCTCTATCGTGGCTCTACGGGGCTTGCTCTGTGTTGCTCTTCGCGCTCTTGTTGCAGGCCGTGCTTTCGAAAACCTCTGAAGATCGTCCTGAGGGCGTTCTTTTGGTGCTCGCTATCATGCTGGGGCTCTTTGCTCTGCATCGAATTGCCGGCCGCGGTGCAGCTCAGAACAAGCCTTGGGCGCGCACGCTGTCGCGCGTCATAGCGGTGTTCTTGCTGCTCGGCTTTCCGATCGGCACCGCCATTGGTTTGTATATCTTGTACAACACGCGTCGCAAACGGTGGCCGTCGGGCGCGTCGAGCCAGGAGCTTGCGAGTGCCTAACAATCGTTGGAGGGGGCCGTGAGGCGTGGGTAGTTTGGCGCCGCGGGGCGCTGGGGAGAGTGTGCGCCCGCGGCGCCTGTCCGGCGTGGTCGTCCGGCCCCTCAACTTCACCGTTAGACGTCACCATGCGCACATTCCTCTTTTTCCTCGTTGGGTTCTTACTCTTGGCCG